>JAAUYK010131763.1_pt1 | contig 13072 bp, 13 predicted proteins | sample 7278021 | NCBI WGS metagenome assembly JAAUYK01 (sample SAMN14350223, study PRJNA611818) | marine sediment metagenome | isolation source: surface marine sediment (1.8m) | place: French Polynesia: Moorea | collected 2018-08
AGGCGGGCCCTCGTCGACCTTCACCGTGCGCAAGGTCTCCTACGGCGTCGGCGTGGAGCGGGTGTTCCCCATCCACTCCCCCTCCGTGACCAAGGTGGAGATCAAGAGCCGAGGCCACGTGCGCCGATCGCGTCTCTACTACCTGCGCAAGCTGCGCGGAAAGAAGGCGCGGCTGCGCACCAAGGTCCGCGACGTCTCCGCCCTGATGGCGAGCGTGGAGGATGCGGGAACCGCCGCCGAGACCGCGGAGGTCGCCGAGGAGACCGCGGTGGACGAGGCCGGCAGCGAAGCGGTCGCCGCGGAGGAGACGCCCCCCGAAGGGGCAGGCTCCGAACGAGCGTCTTCCGACGAGACCGAGGAGAAGTCCCCGGCCTAGCGCTGCGTCACCCGCCGGCGTCGAAGGCGCCTTCCAGATGACGGAGCCGCCAGCCCTGGGAATCCGGCTCGCAGGTGATGACGTCGAAGCGGATCCGCCGCGCGCCGCGCCGCTGATCGTGGAGCCAGGCCGCGGCACCGCGGACCAGTCGCGCGCGCTTGCGCGCGTCCACCGCTTCCTCGGGAGGGCCGGCTCGCCGGCTGCGACGCGTCTTCACCTCGACGAACACGACCAGCCCCGCGCGACTCGCCACCAGGTCGATCTCGACCCCGCCGGCGCGCACGTTTCGCGCTTCGATGCGATACCCTCGCGCGCTCAGGTAGCGGGCGGCCCGCGCCTCTCCCTCGGCCCCCAGAGCCCTTCGCAACCGGCTCATCGCGCTCTCCGCGGGACCGGGGCTTCGGGGAGGGTAGCGGGCGCCGACCCAAGCCAGAAGGGGCTCCGACGGTGGCCGTGCCGGTTCTCGGGATTCTGGGCGGGAGCGGAGTCTACGAGCTCGAGGCGCTCGAGCAGGCCCGCTGGGAGAAGGTGGAGTCGTCCTTCGGAACGCCGTCGGACGAGCTGCTCCGCGGCGAGATCGGAGGCGTGGAGACCGTCTTCCTCCCGCGACACGGCCGCGGGCACCGGTTTCCGCCCGACGCGATCGACTACCGGGCCAACGTCGACGCCCTCAAGCGGGCCGGCGTCACCGACCTGGTTTCCGTGAGCGCGTGCGGCTCGCTGCGCGAGACCCTGCCCCCCGGCACGTTCGTGCTCGTCGATCAGTTCGTCGACCGCACCGCCGGCCGCGCCTCGAGCTTCTTCGGTCCCGGTCTGGTGGCGCACGTCTCCATGGCCGATCCGGTGTGCGCGCGACTCTGCGACGCGCTCGAAGAAGCGGCCCGGGCGGTGAAGGTCCCCGTGGTGCGGGGAGGTACCTATCTCGCGATGCAGGGCCCGCAGTTCTCGAGCCGCGCCGAGTCCGAGCTGTACCGGAGCTGGAGCTGCGACGTGATCGGAATGACGAACCTGCCCGAGGCCAAGCTCGCCCGGGAGGCGGAGCTCTGCTACGCCAGCGTCGCCATGGTGACCGACTACGACTGCTGGCATCCGCACCACGACGACGTCGCGGTCTCGGACATCGTCACGGTGCTCCACGACAACGCCGATCACGCGCGGGACCTGGTCGCGGCGCTGCCCGCGCTCCTCGAGGGGCGCGAAGTCCCGTGCGGGAGCGGCTGTGATCGGTGTCTCGATACGGCTCTCATCACCCCGGCCGAAGCCCGGGATCCGGCTCAGGTCCGTCGTCTCGATGCGGTCGCGGGCCGCGTGCTGGGTCGGGGCTGAGCCCTCGAAGCGGAGTCCGACGCCATGCCCATCAAGTCCCGAATCCGGACGATTCCCGACTATCCCAAGCCCGGGATCCAGTTCCGCGACATCACCACGCTGCTCCAGGACCCGGTGGGCATGCGCATCGCGATCGAGCGTCTGGTGGACCCCTTCAAGGGAATCCGCATCGACAAGGTCGCCGGCATCGAGGCCCGCGGGTTCATCGTGGGCGGCGCCGTCGCGCATCAGCTCGAGGCCGGCTTCGTCCCGGTGCGCAAGAAGGGCAAGCTTCCCTGGGAGACGGTGGGACAGGAGTACAAGCTCGAGTACGGCACGGACCGCATCGAGATCCACACCGATGCCATCCTGGAGGGCGAGCAGGTGCTGCTCGTCGACGATCTCATCGCCACCGGAGGCACCGCCCAGGCCGCGATCGACGTGATCGAGCGCGTGGGTGGCGAGATCGTCGGCTGCGCATTCGTGGTGGACCTGCCGGATCTCGGCGGCAGCAAGGCCATCGTGGAGCGCGGACACGACGTCGTCTCGCTGTGCGAGTTCCCGGGCGGGTAGACGGGTGTGCGGGTCGGAGGAGTCCCCTACCGCAGCATCTGGGTCGACGAGGACGGCCAGGGCGTCCAGATCGTCGACCAGACGAAGCTGCCTCACGCCTTCGAGCGGGTGACGCTGCGTTGCGTGGACGATGCGGTCCACGCGATTGCCAGCATGCAGGTGCGGGGCGCGCCGCTCATCGGCGTGACCGCGGCCTATGGGCTGTGTCTCCAGGCCGCTCGCGATCCCTCCGATGCGGCGCTCGAGGCGGCGCGGGCGCGGCTGCACGCCACGCGTCCGACAGCGGTGAACCTCGCCTGGGCGCTCGACGCGATGCGCGGGGCACTCCGCGGCCTGCCGCCCGAGGAGCGCGCCGCCGCCGCCTGGAAGCGGGCCGCGGCGCTGGCCGACGAGGACGCCGAGCTGTGTCGCGCCATCGGCGAGCAGGGCGCTCGGCTCCTCGAACGGGCTCTCGCGCGGCGCGGCGGCGAGGGCCCGCTGAACGTCCTCACCCACTGCAATGCGGGATGGCTCGCCACGGTCGACTGGGGGACCGCGCTGGCGCCCGTCTACGTCGCCCACGAGCGGGGCCTGCCGCTCCACGTGTGGGTGGACGAGACCCGTCCGCGCAACCAGGGCGCGAGCCTCACGGCGTGGGAGCTGCGCGAGCACGGCGTGCCCCACACGGTGGTGGCCGACAACGCGGGGGGCCATCTGATGCAGCGCGGCCGGGTGGATCTGTGCATCACGGGAAGCGACCGCACCACCGCGCGAGGCGACGTCTGCAACAAGATCGGCACCTATCTGAAGGCGCTGGCCGCACACGACAACGGCGTGCCCTTCTACGTCGCGCTTCCCTACTCGACCATCGACTGGGCGGCCCGGGACGGCGTCGCGGAGATCCCGATCGAGGAGCGCCCGGGCCGGGAGGTGAGCCACGTGGAGGGCCGCGGGCCCGGGGGCGAGCCCGTCTCGGTGCGCGTCGTCCCCGACGGCAGCCCGGTCGCGAATCCCGCCTTCGACGTCACGCCTGCGCGGCTGGTGACGGCCCTGGTGACGGAGCGGGGCGTGTGTCCTGCGACGAGCGAAGGCCTGCTCGGCCTCTACCCCGAGCGGCGCAGCGCCGGCTGAAGCCTTGCCGGAACGCGAGGCCGCGAGCGGGCAGGGCGGCACGCTCTTCGTCGTCGCGACGCCCATCGGCAACCTGGAAGACCTGACGCTGCGCGCGCTGCGCGTGCTGCGCGAGGCGGACCTGATCCTCGCCGAGGACACGCGCCACACGCGCATCCTCCTCCAACACCACGGGGTGTCGGGTCGTCCCCTCTCGCTACACGCCCACAACGAGGCTGCGCGGGTCGACCGCGTGATGTCCGAGCTCGGCGCCGGCCGTCGGGTCGCGCTGGTGTCCGATGCGGGGACGCCCCTGGTCTCCGACCCGGGAGCGCGCCTCGCCGAGGCCGCCGTTGCCGCGGGCCATCGCCTGGTGCCGATTCCCGGCCCCTCGGCGCTGCTGGCTGCCCTCTCCGTAGCGGGCCTGCCCAGCGAGCGCGTGACCTTCCTGGGCTTCCTCCCGCGCCGCGCGGGCGCGCGAGACGCGCTCCTCGACGAGTTCCGCACCCGCCCGGAGACGCTGGTCCTGTTCGAGTCCCCGCAACGCCTCCCGGCGACGCTCCGCGCGCTGGCCGAGCGGCTGGGAGACCGTCCTGGCTGCGTGGCGCGGGAGCTCACGAAGCTCCACGAGGAGGTGGTGCGCGGGCCCCTTTCGGAGCTCGCGCGGCACTTCGCGGACGGCGCCCGCGGCGAGGTGACGCTCGTGGTCGGCGGGGCGAGCGAGCGCGAGAGGCCCGATCCCGCCCGGCTCGACGCCGAGATCCGCACGCGCCTCGAGGCGGGCGCGTCCTCGAAGGAGATCGCCACCGAGCTGGCCCGCGACACCGGCGTGCCGCGACGCGAGATCTACGCGCGCGTCTTGTCGCTGCGCCGAAGCGGGTAGGGCCCGTCGGGCTCTCCCTGGACGCCCGCGCGTCCGCCGTGGGTCCAGTCTTCCACCCGCCTCGGATGCCGACACCGGACCCCGTGGCTCGGCCACCCACTCCCTGAACGAGCCTGGGAACGGAGAGCTTGCGCGTCGGATTCATCTCCCGCTTCGATCCGCTCGACGCGACGTCCCTGAGCGGCATGGCCACGGCGACGTGGCGTGCGCTCGAGGCCTGCGGCCTGGAGCTCGTTCCGCTGCGCACGTCGCCCCCGCCCGCGCCCAGCCATCCCGCCATCGCTGCGCTGCGTGCGGCGGGCAGGCGAGTCACCACGCCGCGCCTGCGCACGACGCTGCGCGCGCAGCGGCGCCGCCTGCGCGACCGGCTCCTCCCGGGACGCCTCGAGCAGCAGGCCCCGCTGGCGCTGGCCCGCTCCGAGAGCGCCTACGTGGCCGGGGAGATCGCGCGATGGCGCCCGGACGCGCTCTTCGGCGTGTGCATCAGCGCCGCGCTCTACTCCCTCGAGACGCCGCTCCCGATCGTGTACTGCAGCGACGCCACGGCGCGGCTCATCAACACGACCTATCCCGACTACGCCTGCCGCTCCGAGGCCTACAAGCGCGAGTGCGACCATCTGGAGCGCGTCGCGCTCGGGCGGGTCTCGGCCGGGATCTTCTCCTCCGCCTACACCCTGACCTCCGCGGTGGAGGATTACGGCCTGCCCGCGGAGCGCGCCCACGTCGTTCCGCTCGGCGCGAACGTGACCGCCGGCGAGACACCGCTTCGGCCCGACCCGCCTCGCGAGCGGCGGCTCGAGCTGGCGCTCGTGGCCGCGGATCCCGAGCGCAAGCGCCTCGACCTGTGTATCGACGTGGTGGAGCTGCTGGCGACCCGTGGCTGGCAGGCGCACCTTCACTTCGTGGGCCCTCCCACCCGCCGCGCCTCGGCGTCCCCGCGCGTGACCTGCCATGGCGCCCTGCGTCTGTCGGACCCCGGGGATCGGGCTCGACACCAGGAGGTGCTGCGCCGCAGCCACTTCATGCTGCTGCCCTCGTTGGGCGAGATGTACGGGATCGCCCCCTGTGAGGCCGCTCACTTCGGCCGCCCGAGCATCGTCAGTGCCGTCGGCGGACTGCCCACCGTGGTGCTGGACGGCCTCACGGGGCGTGTGCTGCCCGTGGCCGCGAGCGCCGCCGACTACGCGGAGGCGCTGATCGCCTGCTCCGCTCCCGAGACCTACCGGGGGCTGTCTTCGGCCGCGCTCGCGCGGGCCCACGAGGTGCTCAGCTGGGAGGCCTGGGGCGTGCGCACCAGCGAGATTCTCGAACGCGTCACGAGAGAAGGGAGAGCCGAGTGATGAGCCACGGCCACGCCATCGACGAGCCGCGCCGCCCCCGGGCTGCGGGCGGTCCGGAGGTCACCGTCGTGGTGAGCCCCCGCGACCACTTCTTCCATACCCGCGTCGCCCTCGAGCGGCTGTTCAGCAACACCCCCCAGGACTTCCGGCTCCTCTACGTGCTGCACTCGGCGCCGCCCGCAGTCGAGGCCTACGTCGAGCACGAGAGCCGTTCGCGGGGCTTCGACGTCGTTCGCTCGCCGCACGTCCTCACGCCCAACGAGGCGCGCAACCTGGGCCTGGCCCGCGTCGACACGCCCTTCGTCGTCTTCCTCGACAACGACGCCGTCGTGGCGCCGGGCTGGCTCGAGGGCCTGCTGGGCGCGGCGAAGCGGACCGAGGCCTGGATCGCCGGGCCCACCTACTTCTTCGGGATGCCGGAGCAGGAGTGCATCCACATGGCGGGCGGCTCGCTGCGGATCGAAGCTGGTCCCGGCGGCCCCCGCCTGCACGAGATCCATCACCTGGGCCACCGCAGCGTGGCCCAGGCCGGCGACGCCCTGCACTCGGGTCCGGTCGACTTCGTGGAGTTCCACTGCCTGCTGGCGCGCACCGGGATCTTCGATCGGCTGGGCCCGCTGGACGAGGCACTGATGAGTCAGGGCGAGCACGTCGACCTGTGTCTCGCCGCGACGCGGGCCGGGGGGCTCGTCCATCACGAGGCGATGAGTCGCGTGGGCTTCCTGATGCCGCCTCCCATCTCCACCGAGGAGCTGCCCTACTACCTGTTGCGCTGGAGCGACGACTGGAACGCGGCGTCGGTCGATCGCCTGATCGCGAAGTGGGGGTTGCCCCGCGATCCTCTCTACCGGGAGCAGGTGCTGCACTGGTCCCGGCTCTGGCGGCGGCGCGTGCTGCGTCAGGTGGCCTGGCCGCTGGGCCGCATCGGCGAGCTCACGGTGTACCGCGAGGGAACCCGGCGCATCGGCGAAGGCGTGGTCGGGCGCATCGAGCGCCACGCCACGCGGTCGCTGCTGCGGGCGCGGGACCGCGCCCGGGCGGCGTGACGAGCTGCGAAGTGTGAGATCCCGGTCCCGCGCCGGGGTCCGGGAGGAGATGCGATGTTCCGTTACGCCCAGACGAACCTGCAGCTCTACGTCCAGCTCGGCGCACTGGGCTACGACGCGCGCGCCCTGTTGCGTGTGCGCGAGGCCCACGAGCTGGCCATGCGCCTGGTCACGGGCCAGCACCGTGCGACGGGGAAGCCCTTCCTGTGCCACCTGGTGGGGACGGCGAGCGTGCTGGCCGAGGGCGGTGCGGGTCCGGACCTGGTCCTGGCCGGGCTCCTCCACGGTGCCTACCCCTTCGGAGACTTCGGTCGGCGCGACGCCGGCGAGCGGCCGTCGAAGCGGGCGATCGTGCGGTCGGTCATCGGAGAGGCGGCCGAGTCGATCGTCTCGGGCTACGGGCGCAGCGCGTGGATCGAGCCGACCTTCGAGGACTTCGAGCGGCGCGCGTCCAGCCTGGCGCCGATCGAGCGCGACCTCATCGCGCTTCGGCTCGCCAACGACATCGAGGAGCACCTCGACGGAGCCATGCGCTACGCGGGCTACCACATGCTGGAGGGTCGATACGCAGGCGTCGAGGGCGCGCGCGCGCGGCGCCTGGCCGAGCGGCTCGGCCTGGAGCGGCTGGCGCAGGCCTTGGCCGAATCGATCGCGGCGTGCGGCCCGCGTCCCGCCGAGGCGCTTCTCCGGCGCGACCAGCGGAACTCGGCGCTGATCTCCCCCGCGAGCTCCTGCCTGCGGCCGAGCATCGCGCTCCAGCGCCGTCTGGGCGACGCGAAGCGCTGGCTGGCGGCCCGCAGCGGTCCCGCGGGCGCCTGGCTCGAGCGGCTGCGCGCTCCCGCCCGGCCTCGCGTCCGCCGCGCCTGAGCCGAATCGACTCGGACGGCCAGCGACCACAGGGAGCACCGCTCCGCCCAGCGGGCGTCGCTTCAGCCTCCGTCGTAGGCGACGATCACCACGCCGAGTTGCTCCTCGGCCTCCTGGAGCCTACGCAGCTCCTCGTCCGAGAGGCGGGCGATCGGGGGCCTCGGCTCGAGCGCGACCAGGACCTTGCCGAGGTTCGCCTCGAGCCCCTGCAGGCACTCGAGCTTGGAGGGATCGATGGAAGCGGGCTGATATCTGGCTTCTGCCATGGTGACCTCCGACTTGACGTCCCGCACAGGGTAGATCGGCGCCGCCGCCCAGGTCGAGCGGCCCGGTCATCCGAGCCGGCGAGAGGCTCCCAGGCCCCCCGCTGGTCTCGGCCCTCACTCCTCCAGGCCCGGGATCTCCCCGGCCGGTACCTCGAGCACGTCGGCGATGCGCAGCAGGGTGCGGCGCTCGCCCTCGGAGATCTCCTGGTCGGCACGCGCGATGGCCAGGCACGCCCGCAGAAGCAGGCGGGACTCCTCGCCCCCGCCCGCGCGGCGCGCCAGGCTGGCCAGCGCCTGCTTCTCGCCGGCAGCCCGATCCTGCTCGAGGCGTCGGGCGTGCTTCTCGTAGAGCATCACGGCGGTTTCTACGTCGAAGGTCTTGATCTGCTTCAGCCGCTCGATGATCTCGTCCCGCGCCACCAGCTCGGAGAGACGCTCGTCGCAGTCGGCGAGCGCCACCAGGGCGACCCCCGCCATGGCCGCATCGATGTAGACGCGATCTCCGGCGTCGATCCCGCAGCGCTCGAGGGCGTAGGAGAGCATCGTCAACAGGCTCAAGGCGGACCTCCCTCTCCCGGATCCTAGCAGCGATTCCCCTTCGCCCGGCCCTCGCGGGTGGGGCTGGGAAGCTCGTCGGCCGAGCGCGAGGTCGCGGCGCGCGGCTGGCGGCGCTGGCGACTCGCTCGGGCGTCTTCCTTGCCCGCGCGACGCAGGAGCGGAGCCAGCGCCAGCGCCCCCGCCAGGAGCGCCCGGGCGACGGGGCTCAGCGACGGCACCGGCTCCGCCGGAGCGGGGAGGAAGGGGCCGGTGACCTCGAAGGTCTCGCCGGGATTGCGCTGGCTGCTGAAGTAGAGGCGCGTGCCGTCGGGCGAGAGCGCGGGGCCGGTGATCTCGCTGCCCGAGACGCCGGTGAGGCGCACGATCGGCCTCACCAGACCGGTCTGGGTCAACGCCACGATTTCCAGGTTGCCACCATCCTCCGCCACGTAGACATCGCCGCCCGGCGCCGCGAACACGTTGTCGACTCCGGAGAGGAAGGGCATGGCGGTGGTTGCCAGGTCGTAGACGATCTCGATCTGCTGCGCGGCCGTGTCGATCCTCCAGACCCGGTTGTCGCCCTTGGTCGAGAAGTAGACGGCGCCGGCCTCGTACCAGCAGCCCTCGCCGCCGTCGAAGGTCGTGGCTGCGGGAACCTGGTACCGGGTCGACGTGCTGGAGGCGCTCGGGTCCGGCACGGTCGTCCAGCTGAGCGAGCGCACCTGGCCGGGCGCGATCGAGCCGGGACCGGTAACGCTTGCCACCTCCAGCAGGCCCGAAGAGAGGTCCGGATAGCTCGTCGGTGTGAAGCGATACAGCAGCCCGTTGCCGCGATCCTCGGTCAGGTAGAGCTGCTGGTGGACGGGATCGACCGCCACCGCCTCGTGGTTGAACACGCCCAGCGCCGGCGTCACCACGCCCTGCGAGCCGGGCGAGAAGGGATCGCACTCGTAGACTTCGCCCGCGCCGGTCTCCTCGCAGGACAGCCAGGTGCCCCAGGGCGTTGCGCCGCCGGCGCAGTTGCGGGTCGTTCCCGCGAGGATCGAGTAGGCGTCGACGATCGTCCCGTCCGATGCGAAGCGGATCGCGCCGACGCCGCCATTCGAGCTGCCGATCTCGGAGTTCGAGACGTAGACCCAGCCGCCGTCCGGCGCCGCGAAGGTCGCCCCGCCGTCCGGCGCCGCGTGCCACGTGTAGGACGAGGAGCCGACGAGGGAGCCGGTGACGGCGACCGAGCGCGACGTGAAACCGGGCGGCAGCTGCAGCCCGTTGGCGTCGGCGGGCTGCAGCGGTCCGAAATCGTCGGCTCCGTCGGCGCGGGCGACCGGCGCAGCCACCAGCCCACCGAGAAAACCGATCCCCACCGCGCCGGCCACCGAGGCACCGCGTCCGAGGAGCTGTCTTCGGGTCAGGGCGGAGGGCGAGCGGGGCGACGAGGAGGTCACGGCGGTATGATGCGACAGGCGGCCCGGCTCGATCGCGAAGAGGTCGCGACGTCGCGGTGGCGAGGGCTTCGTGGAGGCCGTCGATCGTCGACGGGCGTCGGGACGGGTCGGCGCCGCTTCAGGGTCGGCTCTTCTCCAGATGCGCCCAGGCGGCGGGCAACCGGATGTCGCGGTTCGGGTTCTTGGGCGGCATGTTGAACTCCGCCGGCGGACGCCAGCCCATGTCGCGCATCGTCTGTCCGATGTGGGTCATGTTCAGCATGTCGTGGCTGTAGCAGAACAGCCCATCGCCGGCGTAGTAGAGGATCGAGAGGCCCGCGACGAACCACGGCGAGCCGTCCTCCCTGTGACCGAGGACCTGATCCCACTGGCTCACGACCCGCGGCCCGTCCGCCATCATCCAGTTCTCGGGCGTCGACCAGCCGTGGCCCGTCAGCCCCTTCATCGAGTCCACGAAGAAGCGCCGGATGCTCTCGCGTCCCTCGATCCGCCCCCAGGCCGGATCGATGTAGGCGGCGTCCTCGGTGAAGTAGTCCGCCAGCACATCCCACGTCTTCTCGCCCGCGTCCACCTCGTCCCGCTCGGCCACGTAGCGCCGATACGCCGCGAGCCCCTCCTCCTCGATCGTCCCGCCGCGACTCATGGTCCGATTGCCCTCCCGCTCTACGGCCGGGAGGATGGCACGCACGCGGACTCCCTGCATGGCTTCCGCCGCGGCGGTCTTGGGCCAGGTTCCTAGGCGCGCGGGTCGAGTCGTCGCCACAGCACCAGCAGGGCCGCCGCGGCGACGAACACCACGCCGACGAGCTGGACCGCCCGCCAGAACAGCAGGTCGACGGTGGCGGCTGCCAGCGCCTCGAACCGCGAGGATTCCGTCTCCACGAGACGCGCGACCTCGGCGACGGCCCGCTCGGGCAGGGCCTCGGCGATGACCTCGAACCGCGCCGCCGACTGCTGCATCGCGGACAGATCGCCGAGCGCGCCCCCGATTCCCCGGCGGTCGCGCAAGGCGTCTTCGAGGAACAGCTCCAGCTCCCAGCGCAGGATCGAGGGCATGTGGTTCACGTAGGCGAAGATGTGGACGGCCATGCCCTCGATCTGGATCGGAAGATCGCCGATGCGCGCGAAGCGGCCGCCCCGCTGCTCCTCGATCTCCTCCACGAGCTGGAGGACGCTCGAGCTCCGCACGAAGCTCAGGCTCTCCAGGGGATGCTGCGCGGCCCATTTCCCGATGATCCGCTGGGCGCGATCCGCTTGGGTCGCATCCGCGCTGACCGCGGCCGCGAACCCGAACGCCTGGGACTCGAGCCTCGAGGCGGCTCGGACGGCGATGGACTGCGAGGGTCCGAAGAGCTCTCGACCCTCTCCGGACTCGAAGAAGCGTCTCATCTGGACGCAGAAGGACCACGTGTCGACGAGCGCCTTGACCGGATTGTCCTGGAAGATCGCGTTCAGGTGGGTCGACGCGGCGCGCACGCGCCAGACCAGGACGTTGCGTCGCGTCGTCGCATCCGGGTCGACCGCGAGTATCTCGTCGGCGGCCTCGGCGATGGCGCCGAAGTAGAAGTCGGTGAAGTCGATCAGGCGGATCTGGAACTCGTCGACGCCCGCGCGGAAGCCCTCGTCGAGCCCCCGCTCCTGGGCGGGGGCCGTCGTGGCCCACAGGCCCACCCAGCCGGCGAGGATCGCCCCGAGCGCGGAGCGTAGCTTCGAGGTCGGGACGCGGACGATCATCGGACGGGTCCTCGTGACGGGAGCTCCGCGGCCTGCCCGGACGGTAGCGGAGACCACACCGGCCCAGAAACCACTCGATCGAGCCCGGGGTGTCCTGCCGGCGTCCCTTCCCTGGCCGAAGACCGGGGCGACAGCGTGCGGTCGCGCCGAAGGACCGGTTGCGGGCGGATCGCGCGGGACCGGCGGCTATGGTCGTCCCATGGAGTGCGTCTGGTTCAAGCGCGACCTGCGGGTCGACGACCACGCCCCGCTCTTCGAGGCGGCGCGGCGAGGACCGGTGCTCGCCCTCTACGTCTACGAGCCGGACGTCCTGGCGGCGCCCGAGGTCGACGCCGCCCACGTGGTCTTCGTGAACCAGTCTCTCGCAGCCCTCCGCGAGGCCCTCCGGGCGCGGGGCGGCGAGCTCGTAGTGCGCACCGGGTCGATGCCGGACGTCCTCGACGTCCTGCATCGCCTGCACCGCTTCGAGCGCCTCTGGAGTCACGAGGAGACGGGCCTCGCCGTCACCTACGCGCGCGATCTGCGTGTGGAGCGGTGGTGCCGCGAGACCGGCGTGCGCTGGGAGCAGCGCCCTCAGTTCGGCGTCTTCCGCGGACGCTCTCGCCGGGACGGCTGGAGTCGCGCCTGGGCCGAGCGCATGCGGACGCGGCCGCTTCCGGCGCCCGAGCGGATCGCCCGCGCGGACGAGCCCGATCCCGGCGCACTGCGGGAGCCGGCGGAGCTAGGCCTCGGGCCCACGCTGCGCCGCGACGCGCAGCGCGGCGGGGAGGGTCTTGCCCATTCGGTTCTCGAGGACTTCTTCGCCGGGCGCGGCGCCGACTACACGCGGGGCATGTCGAGTCCCGTGAGTGCCTGGAGCGCCTGCAGTCGCTTGAGCCCCCACCTCGCCTACGGGACGATCTCGATGCGGCGGGTCCTCGAACGCACGACGCGTCAGGCGGAGCGGGTCGAGTTGCTGCGGGCGCGCCATCGTCTCGACGGGCGGGACCCGGCCCACGACCCGCGCTGGCCGCAGGCGCTCGAGAGCTTCTCGAAGCGGTTGCGCTGGCACTGTCACTTCATCCAGAAGCTCGAGAGCGAGCCGGAGATCGAGTTCCGCAACATGAGCCGCTCCTTCGACGGCCTTCGGGTCGAGGACCCGAGCCGCTGGAGCGCGACCGAGCGGAGTCGTTTCGACGCCTGGGTGCACGGCCGGAGCGGCTACCCGATGGTCGACGCCTGCATGCGCTGCCTCGATGCGACGGGCTGGATCAACTTCCGGATGCGGGCCATGCTGATGAGCTTCGCGAGCTACGACCTGTGGCTTCACTGGCGCGCGACTGCGCCGGTGCTGGCGAGGCGGTTCCTCGATTTCGAGCCCGGCATCCACTACGCGCAGTGCCAGATGCAGTCCGGGACCACCGGCATCAACGCGAATCGCATCTACTCGCCGGCGAAGCAGGCAGCGGAGCAGGACCCGGACGGCCGCTTCATCCGCGCCTGGGTGCCGGAGTTCGAGGGGGTTCCGCCCGAGCACCTCGCAGCTCCGCACCAGATGCCGCTCTCCGTCCAGGACCGGACCGGCTGCCGGATCGGGCGCGACTATCCCGCGCCGATCGTGGACCACCTGGC
>JAAUYK010077840.1_pt1 | contig 13071 bp, 11 predicted proteins | sample 7278021 | NCBI WGS metagenome assembly JAAUYK01 (sample SAMN14350223, study PRJNA611818) | marine sediment metagenome | isolation source: surface marine sediment (1.8m) | place: French Polynesia: Moorea | collected 2018-08
CAAGAGGCAATGCTTGTTTTCCGACGAACCCGAAGCGGTATTGATATTGAGCATTTATACGTAGTCGTGCAGAATCGGCAGTGGTACCATTTCTTTTCAGATGTCAAGGAGCCTGTTCGTTAACTACAGCGAGGACGCATGCAAATTTGAGTGCCGCCTGCTGTACGCTCTCAACGTTTCCGGATGCATTCCCTGGGACTTTCCTTTTCCTCTGGCCACGGACAAGATTAGAGCCGACTTTCCTATCTGTCAGTCCAGAAACTCTAACAAGAACAGAGGCCTCACCCGCTTCGAGAAGGCCATGAACAGCGAGAAGGCGTTGAGCACATGCAGATGCCTCCCCAACTGCAAGGAAATCGCTTATAAAACTCAGGCAAATATAGACAGGTTCGAAAGTGTGTAAGATCGACTACATTGAAATTTCCCGTTCAGATCAACACCGTCGAACTGGATCTCGACAATCTTTGCAACTGGCACGGCGACTGGACCACCATAGACCGCGTGATGGAAGACTGGCGCAAGACGGAAAGCCCACTCAACTACTGGTTCGAGGAGATTAATCCGGCCAACCACGAGCAACGCTTCCGACACCTGGCGCTCGACGCGACCACCTTCATGGAGGGCAGGTCGAATCTGTCCTACGGTCTGCCCTCGGGCGAGGCGATCCGAGTCTGCAGGAGGAGGTACGCCTACGACGTGGCCAAGCTCACCATCCAGATCGCCGAGCCGAACGTTGTGGTAATCAGGAAGGATGTCAGCATTACACTTGGACAGCAAGTCGCTTTCATAGGCAAGTCATTAATGCACATGATAAGATGTACATAACACGTATCTATAAAGTATGCATAAATAGGCGGCACATCTGGCTTATTCGTCGGAGCCAGCCTCATCAGCGTGGCAGAGGGATTGTTCTGGATCTACCAGGTGGCAATCTAAATCAGTTCATATTTGTGTTCTCGCTAACGGCGAATGGGTTTTCATTGCAGATAATCATGCGACTCTTGAAGAATGCCTCTAGAAAAGCAAAGCATAGATTTAGGGCCGCAAGGCGCGTTACATCGGCATGAGCTAGGCAATAACTTACTTCGAACATAATAACTCGTATATGTACTATTGTATGTGTATGCACTTGTACATGCGCAATCAAGTAATACAGACGTAATTCAGTGCGTATCAGGCCTACTTTCTTGTCTCCCAGACTGGGCCTAGGCCTAATGGGCCACCAGCCGCCAGACTGCATGGACCGACCGACCGTCTGGCATTGAACCATCGGCACGGGGCCTGTGACCTTATTTCGGACTCAGGATGTCCAACTACAAACAGATTATAGTGCTGTAGTCTAATCTGATCCTTGTACGAGTAAGAAAAGGTAGTATATTGTACGTTTGCAATAGAGGTCATAATTATTTCCTTTACTGAGAGGAGTATGAAATGCGAAGTTTTCTTATGGAGCGAACATGTAACAATACTGATCGCGACGCCATGCGTCTTATTTAGAAAGCAGCTGTCGCCCCTGCCGCCCGCTCAGGCAAGTGTCTGCCGTCTAGCCTAGTCTCGTCGTCTGCTCGTCCAGACCAGACGGCCAGGCTACGGCCGACAGAATGAAATGGATGGATGGGGGAAAACAAAGCAGCTGAGAAAGTTGCGAACGATCGAGTGCGACTGCTCCGACGATAACAAACCCCGAGATCTCAACATCTCCAACGACGGGACCGACTCGTGCGGGGTGCATGATGCTCCCGCCACTTTTCTCGCCGTTCCCTGCGCGCAGCTGATGCTCTCGCTGCTGCCCCGGATCTGATCGCGGCCGGAGGGGAGCGCGGCGACGACCGCGACCGCCGTCATGGCGGCCAAGGGGGTTCAGTCCGCGTCTTCGTCTTCCGTGGCGACCACGCCCTACCAGCACCAGCCGCTGTCGCCGCTGTCGCTCGTCCTCTACAGCCAGCGGACGCAGGCGCCGGAGTTCTGCGACGTGGTGCTCAAGTGCGGGCCGGAGACGTCGCACGTGCACGGATGCGTGCTCGCCGCAAGGTCGGAGGTCCTCGAGAAGGTCATCCGGCAGCTGTCGGGGGCCGCCGCGGCGGGCGCCGGAGGCGGAGGCGGCGGCAACGGGCGTCCCGCCAAAGTGCAGCTCGACGTCGACGGCCTGTTCTCAGGGATCGAACCGCTCTTCCAAGACATCGTCACCTACCTGTACCTGGGTCAGCGGCCGGCCAACATCGGCGAGGAGGAGATGAAGATTGCGCACCGGCGACTCGGACTGAAGTTCGACATCGTCAAGTCGTCCGCGGCCACCGCCGATGCTTCAGTCGCCGTAGCTGTCAAGTCCCTGGTGGCCGGTTCCTCTCAGGGCTCGGGAGTCGTCACTGCGTCCAAAGACGAGATCCCCATGGACTTCTCTATCTGCAGCAAGTGCGACCTGCTCTTCATCTCCAAGGAGGAGTACCTGGCGCACGCAGAGCACAACTGCGCCAGGAAGTTTTCCTGCAAGGCGTGCGGCGCCATGTTCACGCGGGTGCAGAGCCTCCTGGAGCACCTGGTGGAGGTTCGGCACGGCGAGACGGTGTGCTCGGTGTGCGACCACGTGACGCACAGCTCGCAGGAGATGGAGCAGCACGTGCGGGAGCACCTGCGAACGCCGGGAAAGCCCTACCTCTGCCTGCAGTGCGACAGCAGATTCGGAACCAGGAACGGCCTCCTGATGCACATACCCAAGCACTCGGCGGAGACGCCCTTCGTCTGTCAGATCTGTTCCAAGGGGTGAGTGGCCGGTGACTGTTTTCCGTCTATAAATGCGTTATTAATCCGTACCCGTTCACAGTTTCAAATGGAAGCACGCCCTGACTGCCCACATGGTGATTCACTCGGCGTCAAAGAAGTACCTCTGTCAGGAGTGCGGCTTCTCTACCTCACACACCTCAGTCCTCAAGAGACACAGACGAATACATAGTGGACAAACGCTCAAATGCGCACTGCCAGGTACATAGGTCCTGCCCGAAACGGTTGTTGAACAGGTCTCTATTAATTTCTGCTACATTTACAGATTGCACCTTTGAGACTGTCAGAAAGCAGAATCTAGTCCAGCACCAGCTGACGCACTCCAAGGAGAAACCGCACCAGTGCGAGGTCTGCGGCAAGTCGTTCAGCCTGGTGAAGAACATGCGCAGGCACGCCCTGCAGCACGACTACAACGCGCTCAAATACCAGTGCAAGGTGAAGAACTGCCAGTTCGGAACCATCAGGTCGGACAAGTTCGCCGAGCACATGCGGAGGCACCACCCGGAGGAGCAGGAGATACAGAGGATGTCCGTGGCGGCGGCTGCAAAGAGGTCCACGACGGCGGCGGTGGCGGCCGTGGCGGCGGATAGGAAGGCGGCCATCGCGGTGGCGCCGACGGCGACGGTCACGTCGTCTGAGGTGACGGTGGCATCGAAAGCTGAAGAGGTGGCGAAGGCGGCGGATGTTGCTCAGCAGAATCCCGGCGTCGGCGGGGAGAAGCCGAAGCTGTTGAAGAATCCGTTCGACACGATCAACCCTCCGAACCGGACGATCACCAACTACGACACGTCCACCTTCACCGGCGTGGGGACGAGCACCCAGCAGAACTTCGTTCTCAGCGACGTCACCCTCGGCCAGGTGCCGGAAGACCCCGGGCACCTGGACAGCCGGGGCGGGAATCGCGCCGCCGCCGAGGCCGCCGCCCACGCCGCCGTCGTCGAGAGCACCCTGAACAGCATCGACGTGGACCTCGTCTGATCGAACCGGTACTTGTAGTACAACCTCAACTTATCTCGGCAATACCTGTAGTCGTGTAACGATCAATCGAACTCGGTGAGAAGAAGGCTAGTTCTTCTATCTATTATAGAGTATAGTTATCTGAAATGCTATCCGATCCCAGAGATATAAGACTGACTTCCCTGTAACGTGGATGCATGCCGCCAGCAGATATTAGTGCATTAATTAACATTAATCACGTAGTACGTGTATAGCAGCCCACGTCCGCGTACCCCCCAGTATATATTTCGATTGTGTGTAAGTTTGTACACTATACACATTACCTCACGGACCAGGCCCTGTCCATTTACGTTGAGTGGGCAGGCTGTTCTCGACTGACAAAGCTACGCATCGGTAGCCCGGTATTTTAACTATTATTGCCACTATGTTACAATTTACCTGCGAATTCAGTTATGTACTCGGTCAAAGCCACCCGTCAATAAACTTTTGTGATATCCCCTCTAGCTCATGCTAATATGCTTGAATGGCCACCCCTTGCCTCGCCGAGACGCACTTCACCTCGTCGATGTAAATGCTGTGCGCCTTGACGCCGATCTGCGCCTCCAGCTCGAGCCTGGACTTCTGGAGCGAGGCGTAGCAGTTCCTGGCCTTCGCCAGCTGCGCCTCCAGCTTGTTGATGCTCTCGATCAGGTTTGCGGCCTCGTTCTGCAGCTGCACGTCGACGTCGTCCAGAACGAGCTCCACGTTCGGACGCTGCTTCCTCTGCTGGATTCGCGTCTGGCAGGTGGCCAACGGGCCCTGCTTGGCCAGCACGGCACGCTCCAGCGCCTCCACGCTCTCTTCCATCTCCCCGATCTTGATGGTCGTCTCGGCCAGCTGCTGCTCTAGCAGGTTCTTTGCCTGCTTCACCTCCATGATGCGGCGCGAGAACGCGCGGTCGGTGAGGTCCTTCTGGGATCTCAGGTGAGAGGTCACGTGCGCCATGATGCCGTCGACAGTCGACTTAAGGTTGATGGCGCTCTTGATCTGGATGTTGGCAGTATCCAAGTTCTTCTCGGAGTGCTCCTGCCAGTCGGCCGGAGAGTAGATGCTGGCGTGCGGGGGAGCCGGGTACTTGGTCACGCCTTTCTTCTTGTCCGGTCCGCTCACCTTCAGGGTGGATGTGGTCTGGTCGATGTCCATGGCGGCGGCCTTGTCCTCGAGGTCCTTCTCTATCAGATACCTCGTCTTCTGCAGCTGGCGGACCTCCTCCGCAATCTGCATCTGAGTCTGGCGAAGGAGAACCTGAGAGTTCTTCAGCGTCTCCACCTCCAGGTTAAGATGCTTCTGCACGTTATCGTCCACGCGGTCGACGCCCTGTCTCTGCGCCCGGTTGGCCAGACACTGCTCCGCGACAGCCAACGGCTCCGAGAGCGACGCCAACGCCTGGTCTGCACGATCCTTCTGCTCCTCAGCCTCTTCGAGAGCGTCCTTCAGCTCAGTCAGCTTCTTGTCCAGCTCGCTCTTCCAGAAGTCGATGTCGCCGACGCGTTGCCTGAACCGCGTGTCCACCTCCTGCGCGTCGTGCCTCGTCTTCACCTTGGTCTCGCTGATCAGCTCCTTCGTCTCTTGAAGGAGCCTCTCCGCCGACAGACGCTCGGTCTCCGCCTGCTGGTTGCTCCGCGTGTTCGAGTCCTTCCACGGCGTGTAGTACTTCTCCGCGCCGGCGGGCGTCCTCTGGCTGGCCTGCGTCCCTCCCACCATGAGGTCCTTGCCGGGCAGAGGCGGGCCGTAACCGGGGTATCCGGGGTGCGGCTTTTGCGGTCCGGGCATCTTGTGCAGCTGGTCCCGTTTCGTGCGCTCCGACGGGTTCGACCCGCCGGGGAAATTCTTGGGCTTGCTCCTGGTTGCCATTCTAGCTTTTATAATTAATGCCCGATGCCCTTAATAAACCTTGTACCAAATGCAGTCGTACATTTCCTGGACAGAACGCTTCAGTAATATTCTAGCCCTCGAGCTTGATTCTGGAATGTGCGCGCAGTTTTGTCAATACCAAAGAGTCAGGGACCATTTCTCCTTTCGTGCCTTTCCACTGCCGTCCCCGACCGTCCCTTTCTTCGCGTGCGCAAGAAGAAACAGGGAGGAGGCTAGCTCCGATCGGTTGACGGACGGCCGATCGACCGACCAACCAAACATTCCTCGAATAGGAGTTGGGAGGAGAAATGAGAGCATTAGGGCCCCTGTCGTACACGACGAAGTACGTGTCCCCTCTAGGGACAGTCAACGTCACGCAATGCTCCTGTCGGACACATTCTCTGGCAGAATCGTATAGGGACAAGATTGAGGAACATCCCTGAGGAATGCGAGAAAAGCAATGGGGCGTTTAATCTTTGTACAAAACACATTTATTAGCACGTGTGCAATACTTTTCTCCACAACTTAATTGCACATACCGTATACGAAATTTTTGCTTGTCATGTCACGTTACTTTTGGCTAAAGTAAAGAATGAATATATAGATTTTTTCAGGTCGTTAGTGAAAGCGACTGATATAAATACGTACGTACACGCGATGTAAGGCCACGAAGGATGTCGATGTTAATATATATGGGCCGCTTCCCTATGAAGCGGCTATAATAATGATTATGATTAGCACGACCGCGCCCGCTCCGCCCATGGCCAGCTTCGCCTTCGTGTTCTGCCACCACATCCTGTTCCTCACCCTCAGGGACGACGACCTGAACTCGGCCGACGCGTCGCTGAGTGCCTCCGACCTCGCGTTCAGCTCGTCCAGCCGCTCCCCGCGGTCGAGCATCTTGGAGACGTTCTCCCTCATGATGTCTGTGACCTCCCTGACCTGGTTCTGCAGGCCGGACATGGCGCCGTTTCCGCCGTCCTCCCTCAGCTTGGATCCCACCTTCGGCCCCGAGAGGAAGAAGTCCTCCTCGCTCGAGTCGTCGCCGGCGCCGCCGAGCAGCTCCTTCCTCTCGGCGGAGGTGGCGTGGTCGTGCAGCAGCTCCACGTCGTCCGTCGACCCGGAGGCCGTCGCGGAGGACATCATCGTGATCGATTGTCTCGTTGTCGTTGGTGGACTCGACAAGGGCGTGACTATTATTATTCGTGCTCTCCGATTCGCGATTCCTATATCGGCGCAGATGGTGACTGACTGGCGGTGGCTGCCTGAGCTCAACTCTGTCACGTCTCCAAATTCTGATCCAGTTCCTTTCTTTGCACGTCGCATTATCTTTGTCGCATGCCACAGACCATGCAAAAATAATCGAGATGTCGAAATTTGGGCTTATAGTAGAAATGATTTTTTTTTTTTTGCTTTTTCCAACGCTAATGAAATAACTTAATTGATGTAATTAATCACTATATATTACACGACATGGTAAGATTTGGAGCTTGCAATATGACATTTATTTAACACCTGGAAGTCCATACTCCCTCGTTCTCTACTCGGGGTGGGTCAAGGGAAATTAACTTGGCAAGCTTTTCCTCTTCCGGTGAGTTGGATAAGTTGATCGGTTTTGTTTATTTGCCCACCCCTATAAATACACTGCATTTAAACAATAGGGCATGTTTTGCTTAAACAAAATATCTGCACTCTATATAGCTATCTAGCTACTATCTATAGTACATCTACAGTATTGTAAATTGTAATCCAAGTAACTGTAGAAATTAGATTGATAAATGATAATTATTAATAAGCATATCGGGAACTTTTAATGAGATTGGCTGTGCTGCGCCGAAAATGTTCTCTCTCCGGCATTCAATCAGACCGCTATCGGCTCATATCATTAAAAGGTAGGAGGATAATTAATATCTAAACTCTATAAAGCTTTGCTGCAATTATCACCTTATAATTGCAGTGCTGCGTCTACATCTTCGTCTGGCAAGAAGTACCCGGTGCTGTTGCCGTCGACCAGCTTCCCCGCGCGGCTCGAGGGCGACAAGAGGGTGAAGGCGGACGAGAACGCCGTCAAAGACGACCGGTTCTCGGGGGTGTACGCGAAGCAGAAAAGCGCCAGAGAAGGGGACGACTTCGTGCTGCACGACGGGCCCCCCTACGCCAACGGCGACGTCCACCTGGGACACGCCGTGAACAAGGTGCTGAAGGACATCACCGCCAGATGGAAGATCGCGCGCGGACGGAGGGTGCACTTCCGGCCCGGCTGGGACTGCCACGGACTGCCCCTCGAGCATCGCGTGCTCAAGGAGACCAAGGGCAGCGGCAAACTCACGCCCATGGAGATCAGGGCCAGGGCTCGGAAGATGGCGGACGACACGATGCGGAAGCAGAGGGACGAGTTCAAGTCGTGGGGCGTGGCGGCAGACTGGGACGAACCCTACATCACTATGCATCCCGAATATGTGAAGCGACAATTAAGGCGAGTTTATGGAGGGTTTTGCAAGAGACCTAACATACAGTACAATTAATGTGCGAGGGTTCCCTTCAGGTTGTTTCACAAGATGATTAAGAGGGGCTACTTGTTTCAACGCTACATGCCGACGCACTGGTCGCCGTCGTCCAAGACCGCTCTCGCGGAGTCCGAGTTGGAGTACGACGAGAACCACACCAGCACCGCCGCGTACGTGGCTTTTCCACTGGACGCCTCGAGTGCGAGAAAAGGTAATGTATATCTTCGCCTTGTCTGTACACATTGCTTACTTCTTGAACGTGTTAACACGTAGTTTTGGGTCGTGACGGAGCGGTCAACCTCCTTATATGGACCACGACGCCCTGGAGCTTGGTCGCCAACAAAGCAATCTGCTTCAAGGAGGGCGCAGAGTACGCTCTAGTCAAGCTGCGAGATTCTTGTTACATCGTCGCTAAAGAACTCTTAGCGCAAAGCGCCGAATTGCAAGAGATTTTCGGTGCGACTCCGGCAGCATCCAAAGTCCTCTCCGGATCCCAGCTTCGAGACCTCCACTATCACCATCCGCTTGTCGACCTTCTAGGGGACACAGAATCCAAATTCCCCCTGCTCGCGGCCAATCACGTCACGCTGACGGCAGGGACGGGATTAGTCCACACTGCTCCTGCACATGGACAGGTAGTCTACGTACAGACCACAGCTTGTATATAACATTGCTTAACTAAACCTCATACTCTATAGGATGACTACGCCGTCGGGGTTGACAACAACTTAAACTTATCCTGCGTTGTGGACGAGAACGGAAACTACACCGATGATCTCCATCCTTCTCTCCAAGGCCTTAATGTATTGGGCGATGCATCGGGAAAAGTCCTGCACCTCTTGGGGGATCGCGTTCTCCGACAGGGACCTATCAAGCATTCTTACCCGTGCGACTGGAGAACGAAAAAGCCTGTGATACTTCGAGCCTCCAAACAGTGGTTCATTGATACAAGCGCTCTAAAAGAGCAAGCCATAAAGGCGTTGGAGGGCGTAAGCGTGAAGCCCGAGACAGCCAAGACTTCCTTCCTGGACGTGCTGAAGAACCGGCCCTATTGGTGCGTGTCGAGGCAGAGAGTGTGGGGCGTCCCGATTCCCGTGTTCCACGATGCCGAATCGGGCGAGGCCGTCATTAGCGAAGAGCTCGTTGACCGCTGCTGCGATCTTATCGACCTCGAAGGAACTGACTTTTGGTGGAAGTTGGACAATGAGACTATTCTTCAGAATACCGGCCTTGATGCGACCAAACTGGAAAGGGGAAACGACATTCTGGACGTCTGGTTCGACAGCGGTATTTCTTGGAGCACATGTCTAGAGGTCGAGAAGGCGCAGGCAGACCTCTACCTGGAGGGCCACGACCAATACTCAGGCTGGTTCTACACTTCTCTTCTGACGAGCGTGGCCGTGAGAGACTGCGGGCCATACAAGTATCTCTACGTCCACGGATTCACCGTAGACGAGAAGGGCAGGAAAATGTCCAAGTCAGAGGGCAACGTAGTCAGCCCTGCTCAGGTCACGAGAGGCCTGAAGAAGAATGGCAAGTCCGGCGGCTTTGTTTACGGCGTCGACGTCATGAGGCTGTGGATCGCGGCACACGCCTCGCGACACCAAAACGTCCCCTTCGGGGACTCGCTGCTGAAGCTGACCAAGCAGGAGGCCGACCGGCTGAGAAACATCTGCAAGTTCCTCCTCGGCAATCTGGCCACGCTCCGCTCCAAGTCCGACTTGACGCCGCTTGAAGACATGGCGCTGCTTGACAGGCACGCTATGCACCGAACAGCAAAGTTCTTTCAGGACGTATCGGATTCTTACGAAGACATGCATTACAATCAGGTGAAGAAGATATTCTTTCACAATTTTCCTAGCTTATTTCGTTTGCTCTGCTCGCAGGTTGTCCTTCGCCTTCAAGCTTTCCTTGCCAACGATCTCTCGTCATTCTACTTTCACCGACTAAAGGACAGACTCTATTGTGATGCCGAGAGCGACCCTCGAAGAAGGTCTGCCGTCACTGCACTCTGGATGATTCTTCACATATTGAAAGATTCCTTCGCACCCATTATGCCCATTCTCGCCTTCGAAGTTGAGCAGGCCGGCACCAACCTATTTGTGTCGGATTCGGTCTGCGGGACCTTTGAAACGTCTAAGGAAGTGGAACGATTCCTGGCGCTGGGCACTACAGGTATACCGCAAGCAGATTATTTTACATGCAGATCTTAACGCAGGTCTTTCCCATAGACGGAGACTTCATGAAGCTGGCATCCCTTCAGTCCGAAGTGGTCGACAATGTTCGCTTTTCCGATTGTCCCACCAACCAGATGTTCCTCCAAGTAAACGGAAAAACGGAGGCGGCACGCTCGACTTTGGACGCCGTCCCGTTGAGTGATCTCAGAGAGTTGTTCGACGTCGCCGACATCATCGACGAATCCGTTGAAGATTCCCAATCGGTCTCGTATTCCAACGCAGACTTTGACGTTTTCTTCTTTGTCACCTCCGAACTGCCTCAGTGCCCGCGGTGTAGATTGAAGAAGAAGGTGGCGACGCTGAACAGCGACGGCCTGTGCAAAAGGTGCCAGTCGGTGGTTCAGGCGAATAAAGCAAGCGTAGCGTAGCGCTCCACCGTTGTCACATCACCTACCCGGTTAAAAAGTGCGTCTCTTGAGGGCATTTATAAGGCGGTCGGTACTTATTCCTAGCTGCCGCGCCGCCGCATTGATTCAGACTTTCCCGCCGTACTATATGCGTGCGAGCTGCGTAGCCCGCTCAAGTCAATACCTGAAAGCAAAGCGTGTACGTACGTAACCAGTACACCTCGAACTCCTCAACGTACGCAACAACCGAACCGAACAACATACGTATACGACGCATACGTACGTATCCCGGAGGCACATACTTTTCATAAGGTGCGTATAATTAGAAAAGTCCCAGGTACGCGGCTATTTTGTAATTGTAATGTGATCGAGCCCTCGAATCGATCATACCAGCTGAATATTTTGGTCCATGCTATCACATTCGGGTGTGAGAATTACTCGTAAAGGTGCGCAAGGTGACCGACTCCATCAAAGACGTATCGCCGACTGTCCAAGTGTCCTTATCTCTGAAGATAATATGTCCTCGAGAATGTCATTTTTACGACTTCTCACGTCGCACTGCCCTCGCCCTTCGCGATGTCTGATTCCGCCTCCGGCATCCCGAATTGGCAACTCGCCGCCGTCGACCTCGTGTCCGGCATGTCCGCGGGCGCCGTCAACGCCCTCGTCGGGTGCCCCATGGACACGGTCAAGGTCAAGATGCAGACCTTCCCCAAAGACAATCCGTCGGTGACGAATACCGTCGTGCACACCCTGAGGACGGCCGGCTTCTTCCGCGGCCTCTACGCCGGCCTCACTCCCTTCCTCCTTGCCAACGTGGGCGAGAACGCCGTGCTCTTCGTGGCCTACGGCCAGAGCCAGAAGTTTGTGTCGTACCTGCTCGGCCAGGAGAAGGAGAGGATGTCGCCGTTCGGAAACGCCGCCGCCGGCTCCTGCGCCGCCGTCTTCTCCGCAATGTGGCTCTGTCCCACCGAGCACGTCAAGTGCCAGTTGCAGGTCAGGCGGGAGATGGCGAAGAGAGACCCCAGCTTGAAAATGATCGGACCCACAGCGCTGACCAGGGAGATCCTGCGCACGGAGGGCCCGGGGGGTCTTTACAAAGGCATGCGGGCTACCTGGAGCCGGGAGATTCCCGGCTACTTCTGTTTCTTCCTCGGCTACGAAGGCACCAAGTACTCCATGTGCTGGGCGTCCAACAAGGAGAAGGAGGACATCACCTTCGCCGAGAACATGGTGTGCGGCTCCATGGCCGGCGCGAGCTTCTGGCTCGGCATCTTTCCCATCGACTCCATCAAGTCCCGTATCCAGGTGTTGGGGAACACGGGCGGGATGCTGAGCGTGGCCAAGGAGATCATGGCCACCCAGGGTCCGCTAGGCTTCTACAAGGGCTGCCTGCCCGCCGTCGTCAGAGCGTCCATGTCCAACGGATTCCTACTGACCACCTATGAATTTGTCAGCCGCTTTCTTAAGCGGCAATTGGAAAAGAAATACTGACTTAATTGAGGCGATATCGGCCAACACGACTCCTAGGCTAATCCAATTTCCTTCACACTTTTTCAGGGCAGCAATGAACGACTGGCAGCCCATAAGCATACAGGGGATGCATCCCAGTCAGGGACTCTTGGCCAGCCTGATCTACACCTCCTCTTCGTACGTGTTCACCATCACCGACGGTGAGGAGACCTTCGAGGAGAAGCTGGAGGCTGGCGGCATCCAAGAGCGTTGCTCCCATCTCAACCCAGCTCTGGATACACCCACCGCAGACCTGGCCGAGGAGCTCAAGGACCTCGTGTTCAGCAAATCGAGTCACCTCGCCAAGGACGATATTCAGGGAAGCCTGCTCAAGATCAACCTCCAGTGCAAGCAGCATAACCTAAACTTCAATTGGACCTTCAAACTGAGGCGAGTGCCGGGCACGGCGTTTCCCTTTGAGCTGGTCCGCGTAGTCAGCCGGCTGATGGCAGAGAATGAGCACCTATCGAAGCTCCTGAAAGCCAAAGACTTGCACATCTACGACCTGGAGGGCTCCGGAGCGACACTGTCAAGGAAGACCTTGAAGACTGAGCCCTACGAGGAGTCCCAGTTGGACAAGTTGGTGCTGACCAGACTCCCGGAAGACCAGCTTCTGAAGACGGCGACGAAGCCAGAGTACAAAAAAGTGCAAGCGAGGGTGGACAATGACCTCCCGCCGACGGCGGCGGCTCCAACGCCGAATAATGCTAATCGTAAAAAGCCGAAGGCAAGAAACATGAAGAAAAGCGATCTGTTTCTCGACGACAGTATGGAGATGGACGACGAATCAGAAGACAAGGGGGCCAGCGAGCCACCAGAGAAGAAACCTAATCCTCCGCC
>JAAUYK010138593.1_pt1 | contig 13070 bp, 16 predicted proteins | sample 7278021 | NCBI WGS metagenome assembly JAAUYK01 (sample SAMN14350223, study PRJNA611818) | marine sediment metagenome | isolation source: surface marine sediment (1.8m) | place: French Polynesia: Moorea | collected 2018-08
GAATTGGATTTCCTTTTGGACACCAATTGAACTGAGCCAGCCATGCGCAACCACCACATGCCGCCCACAAGGAATGCACGCGGTCGCGGTCGGTCGTACGCACATCAAAACGGAGCAATTTTGACAATTGCCCAAAATTCGCCCCGACCGGCCGCGCCTTTTTCAGACAGCATAATCTACGCACTCATGCAACCGAATGCGGAAAATGTTTTGACCGTCCGTTGCGTAATACGTACGTTATGCTCACCTACTTCTCGCCTGTATGCGCAAATTCACTCGCTCATCGATCACTTTCCTCGCAATATTATGTATGCGATTCTTGGTGCATTTGCATCAATCCACGCAGTACTATGCACTTCGATCAAGGCATTGCGGATAGCTGTTTTTTACGCATTGTTAGTCCAACTTCGAGGTGTTGCCGTCTCAGAGAGAGAAACGGCCGACACGATAACCCGAGTACAAGGCGCATAACTTCTCCTTCACTGCATGCCCGGTGGCCGACGACGAGCGTTCGCGTTCGCGAGCTGGTAGCTTCTCTCCTCTCCTCTCCTCTCCTCGATCGTCTCTCCTATAGCTCTCTTTCTCCACCGTGGGGCAGCTAGGCAGCTAGACACTATAGCCAGACAGGCCAGCTAGAAGTGTACGTATACATGGCGGGAGGATTTGGGGGCCGGTGCCGGACGGACCGAGCGGACGGGTCGGTCGGTCGGACGGACGGACGGACGTTCGCGTTCGTGCGTATATCACTTTCCGTAAAAGGCAATCGCATGGGGTCCGTTTGAGCGTCTGAAAGAGATCGTCGGATGGGAGGGGAGGGGAGGGGAAGAAAAACCTGCACAACACGATTTTCACCAGAAATGCCTCCCTCGCGCCGTGATGCTTAATTAATTCAGTTTTCGCCTTCGTTAACGAGGGGGCATCGTAAGTCTGCTAATGACTTTCCCGCTGGCAGGCAGTCGGCCTCCTTTGACCCCGCCGCTAATTTTCAACTCGCGCTGCATGCCCCACTCTAGAAATTGAATTCCTGCAATTCAATGTTGTTTCTACGTACGCAAGTTGCTGCTTCGCTGTCATCACGCGCGCGCGCGCGCGCGCACACCACCCCTCTTCCAGCTAGTCTCATTCTTTCATTCTCTTCTCACCCCCGAGAAGAGAACAGTCGGCTCGTTGTGTTGCGCGTACGAACGTTTCGCCATACATTCTTCAACCGTGGCCTACATTTTTGTTTCCTCCATTCAAAGAGCACCTCTTGTCAGTCGAGCCGCATGAAATTCTCATCCCAGCCTAGCTGTCCTTGCGCGAGGATTTGGGGAAGGCAATAATGATTGCGCTCCGAATGCGGAGAGTGAGAACTTAGCCCGGGGACGTCATCAGTCAGCAGAGAGAGTTAATCGCATACAAAAGCATAATATGGTCCGTTTTGACTTCCTAACTGAGATCTGATCTCGATCTCTGCAGTACGTAAATCTTCTTTCAGTGGGCAGATTGCATCCCCAGGCCGGCCGTCAGCCTTCCTTTTGAGCGTCCGTCTCGCTGAAATGGACCCCGCATTGTTGCCCAGTCCACAGCGGCGACGACGGCGGCGATCTCGGCGCCATCTCCACCTGCAGCAGCTCGTCATCGCCCCCTTCCATCACCAACAGCTCCTCCCACGCGCTCCTTCTCATTCACACTTTTGGAAATGCAAATCGACCGCGGGTGGGCCATAAGCAACCGGTACGTGACGGCGCGGCGGGCCCAATGATCAGTCGCGGGGGTCGACGGCGTCCGACTGCGGCGGCGAAATGATGGCGTGCGAAAATGGCGCCTCGGGCGGCGTCAAGATCAAGATCTCGCTGCGCTCCGTCCCGACCATGCTGCTCCTGATGCTGACGGCACTAGCGGTGTTGCGCGTCGCCGAAACCGCTGCAACCAAATCGAAGTTGTGTAAAGGTAACAGCGTGTACTATACGTACGTTTAATTCCTAACACATGCGTGCGTTCTTCCTCTATAGATATGAAAATACGAAACGGAAGGCTAATTTTGACAGGCAGACAAACTCTTAAAGTGGCTTGCTCGCCGGGTTTCAGTCCCAAGGGGCCCAAGAAAATATCGTGCCAGGCATTGAGGAGAAAAAGACACAGTCGTAATTTTCATCCAAAAAAGCAAGGAAGAAGAAAGCTGCTGCCCAAGTGCGTTCGAAGAAAGAAGCGCGGAAAGCAGAAGAAGGACCTCGCGTCATCCCCTCGGCCTCCGCATCCCTTCCGCTTCGGCAACGATCTGATGCTGCAGGACCGACCTCACGGCGCCCTGGCCGGAGTTCCGGTCGAGGAAGAGGAGGAAGGAGGAGGCGACGAGGCGTACGACGGCGAGTATTACGACTACGAAGGCGATTATGGCGACGACTACATTGAGGTCGGCGGAGAAGACGACGGGGACTACGGCAGTGGCGACGGCAGCGATGCTGGTGTCGACGACGAAGACGACGGAAACGACTTGGAGTACGGTGACTACTACGATTACGAGTTCGAAAACGAGGGTGACCAAGAAGGTTACGATTCGGACGAGGTTGAGGGCGATGACTATTACGATTATGACACGTCGACTACATCATCATCGACAACGACGACGCCTACAACAACGTCAAGAACAACGACTGAGCATACGACAACAACACAATCCACACCTACTACGACTACCCGTCATTATGCTTACGAAGGGTCCGGCCACTACCAGGAAAGCATCAGCATCGACGACGAGGATCTCGCTGTCGTGGAGGGATCTGGGTCGATTGACGTGTTCAGGTCTACCACAGTGTCGCCTGTCACATCTTCGTCCACAACCACAACCACAACCACCACAACGGTGGCAATAACGACAACCAAGAGAACAATACCTTCAATGTCAACGACAGCAACATTCGGTTCGGGCCACCGGGCCTTTATCACCGACGACGAAGACCTTCTCGAGGAGGAAGAAGGCTCTGGTTACGATATTGACGGCGAGGAAGGCTCCGGACGCCACCATGTGGCGGTCGTTATGCAGCCTAAGAAGGAGTTGTCGGCGAGGGAGAAGCAGGAGCTCCGATCTGATTTCTACGCCCTACACGAGGTCGACATGTACCGGCTGGATCAGTAAGGCTAACTTAATTAACGTAGGTAATTCTGTACAGTCACGTCACTGCTTTTCAGCTCGTGTGTCATTCACTTCATGGAGGCGCCCGAAATACAGAACGCTAAAATCAGGGGCTACGACCACCGAGTGCCGAACAAGATACTCCCAGGGGAGTTCTACGCCGAGGCGCTCTACGAGTGCGACAAAGGTTTCGACTTTGAGCCGCCGAGCCTGAGGACCATGTACTGCTCGGAAGGAGAGTGGATAGGGCGGCGGCCTGAGTGCGCGGAGGCCGCGTCTGAAGGCGCCGTCGGCGGCGCCACGCCCTGCAACGCCGCGGACGCCGCCGAGTGCGAGCAGCTGTGTGTGCTCGACGACGACGGCGCCCCCATGTGCGCCTGCCACGAGGGCTACGCGATCGGCGGCGACGAGAAGTGCGTCGACGTGGACGAGTGCGCGGATGGCGGGAACGGCGGATGCCAGCAGCTATGCGTCAACAAGCCAGGAGCATTCATGTGTGACTGCAGGAGCGGATACAGAGCTCAGGTGTAGTATATTCTGTCAGTCCTGGCTTTTGGGAAATTACCGTACAGCATTCTTTTCCAGGGCTCTCTCTGCCCCGACGTCAACGAATGTCTCCTGAACAACGGTCACGGCCCGTGTCAGGACACCTGCACCAACACGGACGGCGGGTACCTCTGCAGCTGCGAAGGTATTCCCGGTACGGTACTCTCTCGCGACAATCACTCCTGCGAGGTGAACAAGGGCTGCGCAGTGGACAACGGCGGCTGCACGCATCAGTGCATTGACAGCTACAATCAAGTAAGTGTAAAAAAATATCCCACGGGTTCTGTTTCCTAATTTTTGGTATGCATTTCTAGGTATTTTGCCTCTGTCCGGAGGGCTTTCAGCTGCAAAAGGACTGGAAGACATGCCTCGACATCGACGAGTGCGCCGAGGGCAAGCTCAAGTGTCCCCACAGGTGCATCAACACTCCCGGGTCTGCCCACTGCGGGTGTCCGCTGGGCCACGTCAGCGACGGCGGCGGCGAGTGCATTGACGAGGACGACTGCAGCGAAGACAACGGCGGCTGCGAGCACCTCTGCATCAACAGGATTGGCGAGCAGCGGGTCTGCGCCTGTCACGCCGGGTTCAACGTTGACAAAAGCGACAACGCCTCCTGCGTGGACATTGACGAGTGCGACGAGCTAGGCAGCGCCGGCGCTTGCAGGGAGCACGCAGAGTGCGAGAACAGCGCCGGATCTTATGCCTGTCATTGCCACAGGTTCGTATTTAACTTAATTGGACTTACAGCTAGGCAATTTTGGTGCAACAGGGGTTACAAAAACGACGGTGGAAACACGGAATGCCAAGATGCTGACGAGTGCGACGAAACCCCCGACATCTGCGGCTCAGGAGGCAGGTGCTCTAATCTGCCAGGTTCCTATGAGTGTCACTGCGAGCGAGGTTTTGAACTGGATAACGCGACCAACGCGTGCGCCGATGTCAACGAGTGCCTACTCGGAAATCCCTGCGTCAACGGGGATTGCGTCAACCTGGAACCGGGCTATAACTGCCTCTGCTTCAAAGGGTTCATATTCAGGTAAAAGAGCGGTGCTTTCCTTTGCCACAGTTGGAATTTCGGCTTTAAATTAGGAGCGGGGCCTGCGTCGACGTGGACGAGTGCGCGCACGGCGGCAACCCGTGCGGTCTCCAAGGATCCTGCCTCAACACCGTCGGTTACTACAGCTGCGAGTGCGCCGACGGATACGAGTTCCGAGACGGCACCTGCCTCGACAAGGATGAGTGCATGGTCGGCGGAGAAGAGGAAGAGGAAGAGGAGCCTGCCGTCTGTGGGGATCACGGAGACTGCGTCAACACTCTGGGATCCTACTACTGCACATGTCACTCGGGCTTCAGGTTCAACAAGACCACCTCTGTGTGCGAAGATTTTGACGAGTGTGCGTTGGGAAGAGGTCCTTGCCTGAACGCCGACTGCATAAATCTTCCGGGATCGTACGAGTGCAAGTGCCGACAAGGATATCAGGAATGGCATAACAAACCAGCTCATAATGCTCTAGTTATAGTCAGAATTACCCGGTTGGGAAAAAAAACTTTTACGTACACGTAATTGTGAGCTGCTTTTCTGCGAATTAAGCTTGTCGGCGACGACACCTGCGCCGACGTCAACGAGTGCCTGACGAACAACGGAGGGTGTGACCACCACTGCGTCAACACGGAGGGTTCCTTCAAGTGCCAGTGCAAGGACGGCTTCAAGGTGGACCTGGCCGACGAGTACAGGTGCGTGGATCACGACGAGTGCGGCGAGGAGGAGCGCGGAGGCTGCTCCCAGTTGTGCAACAACCTCCACGGCTCCTACAGCTGCGGTTGCTACGACGGCTTCCGCATCGATCCTCTGAACCCAACCATGTGCGTGGACGACGACGAGTGCGCGGCGAACAACGGCGGGTGTCAGCAGGGCTGCAAGAATACGGAGGGGTCCTTCGAGTGCACGTGCAGGAAAGGCTTCAAGCTCTCCCTGGCGGATAAGAAGTCCTGCGAGGACGTTGACGAGTGCGCTGCAGGTGGCGACAACGGAGGCTGCTCGCACGAGTGTCGTAATGAGGAGGGCGGTCATAGGTGCACCTGTCCTCCTGGCTACAGGCTTACGGCTGGCGGCAAAGTGTGCAAGCCGGTCGCCAAAGCGGTCGCGCCGGTGGCCAACGACGGCCGATGTAGGTCCCCGGAGAAGCCGGTCAAGGGGCATTACAGGTGCAATCAGAGAAAGAAGGCAGGATTCTACCCACCGGGAACCAAGTACGATTAATTGCACGTTACTTGAGCAGGCAATATAACCAGGACATATTATTCTAGATGCAAGTTGAAATGCCGCCGAGGCTTCCGGCCGTCCATGTTGTTGGCCAAGAGCAAGTGTCGGTCAGGCGTTTGGGAGGGACCAGGCGAGGACGAGCTCAAGTGCGAGCCAGTGGCCTGTGCTCCGCTGCCGCCGATCGCCCACGGTCGCGCTGAGCCGCCCGCATGCCAACTTCCCGGGCCCGCAAAAGTGGGGACCAAATGCGAGTTTTACTGCGACCGCGGCTACGGCCTCGACGGACCGAGGGCGACGCGTTGCACGAGAAAACAGAGGTGGCGCAACCTGGAGAAGAAGAATCCGAAGTGCATCCGACTGGGCGGAGGCAACAACAAGCCAACTGGCAACGCCGGCGGCTTTCCCAGCCCGTTCATCGTGTGCCCGCCGGACATCACAAAGCCGCTGCCCGACCACGGCGCCACGTCGGTCTACGTCATGTTTCCGCAGCCCAAGACCAACGTCGACTGGTTTAGGTAGAGAAAGAGACGTAAATTACAACGATTGCTTAAAAGTGTTTGCTGCATATTAGGTACGTGGACGCCGAGCCGTCTTGGGCGAAGCAGTTGGAGGGCGAGATGTCGCTTGGAAAGCAGGTGATCACGTTCCGCGCCCGCAGCCCTGTGATGCCCTACTCACCCTACTACCACTCTGCCGCCGCCCTCTCCGCCCACCCGCAGTCGGCCTCCTGCCAGATGGTCATCCACGTGAGAGACCCCTTTCCGCCGAGAGTGCGACAGTGTCCCGAATCCTTCACTGAGTACTTGGTCGGAGAGCAGACGACAAAGAGGGTTTCATGGACGGAGCCCATCTTCCACGACAATGTGAAGGTACGTATTACAATGCATTTTTACTAGTACTAAGGACTAATTAACCTATAATTAATTTCCCCAAGATTCAACACGTCATGGCGTCCTACTTGCCGGGCCATCACTTCCCCGCCGGCCGACACCACGTCCTCTACCAAGCGACCGATGCCGACGGAAACAAGGCCAAGTGCGGCTTCACCATCACGGTGAAACGCGCGCAGAAAAGCCAGTAAGACGACTATTAAATGTTCTGGTTAGAGGCAATATACTGACTTTTATTCACGCTAGAAGCCATCACTACTCCGGTGACATGACCAACTACATCCCCGCCCTGGACACGACGACGCCCCCGCCTTGGGAGGCCGCCACGCCCTCACCCCACCCCCCTTCCAGGGCCAGCGGCGGCGGCAACGGCCACCACGTGGTGAACGGCGGCTACTTCAACCAGCGGCACCACCACCGTTTCAGCGTGCCCTCCAAGTGCTACCAGGTGCCGGACATCCCTAACGGCACTATGCGCTGCATCGAGACCCACCTGGGCCGCAAGTGCACGCCGGAGTGCGACTCAGGACACGCCTTCTACCAGAAGTTCACCAGCCGGCCGCCGACCTATTACTGCAACGCGCGGAGGGCCGACTGGGAGATCAGAAGGTTCATCCCAGACTGCAGCCCCGTTTCCGAAAACCAAAGGTAGATAATTATGGACAATACTAAATATACGTCTCTAACGTGACTCTACAGGTATTGTCGTGCTGGTTGGGAGGTCCGCGGCACTGGTAAGTGCGTTGCCTGCCCTCCGGGCATGTTCCGCCAGACGTCTGACCGCCTGTGCCAGCTCTGTCCCAAGGGAGAGTTTTCCGACACCTTCGGCAGTCCCTTCTGCGCCCGGTGCCCCGCCCACCACACAACGAGGGGACTGGGCAGCAGGAAGTCGTCCCACTGCTACTACCACCGCCAGGCGAACACGGCCAACATCGTGGCGGGCAGAAGCAGCCAACGGCAAGGAGTAGGCGGCCACACGGCCGGAGGTGTCGGCAGCGGCGTCACGGGCACCACCAGCAAGAGGAACAAGCTCGGCTTCATGTACTACAATCGGTGGATGACGAAGCCGAAGACCGCGGGATCGCATACAGGTCGAACGGCAGCCAGGTCTGACTCAAGAACAGGCTAAGAAGAACGTTATGGAAAAGCGCAAATACGCGTTTACTCAACAGTCACTGCCTTGTATTTCACTTCCAATTATACTGATGGTGCTAAATCAGATTGACAGTCTCCAGGTTGTCTGTCCGAGCAGGACAACGTCTCTGGGTCGAATCGTTTCCCTTCCTCGCAAGCAAACTGCCAATGTTTGTAGGCGGAGCCGGTCTTGAACGGGGCGCAGAAGTGGTACTGGCTGCAGTCGGAGGTGTGGGCGAAATAGCCGAAGCCGGATTCATCGCAGCTGCAATTAATGGATGAGGTATATACGTGATCTATCGGCGTATATCTACTATACATGCCCAACCTGAACGCAGTATCCCGGGTGGTCTCCCCACCGGTTTCTAATATCTCGTTTCCGTCGACTGCGTTGTTCACCTCGGCTACTCCTTCGGCGTAGGCATCGTTCAAATACTCCTCCCTCAACAGATCTTTATCCTGCTGCCTCCTTTCTTCCGATGATGTCACCCGTTTGCCGTTCTCAGTGACCTTCACGACGACGCTGGTGTTGACAACGATGCCGCCGCCTCCAAGATGCAACAAACGGCTCAGACTCTCTTCGATCGCCGATGCCACACTCTGGCTGTCTCTATGTAAAAATATCGGAGACTGCAAATACTATGCAAATTAAGCTTGCACACATGATACTCCTTGGCGTACCCTGGCAAGATAATGTTGACGTTGACAATGGCTGCGGGGGTGTCAGGGACCGGAAGTTCCACAGGTGAAGGCGATTTCGTAGAATTCGATCCCTGGTTGGACTGTCGCCGATTCTCTTCTGCCTCCTCGGGAAGGGTCTCCCTGGGATTCAGCTTGGCTATGGCCTCTAACTCCGACCGCGCCCGTAATAATGGCGGCGGCGACGGCGAGGTCGTGTACGGTGTGGGATCTTCATTGGTGCTCTTAATCACCGCCGACGAGACCAGAACGGGAAGGCAGAACATCGCCAATTTGAGATACAGATCTACGCGCAAATGCATTCACATAAACACTGCCCGCTTATTCTGCATAACTTAATTACCCCGAACGTTCGTCCGATTGCACCACGTCCGGCTCATGTCTGTCCGCTTCGATCGCACCGACTGGAAAATCGTTTGTATCTATTCGCACGAGGAATATTGACTGACTGACTCGAAGCGCGCGCGCGCCCACCTCGAAGACTCCACCAAACTGTTGTTGGCGCCGAGTGGGGCTCGTCCGTATTTGCATTGTAATACATCGAGTGACGAATGCTATTTATTGCGCGCCTGAGATGGCAAAAAACGGCCAGCTAGTTGGCACCTCGGATGGGTGGGCGGACAAAATTGCACCTTTCGACCTCCCCATATTAAAGAGTAGGGACTTTATGGAAATTGTCTTCACCACTTTACGGCACGAACGAGACGTAAACGTGCATGTTCGACTTCAAACTTTATCTCCGTTTGCAACGTGTTCGTAATTATTGCCTTTGTCCGATAATCATTCGCTCCGAGGGAAATCTTCCCTTACGATAACGTACCAAGGAATGCGGAGAAGTAAATTGCTTATAGTTCGATCACCTTCGGGGGCATGTTTCAATGTTATCGTATCGGCGCACTAAACTTATGTTGATGCCGTCGAGGCTCGTCATACTTTCGTACACACATTCGCTCCCCATGCTTGCGAATTCCTCCGAATCATGCAACATTTTGGATGTTATTGACCGCAGACTGGACGCGGACGCGACGGGCATTAACACTCGAATGCGTAGTACGAGTAGATATGCCGGGTAGATATTAGATAACCGCATGTTGTGCATTTAGATAGCTGCGTGTTGGCAACACCCAAAGAGGTCACATTTCTAGCGCTAGCGTTACTAAAGGTTTATTTAATTCATATGCGAGAAATGTGATAAATATTGAATGCAAGGAATAATGGCTTAATAGTAATAGGCTCGAGATGCCGGCCGTTCTGTTACGGGATACGAAGTAGTATACTACTATCAACCTTTTACTGACTCTCGTGTATGCGAGGTCGCAATTCAGGCGGTCGGACGCGGTCAGCGTCAGATTACGGATTTACATTTCATTTAACGACCGAATTTTCATGTCCGATCAGTCAGTCCATGTACGTAGATGCAGTGAAGTAAAGATTACAGCAAGAACACTAAGCATGCAGTTGTAATTGGCCTGCATTTCTTAGTAATGACGCAGAATCGCGCCAGGGAGGCAAATACCGAGGCGAGGCGAGCAACACCGAATCTTAATTGCGCCCCAATTACGCTTTATCTCGGGCGCATAAAGCTGCCTGCCTGCCTGCCTGCTTGCCTGCCACTGAACGCTGATTAAAATCCGATCGGGCATAAATACACCAGCCGGAGCCGAGGATCGTTTTTTTCTTCCCGTCGAACGAATCCGAGAAAGCAAGCAAGATGTTCGGCCTTAGCGAGGGCCGCACCAAGAACCTCAATGTGTTCATCCTCGGCCTCTCCTTCCTCTGCCTGTTCACCGCCTTCCAGACGATGGGCAACATCCAGCAGACGATCATCGACTCGGCGTCCACGGAGGGCTCGGGCGGCTACGTGGAGGACTTCTCCGGCAGCGGCTTCTACTCTCTGGCCATCATCTACGCGACGCTGGCCGCCTTCGCGTGGTTCGCGCCCTCCGCAATGGTCGTCCTGGGCAACAAGCTGACCATGCTGAGCGGCGCCGTCACCTACGCAATGTTCATCGCCTCCTTCTTCTACCTGCAGAACTGGTTGCTATACACGGCGTCAGCCGTACTCGGCATCGGCGCAGCGCTCCTCTGGTCAGCACAGGTATGGAATGGACTTTTTGTGACGGACAATTTCAATTGATAATATTTATAGGGAGCATTCCTGACCGCAAACTCAACCAAGGAGACAATGTCGCGAAACTCCGGCATCTTCTGGGCGATGCTGCAGTGCAGCCTGCTTATCGGCAACACTTTCGCCTACTTTCAATTCAGAGGACTCAACGAGATCGACACGGACACCAGAGTGATGACTGTCGGCGTCCTATTCGGAAGCGCAGTACTCGGTTGCATGGTCTTCATACTCCTGCTGCCGCGTATGTGCACACGCAGTTCGATCTCTTCGGTCTCGAAAAAACGTCCAATTTAATATATTGCAGCTGCCGACAGTCGACCGGACCGTAGTGCCCTGGCAACGTTCTGGATCCTCCCGGACAGCGAGAACCCCGTGGAGAAGCCCGACTCCCCTATCGAGGCCCTAAAGAAGTCCATCAAGCTGTTCTTCACTGTCAACATGCTGCAGCTGGTCATCTTCTTCTTCTACACGGGGATGCAGCTCAGCTTCTGGAGTGGGGTCTACGGACCCTCGCTAGGCAGAGTGAACGGATTCCCGGATCCCAAGAGTATGCCAGGTAAGGCTTTATTTATTATTGAATCTATTCCTTGCTTTACCAATCGAAAGTCTTTATAGGGCTGCACGGCATATTCATCGGCGTTGGGCAAATTATCGGCGGCCTCGTGTTCGGAATTTTCGGTTCGTGGACGAACAAGACGGGTCGTTGGCCGGTCGTCGCTCTCGGCACCGTCGTCTCGTTCACCGCGTTTGCCCTGGTCATGATCAACATTCCAAACGACGCGCCGCTCGGCGAAAACCCGACCGGGGAGACCGTGCTCGAGACGCCGAATGAGATTCTCGCGCTGGCCTGCTCCACCCTGATCGGTTTCGGCGACGCCGCGGCCAACACGCAGGTCATCTCGCTCCTTGGCGGCGTCTACTCGGACAACCCAGGCCCCGCCTTCGCCATCTTCAAGTTCGTCCAGTCGATCGCCTCCTCGATCGCCTTCTCCTACACGGAGTCGACCACCCTCTACGTCCAGATCCCCATGCTGTGGGGCGTAGGGCTGATCGGCGCGATCCTTTTTGCCAGGGTAGATATTATCACCAAGAGGCGGGACGCCAAGGAGGGCATCGAGTTGACCTCGAAGCCAGAGGCCAGCAAAGCCGAAGATCTCGAGAACACAAAGTTGTAAAGGTAAAGGAAGCCAGCGCAGCGTAAAAACCTTGTAGTGGATATGTAGTCATAGTATGAGTATATGTTATCGTGATTGCCATACCTTGTAGCGGATATGACGCGAATCATCTGCTATCGTGATAGTCAAAAGAGTATAAAGTACTAAAATTTGTGTATTCTCAACGTGCTCAAATGGATGGAGTATTTTGGAGTGAATGAGCAACCACCTATTAGGCTATTACTTGTCTACGGGTCCTCCCTTAGCGACCCAGTCCTTGAAGCTTCCTCCGTACGACTCCGCCTTGGTGTATCCCATCTCCTTCAGGGCGGTGGCCGCCTTCCCGGCGCGGCCGCCCATCATGCAGTGCGTCGCAACCGCGTCCTTCTCGGGGTCGGGCTTAGAGAAGCCGTACTTGGCCTGGAACGCAGCCACGTCCAGCTTGAACGCCTCCGCGAGCTCGTCAACTAATACATAGTAGAAATTAAGAAGAATTTGTGGTACAGACTTGTTAGCCGCATGCACTATATATTTACTTACTATGGACGTGCTTGGATCCCGGGATCGCGCCGTGCTCCTTCCTCTCCTTCTCGCTCCTCACGTCGATCAGCGTGAGCGCCTTGGACTCGAGGCCCGACTTCACCTTATCGTAGTCCATGGTGAGGGCTGAGGGACTTAGCGAAATGTGCCTCGTCGCGAGTGTCACGGGGCTCGGAATACGATGCTGGCCGTTGCCGCTGACGAAATCGACCGTCTCGATAATCGGAGATACGCTTGGGCAGCAGACCGGACGCTGACAGCGGTAACGAAGGGCGGCGGCGGCGACGAAGCGGCCCTCGGCCGCTAGGGTAAACATCCGCAGGTATGCAGGCTGACTGACTGACTCGGAATCTCTGATCGAGACGCGAATTGGGAATACACGTAGCTGGGCCTGGGAAAAGCAATCAGCAGCCACGTTATGTAACACCTAAGTTATGCTACGTATAGTAAATGAATACGATGGCCGGCCGGATGCTTCGTGTTTGCCTACTATAGACTACGTAAATTACATATGTATGTAAAGGGTGTCCCAAAACAGGTGTCCCCCCTGACGCCTACGCATATGCAATGTTTGTTAATCTGGCCGCTCTTTTGGGGGATA
>JAAUYK010016602.1_pt1 | contig 13067 bp, 10 predicted proteins | sample 7278021 | NCBI WGS metagenome assembly JAAUYK01 (sample SAMN14350223, study PRJNA611818) | marine sediment metagenome | isolation source: surface marine sediment (1.8m) | place: French Polynesia: Moorea | collected 2018-08
CTCCGCCCCCGGCCCCGATCTCCGCCGTCCGCGCGCTCTGCTCTCTCGCGCGCCGCCGGCGCCCCGCCCGCTACCCCCGCGGCGGAACCGCCGGAGCGAGCTCCTTCTCCCCGAGTCGCTCGGCGATCAGGCTCCGCACGCGCTCGGTCAGCGCCTCCACCGACTCCTCGGCGAAGCTCTCGCAGGGCAGCTCCTGCAGGACGGTCAATCGGATCGGATGGCGTCCCTGGAGCACGAAGCCGCGCTTCGGGAGGGCGTTGGAGGTTCCCTGGAGCACGATCGGCAGGATCGGCCGGTTGCAGTCCTTCGCGAGCTCGAAGGCTCCGGTCTTGAAACGCTTCAGGCGACCGTCGGGCGAGCGCGTGCCTTCCGGAAACACCATGATGGAGTTGCCCTCGGCCAGGGTGCGCCGCGCGTCCTTCAGCATCTGGATGATGCTGGCCTTGTCGCCCCGGCGCAGCTTGATGTAGCGATTGAGCGACATGTTCCAGCCGATGCAGGGCACCTTGAAGTTCTCGATCTTCGAGACCCACTTGAAATGGGCGAACAGGCGGAACATCACCAGGATGTCGAGCAGCGACTGGTGGTTCGACACCATCACGTAGGCCTCGTCGGGGCGGATGTGCTCGCGTCCCTCGACGTGGACCGGCCAGGCCGGGTTGAGCCAGGTGTAGAGCGACGCCCAGAAGCAGGTGAACTGGTGCAGCCAGCGACGTTTGGGATCGAAGGGCGCCGTCAGGGCCCAGATCAGGAGGGCCACCGGGAACAGCACCACGGAGCTGACGGTCAGGAAGATCCAGAAGAGCGACGAGAGCAGCGCGCGCATCGCCCGGATTATCCCCCGACTCGTGCCCCGGATCCACTCACCCCGAAAGCGGCGAGCACGCCTCGACGAAGCCCGCGAAGAGTCGGTCCCGGTGGGGTCCCGACAGCTTCTCCGGGTGCCACTGCACCCCGATGCAGAAGGCGTCGCCGTCCGCCTCGACGGCCTCGATGAGGCCGTCTTCGGAGCGCCCGCACACGCGCAGGCCGGCGCCCGGATCGGCAATGGCCTGATGGTGGAGACTGTTCACCGGGCCCGGGTCCGCGCCCAGGATTCCCGCCAGCCGCGAGCCGGGCTCGAGCGACAGGCCGTGGCGGCCCTCGTGCTCGGGCAGCCGGTGGTCGCCCCCGTCGGGCCGGTCGGTGGGCAGGTCGTAGTAGAGGGCTCCGCCGCGGTGGAGGGCGAGCAGCTGCATGCCGTAGCAGATGGCGAGCACGGGGAGCCGGCGCTCGAGGGCGGCGCCGAGCAGTGCCAGATCGGCGTCGAGCTGGCGGGCCGGCGCGGGCTCGAAGCGGACGTGGGCCGGGTAGGGACGCTCGGGCAGCAGATCGTCTCCGCCGGGCAGCAGCACTCCGTCGAGCCGCGCGACCAGCGCCTCCGTCTCGGCGCCCTGGGGCAGGTAGACCGGGCAGCCGCCGGCCGCATCGACCGCGTCCGCGTAGGCGGCGTCGACGTAGTGGTAGGCGCGCCCCGCTCTCCAGCGCCCCCGCTCATCGAGGCACGGCGGGATGCCGATGAGCGGCCGCATGGGGCGCAGTATACCTTGAGCACGGAGCGCCCCTGGAACGGCGCGGAGATGACATGGCGAGGGTCCTGATTGCAGGCTGCGGATACGTGGGGTCGGCGCTCGGGGGGATGCTCCGCGCGCGCTCCCATCAGGTGTGGGGTCTGCGGCGGCGCACCGCGGGCATGCCCGATGGGATCGCGCCGGTGGAGGCGGACCTGCTGGTGCCCTCCAGCCTGAAGGCACTGCCCCGCGACATCGAGTTCGCCGTCTACGCGGTCTCGCCGGGCGGCGGAGACGACGCGCACTATCGCGCCGCCTACGTGGACGGCCTCGCGGCCTTGCTGGGCGTGCTCGCGAAGCAGGAGATGCCGCCACGGCGCGTGATCCTGGTCTCGAGCACGGCGGTCTACGCCCAGTCGGGCGGCGTATGGGTGGACGAGACCTCCCCCACCGAGCCCCGGCACTTCTCCGGCCGTCGCCTGCTCGAGGGCGAGCGCCTGATCGCGGAGGCGCCCTTTGCGGGTACCGTGCTGCGGGCGGCAGGGCTCTACGGCCCGGGCCGCACCGGGCTGGTGCGGCGCGTCCGCTCTGCCGACGCACGCTTCTGCGAGACGCCCTACTCCACCAACCGCTTCCACCGGGACGACTGCGCCGGCGCGCTGCTCCACCTGATCGAGCATCCCTCGCCCGCGACACTCTACAACGGCGTGGACTGCGAGCCCGCCGAGGAGCAGCGCGTCATGGCGTGGCTCGCGGGCGTGCTGGGCGCGCCGCCTCCCCGCCAGGTGCCGGACGCGGAGCTCACGGGCCGGCGCCGGCGCGGCAACAAGCGCGTGCGGAACCGGCGTCTGCTGGAGGCCGGCTACCACTTCCGCTACCCGAGCTTTCGCGAGGGATACACCGCCGTGCTGAAGGACGAGTTCCAGGCCGAGCTCGCAGCCGGCAACTGAGGTCGGAGTGCCCCGCACCCCCCGCTTCGCTTCCTCCACGGCCGCCATGCCCGGCCGCGTCTTCTCGCCGGTTGCCCACCGGCTGGAGTCCATGGGGAGCGACGTATGTCCGCTTCACGTGGGCGATACCTGGATGGAGCCCTGCACCGGTGCGCGCATGCAGGACCTGCGCGAGGTCGACCACCCGGGCCTGCACCGCTACTGCGACACGCGCGGCGTGCCGGCACTGGTGGATGCGATCGTGGAGAAGGTGCGCGCGCACAACCGGCTGCCCTGCGAGCGCGACTCGGTGCTCGTGACGGCGGGCGCCACGGGCGCGCTGGGAGCCGCGCTCGGCGCCGTTGCGGCGCCCGGCGACGAGGTGCTGGTGCTGGCGCCGTTCTGGCCGCTGATCCGCGGCATCGTCGAGGCCTTTCGCGCCACGCCCGTGGAGGTGCCGTTCTACGACCGGGTCCGCGACGCCGAGAGCGCGCTCGAGGCCGTCCGTGAGCGCCTCACGCCGCGCACGGCGGCGCTGTACGTCAGCACCCCCTCGAATCCCACCGGTCGAGTCCTCCCGCGCTCCATTCTCGAGGTCCTGGCGGATCTGGCCCGCCGGGAGGACCTGTGGCTGCTCTCGGACGAGGTCTACGAGGACTACGTCTACCGCGGCGAGCACGTGTCGATCGGCCGCTTCGCGCCGGAGCGCTCGCTCTCGGTCTTCTCCTTCTCGAAGGCCTACGGGATGGCGGGCAATCGCATCGGCTACCTGGTGGGTCCCGCCGACGCCGTCAGCCAGTCGCTCAAGATCTCCACCCACACCTTCTACGCGGCTCCCACCGCCGGGCAGGTCGCGGCCCTGCGGGCGCTGCGCGACGGTGGGTCCTGGGTCGAGCGCGCGCGCCGCAGCTACCGGGAGGTGGGTGACGCCAGCGCGAAGGAGCTCTCCCTGTCCCTCCCCGAAGGCTCGACCTTCCACTTCCTCGAGGTGGGCGCGCGGCTCGACGAGCGCGGCGTCTGGGGGTTCCTCGAGGACTGCGTCGAGGACGGCGTGGCGCTGGCGCCGGGCCCCTCGTGCGGTCGCGACTACGGGAGCTGGGTGCGGCTGTGCTACACCGCCGCTCCCCCGGCCGCCGTGCTGGAGGCGGTCCAGAAGCTGGCCCGGCGCCTCGCCTGAGCCGCCTCAGCGCGCGCGCAGCCGCTCGAGCATCGCCACGTGCGCCTCCGGGAGACCGTGCTCGCGCGCGCCTTCCACGAGCAGGCTCCGGTACCAGGCGTGGGCCACCGGGTCCCGCGTGAGCCGGTGCGAGACGTAGGTCTCGACGCGAAGGCTCCGCGAGCGGGGGTTCCAGTCCACCTCCACACCCGCCTCGATGCGGACGTAGCCCGGCTCGCAGGCGTCGAGGCCCGGCCAGTGCAGGGGATCGAGGGCGTAGACGACGCCCCAGACGCTCGCCTCGGGGTCCTCCGCCAGGTTCGCCTTTCCGGTTCCGTCGGCGCCGTGCTTGTCGAGGGTGAGGCGCATCCCGGGCAGGCGCGCACGGCCCAGGGCGGACGCCGACGGGACCCGGCTGCGCATGCGCTGGGACACCAGGTTCGACCCGTAGGCGAAGTAGAGCCCTTCCACGTCGCCAACGTAGCGCCCGCGAGGCGCCTGGGGTCCGTCGGCAGGGGCGCCACTCTCCACGGGTCCGGAGGCGGAGAGCTGGTGCCGCAGCGCCGCAGCGTTACCCTGTCGCGCTCCAACCCGGAGGAATCCACCCCATGCGTCGTCGCAACCGGTTGCTGCTGTCCGTCCTCGCCGTCTCGTGGGGCATCCTCGCCTCGCTGGCCGATCCGGCCGGCGCCGAGCAGGAGAAGAAGGTGTCCGAATCCAAGGCCCAGGGCGTGGAGGCCATCCAGGCCTTCATCGGAGACCAGAACATCGACCGCTCCCGGAAGGACTGGAAGCAGAAGCTGCCGAAGCCGCCGAAGGTCGGGTTCGACGCCTCCAAGAGCTACTACTGGAACCTCGACACGAACGTGGGAAACATCAAGATCGAGCTGATGCCCGCGGTGGCGCCCATGCACGTGTCGAGCACGATCTATCTCACCGAGCTCGGCTTCTACGACGGCGTGGTGTTCCACCGGGTCATCCCCGGATTCATGGCCCAGGGCGGCGACCCGACGGGCACCGGGGGCGGCGGCCCGGGCTACAAGTACGCGGGCGAGTTCGACCCCGACGTGAAGCACGACGCGCCGGGCAAGCTCAGCATGGCGAACGCCGGGCCCAACACCGACGGCAGCCAGTTCTTCATCACCTTCGTGCCGACGCCCCACCTGAACGGCAAGCACACCATCTTCGGCGAGGTGAAGGAGGGCATGGGCACGGTCAAGGAGCTGGAGCGGTACGGCTCGCGTCGAGGCCAGCCCACCAAGCGCCTCGAGATCGAGAAGGCGACGATCAGCGTGGAGTGAGGCGCAACCCCGGCGTCGCTAGCGCTCGAAGGCCTTCTTCAGCTCTTCGAGCACCTTCTGCTCGGCGGGCCCGATGCGCTTGCCCCCGAAGCCGAGCAGCCCGCCGCCCGCCTCGGCGATGTGGCGGGCGCGGGAGAGCAGCTCCTCCTGGAGCGTGGTGCGCTCTCCGTCGGACAGGCCCGCGCACAGGACCACGATGTACTCGGCCCACGCCTCGAGCAGGCGCGCGTCGGGTCGCTGGTCCAGCCAGCTCGAGACCAGCTCGAAGCTCGGACTGCCCTTCACGATGCCGTTGGCCTCGGCGGCCGACAGCACCACGCGCCGCAGCTTGTCCTCCATGCGGTCGTTCGCCCAGGCGACCTCGACGAGGGGGATGAGCGGAACCGCCAGCCAGGTGGAGGGCCCGATGCCGGCGTCGACGAGGCGCTCGAGCGCTGCCGCGTCCTCGATGCCGGAGACCTGCTCGAGCCCCTCCCGGGCGGCGCGCTTCTCCTTGTCGCTGCGAAGCTGGTCGACCCGCTTCGCGTTCTCCTTGGCGAAGAAGGAGCCTTCCAGGGCCTTCTCGCGATCCCCGAACAGTTCGTCGGCCATCCGCTGGAGTCCTCTCTGAGACGGGCGGGGAGTGTACTGATCCCTCCCGCGGCAGCCACGATGCACCGGCGCAAAGGCGCGGTGCCCCGGGGGTGCCCGGCGTGGGGCAGTCACGCCCCTGCGCGACGGGGGAGGGCGCGCTCAGTCGTGGATCTGCTCGGCGAGATAGCGCTCCTTGCCGATCTCCTCGACGATGTGGAGCTGGGCCTCGAGCCAGTCCGCGCCCTCTTCCTCGCCCTTGAGGATCTCCTCGAGCATCTCACGCGTTCCGTTGTCGCCCTTCTTCCGGCACAGCGCGATCGCTTCGTTGAGCCGCTTGATCGCCTCGGACTCGAGCTTGAGGTCGAGCCGGTGCTGCTCGATCGCGTCCTCTCCGACGCGGACGGGATTCAGGCGCTGCATGTTGGGAACGCCCTCGAGATAGAGGATGCGGTCGATCACGCGGTCGGCATCCTTCATCTCGCAGATCGACTCCTCGCGCTTCTGGGCCGAGAGACGCTTGTAACCCCAGTTCTCGCACATCTTGTGGTGGATGAAGTACTGGTTGATGGCAGTGAGCTCCGCCGTCAGGACCTCGTTGAGCGCCTCGATGACTTCGGAATGGCCCTTCATGCACGTCTCCCCTCGGCTGCGATCGAGCCAATCTATCGCGAGCGCACGGGGAGCGGCCAGCGAAACGAAATTGAAATGCGAAGTCGTGAGAGGGAAGGGGCGCGCGGGTCGCCGTCGCCGCCGGGATCAGGTGGCCGTCCCGAAGCTCGGCGCCATGGGGAGCCCCGCTGCGAACTCGTCCTCCGACTCCTCGGCGATGAGCTCGCGGATGAGCGGGCGGCAGCCTCCGCAGGTTCGCCCGGCTTGGCAGGCGCGCGAGACCTGGCGGACGCTCTGGGCGCCTTCGCGCACGGCGTCGCGGATCGCGCGATCGGATACGGCTTTGCAGTGGCAGACGATCAAGGCGGCTCTCCTCGGGTGCCCCGTCTGATCGGGCGGATTCGCGAAGTATCGGCTGGCCGTCTCTGAAAATGAAGTTCAAAATCGTTTTCGGCGCAAGGGTATTCGGTTCGTCGCGTCGGATGTCTTTCAAGCATCTGTATTTATTGAACTTTTTTCTTCTCTCGGGTGTGACCCGGTCCGTCACGACGCTCCGCGAGACTCGGTAGGGTCCGGCGGATCCGCTGGGATCGAACGCGGTGGCATCGAACGCGGTGGGATCGAACGAGGTGGCATCGAACGAGGGAGGGCGAGCCCGGTGACAGCGGACGAGCTGGAAGCGGTGCCGACGGTGCCGACGGTGCTGACGGGACGGCCGCTCGTGCGGGTCGCCCCGGGGCCTCGCGCGGTCGAGGCAGCCCTGGTGCACGAGCTCGAGCCGCTCGTCGAGGCCGCCCGGCGCCGTCCGGAGCTTCTCGCGCGTCCCGTGATCGTGCTGGTGCCGTCACGGGCGCTACGCGAGCACGTGTCGGCCCTGCTGCTGCAGGCCTTCGGGCCCGCGCTCGCGGGCGTTCGCATCCAGACCCTCTACGCCGCGGCGCTCTCGATCCTCGAGCGCTGCGGGGCGCCGCCGCCGCCGGGTCCGGAGCTGTTTCCGGTGTGGGTGCGGCGGCTCGCGCGCCGCGAGCCCGAGCTCGCGCGCTCACTCGAAGGACTGGTCGACGGCTACGGGTGCGTGGAGGCGAGCGTCGCCGACCTGCTGGATGCCGGCTTCGAAGCCGCCCACGCCGACGCCCTGGAGGAGCTGCTCGCCGACGCCGCCGCCGACGAGCCCTTGCGGGCCCGCGCCCGGGCCCTGATCCGGTCCGCCGCCGCGCTCGACGTGCTCCTGGGCGACGGAGCCCTGGGCCATCGATCCCGGGTCTTCCGCGAGGCGCGGACGGCCCTGGAACGGGATGCCGAGCGGGCCCTGCCCGCGGCGGGGCTCTGGGTCCACGGCTTCGCGGACGTCACCGGCGTGCAGGGCGACCTCGTCGCGGCGCTGATCCGGCTGCGCGGCGCGCGGGTCCTGCTGGATCGGCCGCGAGATCCCGAGACGGGCGAGGCCTCCGCAACGGTGGAGGCCTTCGGTCGTCGCTTCTTCGATCGCGTGGCGGGGGCCGCGGGGGGCGTCGAGTCCGGAGCAGGCGAGTCGATCGATCCCCCCCGCGTCTCCGTCCTGCTCGCACCGGGCCAGCGCGCCGAGGTGCGAGCCGTCGTCGAACGACTGCAACGGCTCGTCGCGGAGGGCGCCGCCCTCGAGCGCATCGCGGTCGTGGCGCGGGACCTCACGCCCTACCGCCTGGCCCTGCGGGCCCAGCTCGATCGCGCCGGCGTGCCGTACTCGGGGGTGGGCGAACGGGGCGCGGTGACGCCGGTCGGTCGGCGACTGGCGGCCCTGCTGGACCTCCTCGAACGCGGGCCGCGAACGCCGGCGGAGCGCTGGCTCGAGGCCGCGATTTCGCTCGGCGGCGGGAAGGCCGTGCCCGCCGCCGCCCGCCGGCCGCTCGGCTGCGGCGAGAGGGCAGGGCTGCGTCTGGCCCTGCACCGGCAGGGTGCTGGGCGCCTCGAGCAGGTGGCGCAGCTGGCGCTCGGGGACGGGGCCGCGGGCCCGACGGGCGCGGACCTGATGCCTGCGGTCCTCGCGGCGCGGGCGCTGTGCGCGGCCTGGAGCGCCTGGCCGGACCCGGCCTCCCTCGCCGAGCATCGGGATGCCCTGCGAAGCCTGACGGAGGACGCGCTCGGATGGTCGGACGACGGCCTCGATGCGGCGCACGCGAATCCAGGCGAGCCGGGGCTGCTGCGGGCGGCGCTGCTCGACGGGCCTCCGCTCGGTCCGCCCGAGCTCGCGCTCACTCGGGCGGAGTTCCTGTCCGTGCTGCAGCGCTCGCTGTCGGCTCGTCAGACCGACGCCCTCGGCGGTCGCGGGGGCGGGGTCCAGATCCTGAGCGCCGCCGAGGCGCGAGGTCGCAGCTTCGATCACCTGTTCGTGATCGGCCTCAACCGCAACCTGTTCCCCCGCGTGGTGAGCGAGGATCCGCTGCTGCCGGACTCCCTGCGCCAGGCGCTGCGCGTGCTGCTCCCCGACCTGCCCGTCAAGCGCGAGGGCTACGCGGAGGAGCGCCATCTGTTCGCACAGCTGTGCGCCGCCAGCCCCTGCCTTACCCTATCGTGTGTCGTTCGGGACGAAGACGGCAGGGAGTGCGCTCCCTCGTCGCTTCTCGAGGGGCTGCGGCGTGCCAGCCACGTGCCGGCGGCCGAAGCACTCGCCCCGCCGCTGACCCTGCCGGGATCCGACGGCGGCGACGAGGGCGGACGTCCACAGCGCTGCCCAGGCGAGCTGGCGCTCCTCGCCGCCCTGTCGGGCGACCGCGCCCGGCTCGCCGAGCTGCTGCCGGTGGCACTCGCCGAGGGCGAGGCCGTCGCGGGTGCCGACCGATCCCCGGCGGCGCTCGCGTCCCTGGCCCGCTCCCGGATGGCCGTCCTCGAGGAGCTCGATCCGCGCGGGGCGCGGCGCGAGCGGCCCGGGCCCTACTGGGGCTTCGTGGGCCCGGCCAGCGATGCCGACGGTCGTCGCAAACGCGCACCGTTCGTGACCGTGCTGGAAAACACCGCGCGGTGTCCGTGGCAGACCTTCCTGTCCCGCTTCCTGCACCTCCGGAGCCTGCCCGACTCGCTCGACGCGCTGCCGAGCGCACTGGATCCGCCTCGGATCGGCTCGGTGGTGCACGCGGTGCTCCAGGAGCTGGTCCGGCAGCAGCACCCCGCGCGCAGCGCGAGCTTCGAGGCGCTCCAGGCGCTCGCCCCGGTGCCGGTGCGCTGGCCCGAGCCCGACGCCCTGGAGGCGCTCGCGCAGCGCTGCGCGGAGCAGGTGGTGCGCGAGGAGGGGATCGGGCTGCCGGCCTTCGCGCGGGTGCTGGCGCGCCGCGCGCTGCCGTTGCTCGAGGTGGCGCGCCGTCTCGAGTGGTCGACGCCGGACGAGAGCCCGCCCGTGCTGGGCGTCGAGATCGAAGCAGCGGTCTCCGTCCAGGACGCCCAGGGCAGGCAGCGGGTCATCCGCTTCCAGGCCGACCGGGTGGACCGCGTGGACGGGCGGCTGCGCCTCACCGACTACAAGACCGGCCGCCCACTCAGCGCGCTCAAGAAGCCGGAGAGTCGGCGGCGCGAGCTGCTCGAGGCGATCGCGAAGGGGCGTGCGCTCCAGGGGATGGCCTACGCGCGCGCGGCCGCGAGCGGGGGCCTCGCGGCCGAGGGCCGTTACCTGTATCTCGGAGGAGAGTCGTCGGACGCGCTGCGGGAGCTCTCCTGCACGAGCGACGACAGCGAGGCCGGCAGCCGCTTCGAGGCGGGGCTGCAGGCGCTGCTCGCGCTCTGGGACGAGGGAGCGTTCTTTCCCCGACTGCGGGAGCCGGATCGGGACGAGGAGCCCCCCGCGTGCCGCCTCTGTGCGTTCAAGGAGGCCTGCCTGCGCGGGGACTCCGGTGCGCGGCTTCGCCTGGCGGGCTGGGTCGATCGCTGGCGCGATGCGTCCGATCCGCGTCTCACGCCGGCCGAGCGGGCCCTGCTCGGCGTGTGGCATCTGGGAAGTGCCGAGGCGTCGGGAAGGGGGACCGGATGAGTGCCCCGGCTCCGGACGCGGGGCTCCGCGCCCAGGACGCGGCGGCGCGGCGTCTCGCCTGCGAGGAGTTCCGTCGCCCCGTGGTGCTCGAGGCCGGCGCCGGCACGGGCAAGACGGCGGCGCTGGTGGCGCGCATGCTGGCCTGGAGCCTCGGCGAAGGCTGGCGTCGCGCCGAGGCCTCCCTCGAGGAGATCGAAGCGCCCGCGGCGGATCGCATCGCGGCCCAGGTGCTCGGCGGGATGGTGGCCATCACCTTCACCGAGGCGGCGGCCGCGGAGATGGCCGCGCGAGTGGATGCCGCGCTCGAACGGGTGGAGCAGGGCGCGCTGCCGCCCGGCCTCGACGCGTCGGGTCTGCCGAGCGACCTGGCGCGTCGGCCACGCGCTCGAGCCCTTCGCGATGCCCTCGATCACCTCAGCGTTTCGACCATTCACGCCTGGTGTCGGCGCCTGCTCTCCTCCTACCCGCTCGAGGCCGGCCTCCACCCGCGCCTCGAAGTGGACGCGGAGGGCCGTATCCGCGCTGCGGTCGTGCGCGAGGTGCTGGAAGCGCGGATCTCCCGCGAGCCCGAGCGCGGCGGCCTGCTCGAGCTCGCCGCGGCGGGAGCCGGCCCCCACGAGCTCGAGCAGGAGCTGCTGGCACTCCTCGAGGCCGGCATGAGCGCCGCCGACCTCGCGAGCGATCCCCTGGACGCGCCGCGGGTCGGCGCCTTCCTCGAGCGCCTGGCGCAGGCCTTCGAGCGGCTCCTCGCGGCGACGCGGGAGGGCGCGTCCTCCCTGCGCGTCTCGAGCGTGGGGGGCGAGCTGCTGGCGCTCCTCGCAGCGACGCTTCCGCGTCTGCTCGCAGAGCGGCTCTCGACGCCGGCGCTGGCGCTGCTCGTCGAGACCCTCCGCGAAGAGTGGGAGGGAAGCTGTGCCCGCCGCCTCGGCGACTGGGGCAAGGCCCGCTTCACGAAGGAGGAGCAGCGCGCCTTCGACGGACGGGAGCAGGAGATCGCGCGCGCGGCGCGGGCGCTCGCCGAGCGCCTCGCACACCTCGCCTCGCTCGACCTCGAGACCCTGGCCCGGGCGCGGCCCCTGCTCGCGGAGCTGCTGGAGCAGGTCGAGGCCTCGCTGCACGCGCGCGGCGTCACGACCTTCGCCGGCCTGCTCCGGGGAGCCCACGCGCTGCTCGAGGGGAGCCCGGTGGTGGCGGGCCGGGTCCGTCGGCGGATCGATCAGCTGCTCGTGGACGAGTTCCAGGACACCGACAATCTTCAGTGTCGGATCCTGGAGATCCTCGCTCTCGAGGGTCCCGAGAGCGAGCGCCCGGGGCTGTTCCTGGTCGGCGATCCCAAGCAGTCGATCTACGGCTGGCGCAACGCCGATCTCGCGGCCTACGAGCGCTTCGTCACGCGGGCGATCGAGGTCGGAGGCCAGCGCTGCGCGCTGTGCGTGAACTACCGATCCGTGCCCCCGATTCTCGCCGAGGTCGATCGCGCGATCGAGCCGGTGATGCTGGCGGAGCCGGGCGTGCAGCCCGCGTTCCAGCGCCTGGTCGCGGCGTCCGACCCCGGGCACGTCCTTCCGCGGAACGACGGTCGGTCTTGCGTCGAGTACTGGATCTCGGTCGCGCGGGATCCGGAATCCGGAGACGCGAGGACCTCCGCCGCGACGGCCGCCGCGCTCGAGGCCCGCGCCCTCGCGTCGGACCTGCGCTCGCTCCACGACGAGCACGACGTCGCGTGGCGCGACGTGGGCGTGCTGTTTCGCAGCCGCGGCGACTGGGAGGTGTACCTGGGCGCTCTGCGTGAGGCGGGGATTCCCTTCGCCGTGGAGGGCGATCGCAGCTACTACCGGCGCCGCGAGGTCATCGAGGCCGCCGCGGCGCTGCGCTGCGTGCTCGACCCGCGGGACGAGGTCGCGCTCCTCGCCCTGCTCCGAAGCCCCGCCGTCGGGGTGCCGGACGCGGCTCTCCTGCCCCTGTGGCGGCGCGGCCTGCCGGAGCGGCTGGCCGCCCTCGAGGCGCCGCAGCAGCAGGCCCTGGCGGAGCTTCGAGCCCTGCTCGACGAGGTGGCGCGCGCGCTCCCGCAGGGGGTTCCGGGGCTCGAGCGCGTTCGCGGCTGGGAGCGGATCGCCATGGCGGCATTCGAGAGCGTGGCCCTGCTCCGCAGCGCCTTCGAGCGCGATCCCGCGGACCGCTTCCTCGAGCGCCTGCGCGCGTCGCTACTGCTCGAGACCACCGAGGCGGCGCGCTATCTGGGGCCCTGGCGCCTCGCGAACCTGGAGCGCTTCTTCCGGGGGCTGGCGGAGGAGCTGGCGGGAGGAGCCGACGTCCAGAGCCTGCTCCGGCAGCTTCGCAGGTCGGTCTCCGAGGAGGAGCCCGGCGAGGAGGCCCAGCCGCGGGAGCTGGCGGACGACGCGGTCAGCCTGCTCACGCTGCACGGCGCCAAGGGGCTCGGATTCCAGCACGTCTACCTGATGCAGCTCCACAAGGGCGCGGGCAGGACGCCCTCGGCCCGCGTCGAGCCGGGTCGTCTGGACGGCGAGTGGGAGTACCGCCTGCTCGGCGCACCGACGCTCGCTTGGGACGAGGTCGCGCGGGCGCGCGAGAGGGTCGCCCGCGCCGAGCGGGTGCGGACGCTCTACGTCGCCATGACGCGCGCGAAGCGACGTCTGGTGCTGGCGGGAACCTGGCCGGCGTTCTCGCGACGGGGGCGAGCGGAATCCCAGGTGGAGCTCCTCGGTCGGCGTCGCGACGGGGTTCCGGACCTCGAGGCGACCTTCGCCGAGCTGGAGTCGCGCCGCGAGAGCCGGCTCGACGCGCTGGACGCGCGCTGGGTGTTCCCCGCCCTCTGGCCTGCCACCGAGTCCGGCGGCTCCCCCGTCGCCCCGCCCCGCCTCGGGCTCCCCGATGCGGAAACGGCGAGCGCCGCGGCGCGAGCCCTGCGCGTCGCCCGCTCCGCGGCGGCAG
>JAAUYK010020005.1_pt1 | contig 13065 bp, 7 predicted proteins | sample 7278021 | NCBI WGS metagenome assembly JAAUYK01 (sample SAMN14350223, study PRJNA611818) | marine sediment metagenome | isolation source: surface marine sediment (1.8m) | place: French Polynesia: Moorea | collected 2018-08
ATAGGTCGCCTGGCCGCCGCAACAACAACGGCGTATTCATCATCGTAAGTCGCAATCTTGCTCGGGGAGGAAAACAGTGACCGCGGGGTATTCAAGAACTGCGCAGATTCAGATCTAACTTGGATTATTTACTACCAGGTTGATTTCCCTCTTCCCTCTTCCTCATCGTGGCGCTTTCTTTCTCATTTATTTACCATCCCACGCTCTCGCTCTCCCGGCCGCTCCATCCGAGTAATCTCACACCACCAGCTAGCTATCTGCCTCCAGCTTCCGTCTCTATTTGACTTGCATCATCATCATCATGTCACGGCAGTTATATTTGAACCTGGCTGCATGGCGCCAAGATTGCTAGCCTGTTCAGCCCAGCTAGCCTCCATAGGAGCCGGCGTGGGAACTTCTGCGTATCCAAAAAAAGCTGAACCAAGTGTTCGGTCGGTCGGACAAGACGGCGTATTTTCCTTTCCTCCTGCCGTAACTTTTTCGATTTGAGCGCGATGGGTTTCTCTCCTTCGGCCGTACGTAAATATCCGTGGCCGAAGACGAGACTGTCAGGAGAGAGAGACTCTTTTCTCACGAAGTGCGGCCACCGTAAGACGTACGTACGGAGCTAGAACGAACGACCGAACGGACGATCCCCTCCCCTCCCCTCTCGCTCGCTCCCTCCCAGTCGCTCTCCTTTCTCTCCAACCAGGCAACCGACCGACCGACCTACCTGGATCTCACTCACATCATGCCGGCCGGCCGCGGCCTAGCTGGGCTGGAACCGGCGATCATTGGCTGCCCGCTCACCGCGGCCGACGAAAATAATGGGGTCTCTTCGAGCTCACTGCAAGGAGGGCCAGTTCCCAGTTTCTTAAACCCGACTCAGTTGCAAACGAGCCTGCTATGGGGTTAACACTGGGCGCAAGGAGACTTTGGTTTACTCAGGGTGGGAGTTCTTTGTGTTGTCTTCAGCAGGTGAGATGGGGGAGAGGGAACGAACGGGCGTCGGTGATGCGCCTAGCTGTGTCCGCCGCACTTCCAGGAAGCTTTTTAGGTCTGTATCGAAGAGCTAGGGCGCCGGTCGGACGGACGCGGACGGGGCATTAGTTGGGTCGGTTAGACGCAGCTCGCAGGCATGCATGCTTGGAGCATACGCGCGCACAATACCGACCGACGGAGCTTTGTGTTTCGTTTTATCCGGTGGTATTGTTGCCAGCCAGCGACCATAGAACGAGAGAAAGGCCGGGCCGCAAACTTAATAGCCGAGACGATACGCGAACCGAAATAACAAATGGGACTTGGCTACCGCTGAAGCCGAACTATGCCTTCCGTTGGTCGGCCGGTTGGGTGAAAAGAGTAGGCCCATTGTTAGAATTCGTTCTTTCGACTAGCAGTGGCTGCTCGACGTCGCATCGCATGGCAGCCAGTTGGTTAGTCGGATTAAAGAGAGAGGATGGACGAAATGAACTGAATTCCGTCCGCTAGCTGCCGGCCTATCCGAAATCCGTCCGCATGGAGGACTTTGAATAACTCGAGGTATGCGCCTCTCGTCCCATAGGCGACGGCGAAACGAGTCCTGACGGTGGGCGGGCCGGGGCTTGGGCTGCATGTGAGCGGCATTTCGAATGGAACGTCTGCTGTCAACAAAGGGTTTAAATTGTGGCCTCGAGAAGAAAGGAAGGTGGGAGAGAACCGTTCGCTAGTCGTTCGAAACGAACGAGAGGTGTAGTGGAGTCAAGGCACAAAGCCCGTTCTTCCCTGCCCCCACGTCAGTCTGATTATCCACGGCTGAATACAAAGCGACAGCAAAGATAATGCCATATGTGCACTAAGCGCGCAAAGCAAGATGCTTTGATGCGCCAAAGTTTCTCAGCCCAACGTGAGGCGAAGTTTCGCTCAGCGACGTTATGATTAGATTCGTAGGTCGGACGAAAAGACCGCCCCTGCGGACGGACAAGGAGGAGGACGACAACGGACGGACAAGAGATGATTGTGTGAGCGATGTCAAATCCAGGGGCAAGGCGAGGGCAGGGAGCTAAATGAAAGCCCGATCAATCGATCGATCTTACGTATTCAACGGTTCGTTTAGAGGAGCAGGGTGCATGTATACGTACTCTGTCCTTGGCCTGGAAACTCTGCTAGGCTTCATCACAGGCCGGACAGACACGAACTCTCCGTATATAATACCTAGACCAGAGGCTCCTTCCTTATCTATCATCAGATGATGAAGCTGTGACAGCGGCGGACGCCGACGGACAGACCAAGAGAAACTGGTTTTCCAAAGTTGGTTTTCGTGTCATCATAATCATGCAGCAGTTCTCCTCTTCCTCCTCCCCTCCTCCCTCTCCAGATCTCTCTTGTGGCGGCGGTCAAAAGGAATGCGGGCAGGCAGCTAGTGGAGACGCCGGAGGAGGAATTGGAAGCGAGAATGACGTTTCTAGTTTAGCCGACAGTTAATTCGAATTTGTCTCCCTCCAGGCAGGTGGTAGCCATTAGGAGAATACTCTTCGCACGATCTACGTTGTAGGATCCCCTCGAGTATATCGGCGGAAAGGAAATTCTTTCATCAACAGGCAGCTGAGATTGATTCTGGGGAAGAGCTACGTGTTTAGCTGGGCCGGCCAGGAAACACTCATCGCATGACACGACACGACCGACCGATGCTTGGCGCGTGAGTCACGCAGATCTGTAATACAGCGTCATAAACGAATCCCTAACCGATCGTGAAAGTAGAATTATTCGTTCCATCCCAGGTAGAGAAAGATGATTTTTGTTTCCATGTTGGAGTAGGAGGGATTTTTATCGACTCATCAGCGCAAACATGGCCATTTCGGGCTCCTTTTTCCGAAGTTGATCGGCCGAGACGGACGACATTCCCGAGCTGCTGTCGCTTCGGAAACCGACGTTTTTCGACAGGAGACGATGCCGGTCGGACGAACGGTTGGGTCGGTGTCGAATTTCGCTTCGCAGAGGACTCATCGATAGCTAGCGCGGCAAACTTCTTATGAACTGCAAATCATATCGAAATCGGAGCTATAATCGACTGGCTTGCAGCAGAAATCCAAGTCTGAACGACCCTGAAATTAATGAAAACCCTGGCTGCGATAAACGGTGCAAGCTACACCCCATCACAATTTCAATAACGCGGCTGCTCGCCTCCTCCGTTGTCTGCGGCTATTGCTCTGACGGGCGGTGTTATAATCGTGTCATTAATCATGAAACCGCCCCGACAGCGACGAAGACAGCAGGCTAATTAAGCCACTTTTGTCCGACGCCGACGACGAAAAAGAAAGAACGAGCGGCTGACTCGCCCGCGCCGCTCTCCCCGTTCGACGCGAGCGAGAAAACATGGCCCACGTCGCACGTCGCCAGGCCAGGTGGGCGAAATGGAAAAGTAATTGCCGACCCATGCTACGACAGTTAACGAAGCAAAACCGAATTGCCAAAAACTGTCAAAAAGGGAGGACTGCAACGCGTGTTTCGTGCATGCTTTGAGTGTAGTAGTAAAGGAGAGTTACTAACCCCGTCGACGCTTTTTAGCCGGTTAAAAACGACTACCTTCCACGCAACGGTGAGAAGCGTCCGTCCGCTCGCCTCACTCCCTAGCTCACTTTAGCCTGTCAGGCCAGTTACGAGCGAGCTGCTGTCATGTTTGCCGCGAGCAGACATGCATACGTAGTACGTGTATATACGGGTAGATGGCCGGGAAAATGCTGCATGCTAGTGAGCGATCGGACAGCAGCATGGAGCGATGCAAGGGCGTGGCAAGCCAGCCAGCCAGCCAACCGCCATTAATAATGAATTCCCAAACGGACTGCTGTATGGGAGAGAAAGTAGTAGGTAGGTAGGTAGCATGCTGTTAAAAATCGCGCCAATAACGGCGGAGGCCCGCCTAGCTGGCTAGAGATCGGGAGACAAGGGACCGACTCGCTCGCCTGCATGCTTGCTGCATATAACGGTTGCCTGCCGGCTGATATCATGCTGAGAGGACGCACATACGTACACCGCATGCAACTCGCTATTCTTCTCCACGTTCTTGCCTCTCCCCACTCACTCGGAGAAAAAGTTGGGCCTGAACTTCTTTTCCGGTCGGCCGGGCGGGCGCGCGTTCGATCGGCCTGTCTGTCTGTCTGTCAATCCAATTCATCTCCTCTTCTTCTTTCTCTCTTTTAGATCTTGCGGACTTCACAGACAGACCGAAGATCGGTTGGCGATCTCAGCAACGACAGAGGAGGAGGAAGAAGAGATCGGTCGGAAGACAACAATGGAGATAAAGAATTCGAAAGTCGTTGCTCCATGCAGCGGACGGCTTCGAAATGTCGCTGCGCTCTACGCATGTGAATTCTCCCCGGCGACTCCCCGGCTGTAATAGGTTATAGCCTTGATTGAGCGGACGCATTCCAAGAAATCCCTCGCAGCGCCTGTTGCGTCGAATACTTTTGTCGCACTCGCCATTCGTCCCCGTCGCGTCGCGTCGAGGCTGAAAGAGCGCCTACGTATAGTACATGTGTCGGTGTCGGTGGCGGCTGGCTGGCTGGCGAGCAAGCAAGAGACGAAAGCAGGATATTGAGGCAATTTGTTATCGTGATTTCACAGTCGAGATTAGATTTCTTACGTCTGGCATGGCAGGCAGCCAGGCTGCAGCTAGTATAGTACGTGGCTACCTCGACCGACTGACTGTCGTATGCCGGCCACCTGCTGCGGCGGCTACCAAGCTGCCAGCCAGTCCAACTCGGTTCGGTTCGGTGCCGGGGGAAGGAAAAGAAAGGAGAGGATACGTATAATACGACGCACGGCTAAAATATGACGAGTAGGAGGCGGAAGGATGGATGGGGATAGCTAGAGAGGAAGACCGCGCGCTGCGCCCAAAAATTGTCGCCAATATGCAGTACGTGGAGCTAGAGGGGTGCTTATATATGGAACCTCGAGAACGTACGCGGAGCCAAATTCAGAACCACGGGCGCCCCCTCCGGCATCCCGCCCGCCTGCCTTTTCAGGTGCGCGCCACGGCAGACACAAAGCGAATTAAAAACCGCGAACGGACCGGTGACGGCTCGCTCCCCTCAGGACGGCGAGAAATTCTTTCAGCAGTCGCGCTCATTAGCCACAGTGAAAACGAACGGACGGATGGACGGACGCGGAGCTAAAAAAGAGAGATGGAGAAAAGAGCTGATGAAAAATGGTGGTGGCTGACTCCACATCTCTCGAGTAGGTGCGTTGATGGCGTGTGAGAGCATTCGTAATCCGAGCTGGAGCGAGCTAGGCAGCATTTAACCGGATTTGGCGCCATCTTGGGCGCCACGAATTCATCCCGCTCCAATTTGCACCCGGTATGTTACGCGTATATAGCCAGCTCGCATAATAATCGGTCCACTTAATCTGACTCAACATAATACGGAGCAGTAATTTAAATTGCATTCTAACACGCGATTAAGTTTCTTCGGTTCCTTTTGAGGACCTGACTGGGAAAGAAAAGTTGTTGAAAATGGGCACTTTAGGTAGGAATTTTGGCCAGAAAAAGTTGGTCTTCTCTGCAGACAGCCTGATTGGATTTTCCCCTTCTTCGACGAGTTTGGCGAAGGAGGAGAGGAGAGAATTCCGCATACGAACGGGAGGGAGAGAAAGAGAGGCCACACGTTTAATTCCTTTTCGGGCCGGTTTGCCGGCCGTTCGACGCACACGCCCGCCTCATAAAGTAAGCGCAGTTTCCGTTCGACAAGCTCATGCAAACAGTTGGCCAGCTGGGCGGCAAAGGGCAATTAGCACGTAAAACATGAATAAATTCCACGTTTCATAAATTGGCCCCGTCATCCGCCGCTATATGTATGCATGCATAGGAGCGGCTCGGGAAGTAAGAAAGAACAGGCAGGCAGGCAAGCATTGCATTTTCGTGGCGGTGGGACGATTTTGGGCGGGCGGGCGGCACTAACGAATTTCCTCGTCTCATCTCGACCGCCCACTCGCCGCCGCCGCCGCCGCCGCCGCCCAGGTGCAAATCGCACGTTGATCGCTCCTCTGTCTGTTCTCTCTTGTTCTCTCCCTTGCTGCGCGTTCATCTCTATCTTTCGTTTCGATAAATCAAGCGGACGAAATCCCACGTTCAAAATTCCATTGCCCCAGATATCCGTCGGCAATTCTTTCACGGCCAGGGAGGCCATGCTGCGGGAGCTATATAAATGCGAGGCCACATTAATCAGCAAGGCAGCATTCTCCAAACAATAAGGCGAGAAATTAGTCCAAACTTCCCCCAGTTCCTATTCTTCGAAAAGCGGAGAAAACGGACCGCCAGAATTAATGGTTTTGGCGTCGGCCGGTCGGCGCCGCGTACCAACACACTCACTCTCTTTGGCTGGAGAAAGGGCCGGGAGAATTTCACCGCGCTCCCCTCCTCCATCTTGTCTTCGTTGTAGTCGAGTGGCAACAGGACGAACGAACAATCGGAGGAGCCCGCCGATTTCAATTAATTCCGCCGTCTTTGAGACAGATCCCCCCTCCAGAAGCCGCATCATCATCGCCTGCATAGCTAGGTAGGTAGGTGACGGCTTATTAATAGGATTTACTCCTCGGAGCTAGGCGGCGGCCAGACGCGATGGAGCTAAATGGAGGGGATCGTTGCCAAGAGGCCTGCGTCAGTCTCTATATCCATCCATCCGCTGGGAGCTGGGCCCTCGCCTCTCTCTCGCCGGTGGCGCAACACATGGCATTGATTCGAAGGAAGCTTGCCACTGCCAAAGTGAGAGAGAGAGAGTAAGTGGGAGAATTCGAGAAATACGAGAAGCACGTGAGCCAAAGGCCGCAAAAAAGTTTTTGAGGCAGGGCAGGCCTCTGGCGAATGCGAGATTTTACAAACGAGTAAACTCGAGTCTACTCCGCCCCCGTCTTCTTGAGACAAACGCAGGAAGGCCGCCGGTTGGCATGCAGATGGAAATTGAGCGAGCATGCTACAATGTCAACAACTCCGCCTAGCTTCTAACGACCGGAAGGAAGAGCGAAGTTCTCGTAGTAGTTCTACGTGTGCGCGCATGCAGGAGGAAAATAATGCTTAAGGACGAACGGCCGGAGATCAGACTAAAAGTGGGCAATAAATTCTGAAACGTACACGCCGGCCTAACTAATCGCCGCCAACAAATCTTTAGGCACTTCTTTTTCTCATTCGGTCGGTAAGTCAGTCTCCAGCTGATCTTTACGACCTTGTTTTTGTTTCGCCCATGAACGAGCGAGGGGGAGAATCAGCTCGTCTCGAATCCGCCCCCGCTCGCGCCGGCTAGCACAATTTTGCAAGCACAGCGGGCGCCGCCGACAACGAGGCCGGCAGGAGGGTGATTGGCGACTTCGAGATCGAGCGCCAGAGGGCGAATCGAGTTCTCCGCCGGCCGGCCAGCATCGACTAAACAAATCTATTTCGTCGATTCCTTGTCGCGAGCTAGCTAGGCACAAATGTGCAACGAAACGGAGGGAGGGGGAAATGTTTTCCTTCAGGAGGTCAGTGGCCCCCGAGATAAGAGACAGAGAGAAAAGTCAAGTCGGACAGCGTTGGCCTGGGCAAAAGAAAGTGTAGGGAGTAATCTGCGGTCTCTTAAGTAAGTGCCGGTACATGTACACGTACGCGTACGAGCGACAAGAGCTAATACGCGTAGCATGGAGTCCATGGCTCTCTCACCTACCCTACCGACCGACCGGCCGCCGACCTTAATTGCGAGTGGGGTCGTGAGCTTTTTCCCACATCGTCTAAATCAGTCACCGGCAGGAGAGGCGGCGGCGGCGGCGGCGGCTGCCGGCGTCACGTACGTTGACAGGTATTACGCCTCGGTTAGGTAATTATAGCGCAAAGCGCGTACAGCCGCAGCGCCGCGCCGCGACACCCAACAAATATCACCTCCAAATTTCGCTGCCAAAAACTTGTACAAGGAACCTTAATAAAGTGTCGGTACTGATAAAAGAAAGGCAATCTTACCATCCACTGCAGCACGTAAAGCCCGGTCTCAGCTTTTCAACTATAACTCGCCGTTTCCTCTGCATTTTCATTGTTGCGCTGATCCTTCTTCCCATGCTTAGCTGGCTGGGGGGATTTGAGACCGAGCTGAGCTCGCTTGCTCGACTTTCGCCGTCGTCTCGTCGCGACCGATATGAGACGGAAAACGAAGCGAGTAAAAGGAAGGAGGGAGAATTGTATGCAGGAGAGAGAAAGCGGTGGCGATGAAAAGCGAATGGCAGATAAGAAGAAAAGTCGGCGGGAGGGATCGAGCTAGGGGAGCACGATCGAGGAATCCAAATGAGGCCGGCGCCAAATTGGATTAATTCAGATCGCACAAAAGCCACTTCCAAACTCGGATTGAGAGAGCAGAGCGAGTAGTCATGCATCAAAAGAACAGTCACAGGTCTGAATCGACGGGCTAACTATCTTCGACTCGGGGCCGAGATCGCACAGTGTATATATACTACGTCTTCAAAGGTGAGGCAACATACGTGCTGGGGGCGTCGGCACAGCTAGAGAGAAAAAGTTTTTCTCTAAGCTCGCTTACCGCTCTTCATCGCCTGCCGGCCGGCCGGCCGGCCGTTTTTGCGATGCGATTCGCGCGCCAAGAAGAAGAAACTTTTCCCTTTATTCGCATCCACACCACCTCGGGGTGCACACGGCCTTCACTTGAAACATGCTTTGATAATCCAGGCCATTCCTTTTCCCTAGTGTATAAAAGAAACTCCCATGAGATTTTATTCTGACACCCCTAGCTTGCTCAACTTGCGTCACTCGCTCCCGACTTGGCAGGGGCAATTTTTCTCTGCCCCGCTGGCTGGCTCCAGCCTGCCGACCGTCCGGAGAAGCAAATACGGTTCAATTTGGCGCGAAAAGTACACCAATTTCCATCCGGAATCGGATTTCGTAAACAAGCCCATGCAGCCAGCTAGCTGCGAGAGATAAGGGTAAAGGGGAAGCAGCCTAGGGAGAGGCAAGCCAGGCCAGGCATGAGATTGTCGAGCGACCAAGGGGGCCCCGGCTCCCTCGCTCGCTCGCTCGCTATCTGCTCGCCAATCGACGACGACGCGGGCGCGACGAAAGGCGGCGAAAAAACGCAAACAAAAGTTGCAGTTTCCCGTAAGCTAGGCGCTAGACGTCCAGAACAAATATTTGCGGGACGAATTTCACCAATTTCCTCCCTACAGGGACAGCCAACGTGTGAGGAATAAATTAGACTCAAAGGGCTTGTGAGCATGGAGCTCACAATATGCATCGATCGTTCTTACCGCGCTCGTCGACAGCCATCCCGTGTTGGGGTCGATGGTGAACTTGTTGTGCTGCGACACGATGGAGTAGGTCACCTGGCCGTTGGGGCCCTCAGAGCCGTCCTTGTCGATCGCGTACACCTGGATCACGCGCGTGCCTGAAATAATGAGAAAGTTGCTATTAAGATTGACGGATAACAGGAAGCAATCAATGCCAAAAAAAGTGTCTTTCCCATGTCCTAAAATGATATTGTGGGCCGGTTGTTAACAGGTGGAGTATACCTGCTGCTTTCTACCTATTCTTGCTTACTTCGCTGTCCCCGGGGTTCGGATTTTATAAGTAGAAGGGTCTCAAAACTGGCGATAGCAATAGCTATTATTAGAGCATTAAGATTAAGTGCTAGCTAGTGACACTTGAGCAATGTAATCACATCTCTCCTCCTGACTCAACTCCGAACTGATTTCAAAGTCTTACATAAAAGCCAACTTGCGGGTAGACAGAGTATAATCCTTCTAGTCTGAATAACGGCCCCGTAACTGCATGCGATCAGATATCGCGCGATAATTACAGAGGAAGGTAGGTAGCTAGGGGCGCTCCCATAACCGTTTTTCCTTGTGCAACGAGCTGCGACGGACGGACGGACGGCGAACTGGCATTACATACGCGTCCTCATGCTGTTTAATGGGTCGTGCAAAGCGGTTTCTCCTCTCGAGTGAGCGAGGCACATGCGCTTGGATGCACCAAGACTAATTTGACAAGCAGGCAAGCTACCGTTTATTCCCCGAGCCGTCGTCGCAGCTGCATATACGTAGCTGCCTTCGCGAAATCTATGCGCGGCCACGCTCACTATATACATAGCTCGCATGTTTGGCGGTCGGTCGGTTGCGCAGTGGGTATGGCTAGGCACCAGCTGCGGCGAGAAAGGAACGAACGAAGGACGCGAATTAGAACGCGGGAGGCTGACTGCCTGCCTGCCCGCTGAGGCCTCTGTGGCGACAACACATGTGTGCGAATTAGCCTGCTCGCATTATGTGCTCCTATGTAAGTTACGGTTAGTATGTTCACTAGCTCGGCCAAATCGACGTCTTCCGTTGGAATTGCGCATGTACGTACATACGTATACTAATTACGCTTATTTGCATATCTCTTTTCTCACGCCCCGGCCGCCGACTGCTTGATTGAAGTCACGAGTCCAATTGCTTCACGTCCACTGCGTATGTTACGACCCCTACGTGCGCGTCTGGTTGTGTGTAGGCAGAACTCAGCGTACGTAGTAATATTCTTCCATGGTTCATTGAAGGGCCGCCCAGCTCGGGACTGTGGCTGGCTGGCTGGCTGACTCCCGCCGGCGAACAATTTCGTGGCCGAGATTAGAAGCAATAAAAATAGCGGACGGAATCCGTTCGAGAGTTTCTCATCATGCATCGACTTAAAGCGGGCGGCCTCCTTCGCCACCCACATTCAAAGCAGAGCGGCGATGCCAATCAGTCTGGTCGATATATGAAGAAATCCAACGTTGCTGCTCCCACTGCCTATCTGCGTATGCATAACTGACTCTCCGTCTGGAAGTATTTGGAAATATGCAATATTTTCCTGAAATTAGCAAGAGTCGATCACATCAAGGAATCAATTAAGTCAGAATGATCAAAATTGGGCTCCCTCACTCTACCAGTAATGGAGCTACTATTTATGCAGATCAAGGCCGAAAAGGAAAGCTGGCTGGCCAGGTCTAAGTCGATTCCTCGATCTCCCATCCTCCAAACAGAACGTATAGCTAGGTAGACAGAAAGACAAGACGAAAGAAGGAAGGTTTAGCGCGGAACAAGAGACAGCAACGAGCGTGTAGTGCGTATACGTAGGGTCGCTTGTCCGGCATTCCAGCCGCTCGGCCTAATCCACTTCTTGCATGTCATTCCAAATGCTTCTGCTGCCGGATTTTTTACACGCATTGCTCAGTGCCTCCTGCACGTACGCGGAAGAAAGAAAAGAACGGCGGAAAGACAGCACGAAGAATGAAGAACAAGAAGAAACTGTTGTTTTCTTCCCCTTCAACAACAGACGTGAGAGTGTTCTACGTCGTATACGTATACGTTACTATACTACGTAGTTTAGTAAAGACTTTTCGGAGACCTCTAGCTACGAAAACGTAAGTATGACGAATTCGTTTATACCGGGCCTACCACGCATATGAACTTGCAGAATCGCTACAGGTATGTAGCCTCTGTATGAAGGTTAAGGATGAAGGAGAAGAACTCCTAAGCAAGAACTGGAAGGTCATGAAAACTGCAACGCACGTGATCATTCTACTCGCTTTCCCCTCACGATTTCGGCTCGGTTCCCATAGCTGTACGTAGGTATTCGCCAGGAGGTAGGTCCGTTCGTTGTAGGCGCCCCATTAGTAATTGACCATCGGGTCACACGAAGTCGAGGCAGGTGCGGTAATTCCAATGGTTAAAATCCGATTAGCGTCGCTTCGGAGCTGGCCGGCCGGTCGGCCGCTTGTACACATTCAGGCCCGGCTTCCATTAGCTTCTCAATTTGTTGGCACAAAATTGGCCGCGGGTTGGAAGGCTAGCTGCGCGGACGGGTGAGAGCGGGCGCACGTCTTACGCAGGCAGGCAGGCAGCTCGCTCGATCGCTAGAAAATTGGACCGTTTCATTAGAGCAGATAATTACGTACGCTCCCGCTGCCGCCACCACCGCGTTCCTTGAAAGCCAGAGTAGTATGTCGATCGCAGTTGGCGGCCGGCGCTTAGCTAGGAGGTAAAAGGCTCGAGCCCCGGCCAGCTCCGAAATAAGAAAAGCCGTAAATCGTTAGAAGCGGGCATTTAATCTGGATCGGCCTAGAGGGCGAGGCGGACGAGACGAGAAAGGGGATCTGAAATTCCTTTTCCGTTCCATTAAAACGTCAGCTATCAGGCGTCCGCGTCCGCTCGAGCCCGTAACAAGGCATTGGATGCAGACAAGCGGGCAGGAAGACGGCTAGGCACGACTCGGCTAGATGCAATGCATGCTGCGACACGGGGTCTCAGATGAGGCTACGGAGCTGCCTTATTGCGTCGACTACACGTGAGTGTGGAATCAAGTTGGCGACTCCGGCCTCACACAGCATCCACTAAAACCTCTCTCCCAGATGTCGCAGACAGCTTTACGTACTACACCGAGCGAGGGAGAGAATTTGACGGGAAAAAGTTACTCCGCGTCGCGCTCGTTCACACACACACTGAGGCCGGCTGCTCGCACCAGATGCTCGTTGGGCGTCGGAGCTAGGGGCGAAAGACAGCTACCTAGGCAGCGAGCGAGCACACGTTTCCACTAGACTTTGCGCGTTTTCCGCCAGCGCGGCGGCCATGGTCGAATTAAATGTCAACGCTGCTAGATCGTACGTGCTAACCAACAATTATATGGCTAATTCAGCGCAAATTCTTACCGAAGAAAGCCTTTAGCTGACGCACTTCATGTATACTTTAGCCCACTCTCTGAAGCCTAATACATTCGAAGGCCCCCTGACTAGCTGACTGCACCCAATAACTTTTTGCTCGCGAGCAGACGCCAAGTAACGACCTCTCAATTCTCTTACACCTAGCAACTCAGGCGGCGGCAGTGGCGGCACAGTTAGCTGTAACAAGATGGTTTCGCTCGTAGCGAAGGCAAACGCGCCCGCCCGCCCGCTGTCAAAGACAACGCGTAACTTTTCCTCTAGCTGCGATCGTCGTCCGGGCGGCTTCGTTTCTTCCACTGAAACCGACTGCCTAGCCAGCTCCTTCAGTAAAGCGGGTGAACAAAGGCCCGCAGAGAGTGGGGCATAAATTCCTTTTTACGGCGACCAGCCAGTCACAACATCCGTACCACTAGGTACG
>JAAUYK010150766.1_pt1 | contig 13061 bp, 11 predicted proteins | sample 7278021 | NCBI WGS metagenome assembly JAAUYK01 (sample SAMN14350223, study PRJNA611818) | marine sediment metagenome | isolation source: surface marine sediment (1.8m) | place: French Polynesia: Moorea | collected 2018-08
AGAGAGATTTATGAGAGACAGTTGCCGGCCGGAGGTGCAATGCGAGTGCCTAGGTAGGAAGGCCAAATCGGAGAAGGTACGTCTTGCCGACCTTTGCACATGGACATCGTACGCGTTGCCACTCGTCCTGACATATGTACATACGTGCGATCGCTGTCTCAAACATGTCGCTGCTCCTCCCTCCCTCGAGCTCCACCTGTTCCGGGAAGCCGACGTTCCTAGCTTCGATCTATTTCTGCCTTCTTTCCGCCCCGCACGGAAGAAGTTTAGTCCGAGAGGCTTAAATCCACCGCAGCTGTTGCTGAAGTACCGATTTTTTCCCCTCCGTTCGCTTCCCGGAACAAGCCATTATATACGTATGTTGGAACAAGAGACATGTTTGAGACTTGCTTGTAATCAGGGGTGCTCGGACGGAAAACCGAACTTCAGTATACTCAACGACGGTGAATAAAGAATGATTTCCAGTCATGCGTCTGTCAAGCAACCCTTTCCGAGGGTACAATTTGTCTTTCCGGAAGACGGAGACGTTCATCCTCCTCCAGTCATTATTTCCCCCCATTTTTTCCCCGCCGGAGCCAGCGAGTCGACTGCCCGAGGGAGCGAGCTAGTAGGCTGCTTTCTTCAATCTGGAGCGCAATTTGCGGGGATTTCCGTCTGGCTGCTCGGTTGGTCGGTGCCATCGTTTCATCTCGGTTCGGTCCCCTTGTCTCTCTTCTCCCTCCGCTGCTTATGTAGCTTGCGGTCAAGGGGGGACGAGGGGAGGGATCTAAGGGCCGGGGCTGCCTGCGTGGAATCAAAACCGCGGGGCCGCCCACTTATTGAGTTCCACAAAAAACTCCGCAGTGACCCACTTCCGCCCGACCGCCTTTTTTGTCTTCACGGTTGGACACCTCAATGGAGTGAGTGGGCGCTCGCTCGCTGCCCGGGTAACAGGTCAAGCCATGCACTCGGGCAGTGAGTCGCTTCATTAAACATTGAAAGCTTCCAACACGCGACGCTGGCTTTTCCATTACGAACACGTACGTCGCAGACGAGTCCAAAGCATTTAAGGCTACTACGAGTCTCTAACGTTGCGTTGTAGGACATCATGGAATGCTCAATCAAAGTACAACCTGAATTCGCCCATCGCGTGCGCATTAGTGAGTTTTACCACAATCGATACAAACTCGAATGTGCGTGATTGAATGTAGCGAGCGAGAGCCCGGTCTATGTTTTTTGTTTCCTCTTTGGCTGCCGACATCTAATCAAGATTGACGTCAGACAAGCGCCCGCCCGGCTGTTAGCAGATTATCCTACATGTTGCTGGCGACCGAGACTAGCTACGCAACAGAATTCTGTCGATTGTGCAACTGCCTGGCTACCGTGTTTTTGCGGCCTCGAACGCCCCCGGCATTTTTGGGATTCCGGTCTCGTCCCTGCCTCCCTCACTCTTAGCTAGCTGCCAGCCTCTGGCCGTGACAGCCACGCACAGCAAGCTAGTGCTGCTGAATTTCTAATCTTCCACGGCCTTGCCTTGCTCGCCGTCCGTCCGTCCGTCCGACTGCGCCTTGAGCGATTAACGTCTACATTTCGGAGGCGGCAGCTCGTCTTTCCTATCCTAGCTACTACTACAGTCAATAAAAAGGCAACTTCGGCCCCTCCATTCGTCCGTCCGTCTGTCCGTCCGCTTGCGAACGAGTAAATCCAATTGCCGATGTCGATATCGAACGGAAGCACTCATTCACATCTGCCGCCGAGCGAGCGTTGCAGTCGGTTCGTTCATAGCCAGGGGCGGACGGCCGACCGGACTACAACGATCGCGTTGTCTGTAGCCGCTGCGAAAACGAGGCCAACAGCAGTCCGTCGTCCGGCCCCAAATAGCAGCTTTCTGCAGATAGCTAGATGCATGCTAGATGCCGAAAAATGGAATGTAAGAGCGAAAGAAAAGTATTGACTATCTGGGATTGAATCTGGCCGCCGTTTGATGTAGCCGACGCAAGCTGCAAATCTTCGTTCGCGTTGCATGCGCGAAGTGCAACTCCTAGCCGGCTGCTGTTTGCCTTCGGTAAGTCAGATTGGGTCACCTAGGCCAACTCACTGCTCGTGCTTTCTTGTTCCGTCGTTCGTTCGCCGTCGCAGTACGGCTCCCCGGAGACGGATGGAAGGACGGACGGACGGATTGACTCAGTGACCTGAGAATGCCCAACATTTTCGTTCTTACGGGCCAGCTGATCAGACTTGGCGCATTAGCAGTCCGTTAACCTTGGCTGCATTGTTTATGTGCATTTAGATGGAGTCTCGTCCGATCGGCAGGCGAGCTATAGCTCTATACGTCTGGCACAATGTACTTCATGCATTCATCCAGAGTGCTGCGTACACAATATAATACCCGTACGTATCAGTTGCCGTCTGGTCGCGCATCCGATCTCCGTTGGTGTCCGTTCCCATCGAACGATCCGCGTCTCAGCTGCGTCCACGTCCGGCCTCGTCTCCGTACAAAGGATGTAGCGGGTCCCCTTTCCGTCCGGAGATGCCATCCCCCCGCCGCGTTTCCACCATTAATTGTGGAAACAGTGATAAAAGGTGGCCATTAAGGTCTCTGCCTGCCTGCGGTCTAGCTGGGAAAGAGGAGGACGGAGGCAGGCTTAATGAGCCGATTAGCGAGCGACGGAAGGAAAGAAAGAAGGAGGAGGGAGGGAAAGGAGAGAGAGAGAGAGCTCTGTACGTACGAAGGCTGCTCCCTCCGGCCGGTTGATGTCAGAGCTCGTGTTAGCGCGCATTTTTCTCCTGCCCGCCCGCTGCTAACATTATTGTTGCGTACACGCACGCACACGCAATCGCCCACAGCCACAGCTAAACGTGCTGCATCGGAAAACGATACTCCAATTAATGTCGGTTGGGCCCAAAAGCGCGGGCAATTTATTTCAGACGGCCTAGCTACAGTATGCTCATCTCCACTGCTTTTCCCACCACTACCTAGGCCTGCCTATGTACCTATGCACGGCTGTTGCATTTGACGAATCTCTAGGGGAAGAGGACGAATGAATAGGAGGGAGGCAATCGACTTTCTGGGGCAGACGCTGACAGATCGACTGCTGTCCTACTTGCATTTGGCTTTCGAGTATGTACTCGTACGTATGCATGTGGGCGACAGCCCCGCCCCTAAACTGCTAGGCATGCTTGTACGTACAGTACTACATACCACATGCCTAGATACATTTGTCGATATTGAGTGTAGGAGTGTATAGCGCAACATGCGCGCGTGGCCTATCTCTATTTGCCCTCCTAATATCAGACGAGCGCGCTCCCTGCTTCCTTCCTTCGATCTCGACCGGCCTTGCTCGATGAAAAAGCAAATATTTTCTCTTTTCCTCCTTCGTTGAATGCGCCCTGAGTGGTGGCGATCCCATTTCCGGCCGGCTATAGACGAAAGGTGGGCTGTTCCGGCGGCCGCCTTCTCTAATTTTCGCAAACTCGCCTTTCGCTCGGTCGCGGGCGAGAAGAAAGCGCGGCCGCTTTTGCCGCCTTCGCTGCTGATGTTTTATAGCTAGAGTGCAAAGGAGAAAATGAAGACCGCTGTTGATGGCGGTAGTAGCGCTTTCCGAATAAGGCCCCGTGAAATAAATATGCAAAGAGCCGCCCGGCTTTGAGCTCCCTCTCGCTTCAAGAGACAGCTTGACAGGTCCATTAAAGTTTCAAATAACCCGTTCGTCCATTCCTCGCCTGCGGATCAGTCACCGCGGCGCGATTTAGGAGCTTTACGTACTCCGCGATGAGGCCCACTCCACTCTCACACCTTCTCCGTTTTCCTACTTCGCAGCCGGCTCGATCGCCTCCTCCACAGCGCCGCCGTCGCCAACAAGATGAAGAAGTAATCCGGCACCTGCTGAATAACCTCCGTCGATCGCCGCCATGGATCACAGCGTGAAGGCGATGAGCGGGCACCGCAAGATGCGCTTCTCGCGCCTCCTCAATCGGCACCGCTTCGAGAACGACGAGCTGGAGAAGCTCTTTCAGCGGTACATCTTCAAGCTGCAGCACAGCTCGATCAGGTACGTGGGAAAGACAGATCGATTGAATGATTATTGATATACGCCTCACTTGTCGACTTCTTTCTCTTTCAGCTCCTTCGTGGCGCTCTTCATCGTGCTGACGGCGGTTCTGGCGGCCATCAGCTTCGTTCTGGAGCAGCGCCCCACGCTGGCCAACATGTACCACTCGGTGCACTGCCTCGTCTTCGTCGTCATCTTCATCTTCCTGGCGACCAAGTCGATGGAGGACGTCTACCTGAACTACGTCTGCTACTGCATCCTATTCTTCTCCTTCGTCTTCTCCGTCGTCAACCTGCCCGTCGGATTCGGCCTTGACGGAGCCGGCGCTGCTGACGACTTGGAAGGAGACGAGGCGGCGGCGGCTGGCCGGCATCACCACCGCAAGTTTGTGGAGGCCGACGGCGTCTGGCAGCTGGTCACCGTCATCTTCCTCGTCTACGCCATGCTCCCCATGAAGACGTACGTGGCGTTCGCCATGGGCTCCAGCCTGCCGGTCGTGCACCTCGCCGTCAGCGTGGCCTGCGTCGACAACGCCACCGTCGGACTCGTCTGGCAACAGGTGAGAATAGAGAGTCAGTCTTCCAATGCAGATGGCAGACGGACGGCCGTTGTTTGTCCTCCTCTTCGCTCGCTTCTCCTCTCCGGGGGCGAAATCCCAATGCGTGTGTAAGGTGAGAACAGGACGTGGGCACTTGTCTCTCGGCACTTAGAGAGAAGAGAGAGAATGAGAGAGTCCTATTGTTATTCACGACGAGACTGCGGCACCAGTGATGCCACGAAAAGGCAAAAGGTCAGCCAAGGCCAGAGCTTTCCAAATGGACGCGTGCTAACGTGGCGTCACGGGTGAGCGGCAGCATTCGTGATTGCCCCAGGCAAAGGAAGAAACGAGGGGAGGAAGGAAGACGAGTGCATAGAGGGAGTGAGAGAGATCGAGCTTCGGCAGCCAGCTGTCCAGAGAGGGAAGCTTGGAGGGCTCGGCCTGTTAGTACTTTCAGCGACGTTAGCGCGAAAAAGAAGAATGGACTGGCTGTCAAAAGCGAATAATATGCCGGGCGGGGAAAAAGCCTCTTTTGTCAGCTCGTCAGCGTCTGCTGACAGTCCAATAGTTCCCCTCCGATGATATTTTTTTGCGCTAAATCCGTGTGCACGCGTCGTTGCGTGCTCTCTACGTCCATCCAACTTTTTTATTACTAACGTCGTCGCAGCTATTCGATATCGCGCTACTTGACTCTCTACATCCCTATATTTGGAACTCGGCACTCTCGTCGGCCAAAGTACGCTCGTACGTCCCATTTGGATAAATGTTTGTTCGCTATATTGCAGCTGCTGGCCAACGTCCTGGTCTTTCTTTCGGTCAACGTGGTCGGTCTGTTCGTGCACAACCTGATGGAGCACACCCAAAGGAAAGCTTTTCTCGACACGAGGAATTGCATTGCGGCCAGGCTCGAGATGGAAGACGAGAATGAGAAGCTGGTAAGAAAAGCGAGAGCGACTGCCGTTGCAAAAACTATACAAAGTGTGCGGCCATAGATACCATTTTCCTCATCGACTATTATGCTAACGCAAATTTATTCATGCAATGCATTTCTGCTGCTGCTCCTCGAGAACTTGCAACGACGTTAATTCAATTCGCCCCCGTTGTTTCTCCATTCAAGATGCCCGATATGTTTCTTCTAGGAGCGCCTTCTTCTCTCGGTGTTGCCCCAGCACGTGGCCGTCGAAATGAAACAGGATCTCATCTCGCCCGTTTCCGGCCAATTCCACAAGATCTACATCCAGCGGCACGAGAACGTCAGGTAAGGGATTGGGCGAAAGCAACAGTTGCATAATGTACCCTGAGAATGTACTACTCGTACATAAGTACAGACAGGCCTTTCAGGTCTGGCTTGGGGCTGGCTAAAAGAAGGATGAAGGCGGGGAACTTTTTTACGCAAATACTCCCTAAGGCCGTATCCAGACCGCAATATCTTCTAGACTGCGCATGGGAAAACCCGCAAGAGGTGGCCGGTCGGTCGGTCGATCAGCCAAGGCTACGAGGGCTTTCTCCGAAATTGATCGCTGGAGCAACGAACCGCCGTCTTTAAAGCTTGCTTCGCCGATGAAAGGCGGAGTACGCTAGATAAGCCGTGCACATCCCGGCCACGCGTACGGCCGGATAGGACCAATGATATCCAATTCCGTTTTCTCCTTTCTTCTCTCTTTTCCCCAACTTACAAATCCTCACTCAGACGGCTGGGAAAGAGAAATTCAATTTCGTTCTGCCTCCCTCCCTCGCCGCACTGAGGCTTTCTTTCATTCTCTCTAGCTGTTCTTACTCTCCGTGGGGAGAGAAAAAGCTGTCGGGGTTGAAGAAGGGGCTCATATTTCTTCACCACGCAAGTCTCGCTTCGCTTCGCTCTCCCAATTCTAATAAATCCCTCCGTCCTTGACATTGCCGCCGTCATGAAAATTTAGCGGCTTACTTTTATCGCATTCCAATACGTTGCTATCGGGTAAGCGAAAATGTTCATGCCTTCCTCCACCGCGTGTATATCGCTCCTCCAGCCCGAATAAAACTTTCTTTCCTCCGCCGCGGCTGCGAATCCTCGTCGCAGACGGAGCTAGAAAACTTCGGTTGGGAATTTTGCAGGAAACGGATGGAACGTGCCTGGCTATGTAGCGACCGCGCTTTCTCTCTTTGTTGTTCGCACTCCTACAAACGTACTATAACGCATACGTCTCCTTCAGCATCCTCTTCGCCGACATCGTGGGATTCACCGTACTCTCATCGCAGTGTTCGGCTCAGGAACTAGTCAGGCTGCTTAATGAGCTCTTCGGACGCTTCGACCAGTTGGCAAACGTAAGATCCCATTAAATATGCAGGCTTCAGGAGGTATGTATAATTATATATGCCCTTCCCGCATGCAGGACAACAACTGCCTCCGCATCAAGATCCTGGGCGACTGCTACTACTGCGTCAGCGGGCTTCCCGAGGCTTGCCACGACCACGCCAGGAACTGCGTCGAGATGGGACTCGACATGATCGACGCCATATTGTGAGTACTGCCGAGCCAAACCCTGTCCGTTTGGAGATTGACAAAAAGGAGCGGCGGCGGCGCGGTGGGTGGTAATGGCTAGCTGCTGCCGCTTTTACAACTTAAATTGTACCTACGTCTGGCCGCGGCCAACCGACAACAAGAACGAACCGCTTCTCTGGCTTGCTTGTAGATTTACGAGGCTGCAAGAGAACGTCCGCGCGCTGATCAGGAGGTACATGCCAATCGAGTATAATCTGTCGATCGTTCGTTCGTTCGTTCGCCGAAAAGAGCCGTAGTCAATGTATATAGAGCGTGCGTACAACGCCTGCGTGATCTGTCGTATCGTTGTCGTAATTCGTGTTAACTGCAGCACAAATGAGTTTCTTTGCCGGGGGGCTAGAATTTGAGCGAGCCGACGCCGACCGCAGACCGACGCCGCTGTAACCACGTTGCTGCTGTTGCCGCCGCTTTTCGTGTCGAGTAGGCTTCTCCTCGATCTAGCTCGTGCCGACAGGCAGTAAACGAAAGAGGAGGGGAGGAAGGCGGGCGGCCTCCGTCTAATTTTCTGTATTCACCAACCGAGCGGAGAGGGCACGTAGAATAGGATGGGGTGGCAAGTCACTAAACTCACAATCAGTCGCACCCAATCCTACTTCAGTTCAGATCCCAGTACGTACTTGCCTTACTGCCTCTGCACTGCGGCGCATTGAAATGAAACCCCCTCGTTACCCATCCCGGCTGCACTCTCCCTACACGTAAGTAATTTAAGTAACTCTGTTCCAACTCTACCCGCACTTCTCCCTGCCCTGCCCTGGCTGTTCTCCAAATTTGAACTTTGAAACTGGAGCCCATTCGATCCCCTCTGGCTCCTCTTCATCGTCTTCAACTCCCCTTGGATTATCCACAATCCCGGCGTGGCGTGCGCCCTTAGTACCTTCGTACCCTCTTCATTCGCTCGATGTAGTGGCGCCCTAATCCCCATGGCGAAAAAGTAAGGAGAGGGAAAAAAGTTCCCTTAACCTTCGAATTTTTAATCCCCTCCCTCCCCGAGCGAGCGAGCGAGCGGAGGTCGATTTTTGACAAGTGATCTTTGCAAGTATTTTGCAACGGAGTGTTAAACGTATGTCCATTGAGTTGGCCTAATTCTACCATCTACTACATGCGTAATTCCAGCCACGTGGTTGAGGCGACCGACGTGCAGCTGAACATGCGCGTGGGCATCCACACGGGCCGCGTCCTCTGCGGCGTCCTCGGGCTGCGCAAGTGGCAGTACGACGTCTGGTCCAATGACGTCACCACCGCAAATCAGATGGAGGCCAACGGAGAGGCAGGGTAAGTGGAGCAAGTTTTTCATCGCGAAAAAAATTCACCTGCGTCAAGGAGCCCTTAAACAGAGCTTTTCTTTCTCCTCGACTTGCCTACGTACCAAGCTGAGCTATGCCATTGAACTTTTTTCCCCCGAAGCCTTTGAAGTCTTGTCCTTTCATGCCATCCTTAAAAGCATCCATCGTCTGGCTGCTCCCTTTCAATAGTAACCATTCGGGTCGCCTTTGAAGCGCTTAATTCTATCGTCCGCAGTCGGGTGCACGTGACCGAGCACACGGTGAGCCACTTGCGCGGCGAGTACGATCTCGAGCCCGGGCCGGGTCTCAGGGAGCAGGGCATCAACAGCTTCTTCATCGTGCCGCCGCCGAGGAGGAAGAAGTCGACGCTGTTCAACAGCCTGCATGTACGTGTACATATAGCTCTTTATTATCTCGCCTCCTCCATTAGCCGATTTGCGTCATCTCTCCCCTCTCTAGGTTCGCAATATGATGGCCGGCGCGGGCAACAAGCGGCGTCCTTCCTTCAAGATGGTCTCCAACATGGTGATCCAGCTGCTGCATAGCATCAAGTACTCCGTCGAGGTGCCGTTCTCCAACATGGCGCCGCAGCCGGCCGAGATGCAGAAGGCGCAGGTCAAAGCAAAGGTGAGCGAGTGACGTCCTCGCAAATATTCAATAAGACAACGCTGCTTTGAACGAATGAACCGACTGACACTCTCGCACAAATGCAATGCGCATTCCGTCTGCCATACGTCTCTCACCTGTCCTCTTTCCTCCGTCTCCTTTTCCTTTCCGACTCTCGCGCTTTTGTCTCTCTCTGTCCTCGTCTGTCCTATTAACAGTTGCTCACGGGCCAGTTTAATAACGGCATCGGGATCGGGCACCGAGGCAACGGCGGCGGCAGCGGAGGCAATGGCGGCGGCGGTGCGGGCGGGGGCGCCATGGGCGTCCCGGCCTCCGCCGCCGTGGCTGCCACCCCGGGAAATCACGCTAATCTCGGCCCGCAGGTAATCAACTAACGCATCTTGAGCATTACTAATCTTACCGCTACCCGCACTGTTAAGGACTTGAATACAGCCCTAATTTAATTGTTGTAGGTCAAAGTGACGGACCGTTTCAAGCTCCGGAGAAAGCGCATGCAGGGCGCCTCCCTGATGCCGACCAACCGCGTCAACAAGTTCCTGGCGCAAGCGATCGAGGCGCGATCCATCGACCAGGAGAAGACCAACCACGTCAACCTGGTGTCTCTCTGCTTCAGAGACTCGAACAAGGAGCGATTGGTGAGCGAGCGAACTGAGGTATAAATTATACTGCCAGCGTTGCAACAGCGTCCGATCTCCATTCAGTACCAAGAGGACGTTGACCTGGGCTTCCCCGGCTCTCTGGTCTGCACGCTGATGCTGCTCCTTCTTCTCGGCGGAATCCAGGCGGCAGTCCTGCCCCGCACCACCATCCTCCTGCTCCTCTTCCTCACCGCATTCATCTGGATCGCCGTCATACTCATGCTTCTGTTGGCTGTGAGGTGAGTTGTTCGCTGGCTGGCACATCATGAAAGCGGGCCAGCGATTAATCACGCATTCATTTACATACTATGTAATGTACTGCTGCAGACTGCGCTGCATCGAGTGGGACATATCGCGGTCGTTTCTCCTTCGGCTCGGCCTCACCATCTTCTCCATCGTGCTCGTATACACCATGGCACAAGTCAATGCGGTAATGAAATGAATACGAACGTAGGGAAAGCATTCATGGAACTAGAAGATATATTCATCCAATTTCAGTTTACTTGCCATGTCGACACGGCGTGCGGCATTGACGCGACGTGTGCGGCCTATACCGCGCCCGCCGGCGACGCTACTTCCGACGCGGCGAGCGAAACAGTCGGCGATGAGTCCGGCGCGGCGAAGGCGTCCGCGTCCACCGCGGCGGAGGGCGGATTCGGCATGGGCGGCGCCTGCCACCGCTGGTGTCCCCTGCCGCACTACGCCGTGCTCAGCTGCCTCATCGGCTTCATGACGGTCGCCATCTTCCTCCGGCTCCCCATCATGATCAAGGGCCTCCTGCTCTCCGCGATGGCTCTCGTCCACGTCCTCCTCATCGAGCTCAGCCACAAGCCGATCTTCACCTGCTTCGACAAGAGGGTGGACGCCATCGTTCCGCTCGACGTCGTCTCCGTCGTGGTCATCGTCATCTTTCTGTTCTCGGTGGCGCTGCACGGACGCCAGGTGGAGTGGATGGCCAGGCTGGACTTCCTCTGGCAGCACCAGGCGCGAGAGGAGAAGATGGACATGGCGTCGCTGCAGGGATCCAACAAGCGAATCCTATTCAACTTGCTCCCGGCTCATGTCGCCACGCACTTTCTTGACAACCAGTTCAGGAGCAATATGGTAAACTCGAGAGATCTTTCAGTCGAAGTCCTACCTAGCTAATTCATTCCCTGCTCTTTAGCCTGGTTTTCAGGAGCTCTACTCGCAGTCCTACCACCGCGTCGGTGTCATATTCGCCAGCATCACCAACTTTCACGAGTTCTACACCGAGTTGGACGGCAACAACCAAGGAGTCGAGTGTCTTAGGCTGCTGAACGAGATAATCGCGGACTTTGATGATGTAAGGATTGGTTTGAGTTATAAAATTTATAATCTACAAAGTCTTATTTAATACAGCTCGTGGGTGAGGAGCGCTTCAGGGCCGTGGACAAGATCAAGACCATCGGCTCGACGTACATGGCGGCCGTGGGCCTCATTCCCGAGTACAGGATCGCGGACGAGAAGGACGACGGCGGGTTGAGCGCCATGACGTACGTCGCGCAACTCGTCGAGTTCGTTTTCGGCCTGCGAGAGAAACTGCACAGCATCAACGAAAACTCCTACAACTCGTTCATGCTCCGCGTCGGCGTCAACGTGGGTCCCATCGTTGCGGGCGTGATCGGCGCGCGCAAGCCGCAGTACGACATCTGGGGCAACACGGTGAACGTGGCCTCCAGGATGGACTCGACCGGCGTGCCGAACCAGACTCAGTGCACGGAGGAGGTCTACGAAATACTCAAGAACCAGGCGTACGAGTTCCAGTGCCGCGGAAAGATCAAGGTGAAGGGCAAGGGCGACATGACCACCTACTTCCTCACCAACAGAAAGGCGCCGGCGACCATGAGGGCAGAGGAAATGCCCTGTGAGTCTAGTTGATATGTCCCCAACTAATCGCAAGTTCTTACGTTTCTTGATAATATTCCGCAGATTTGTATGGCAATATCGGAGTCGGGCAACAGTACCCTCAGCACTTCACTCCCGCCCAGTTGTCCATGATGCCGTCCCACAATCACCCCGGCGGCGGCGCTGGTCAGCACAGCAATTCCACGTCCCAGAGCAGCCTGGCGCATCAGTCGTCGTCGGCGCACGCACCTCCCTCCAGTCCGCCGAATTCTCGGCGCTCCGTCGAGTCTGAGCACGGGAGCGGCGTCGGCGGCGACCGGCGCGGCTACCAGATGCAGCAGCCGCAACACCGTCTACCGGTGCTCTCCGAGAGCGAGCCCGGAGAGAACGAGCCCCTGATTCCACCGAGGACTAGCTCCAGGCAGCCGGTCGTGGTCTCGTCGGCCGCCGTCAAGCAGACCAACGCCCGTGTTAATGGTAAACAAATGCCATGGTCAATTTCCATTCAACGCTCTAATTATCACATGTTCTTTAGACTTACGTCGAGGACCCGTGTCCTCTTCAATCTCGAACCCCCTGGACCAATTCGCTAGTGGCGGCGGAGGCCGTCTGGGCACGCCACCGCGCTCTCTTCTCGCCATGGACGTCGCTCAGAGAAGTCAACTGCAGCAACACCAACATAGACACCTCCTGCAGCACCAGATGTCCGAACCGGTCTTCCTGCGGTCCTCGGCGCCGGAGCACAACCCACCGCCTCCGCCGGCGCCGACCTCGTCCGACGCGTTCATGGTGCCGCCGCTTCCGTCCCACGTCAACCAGAGGCGGGTGGTGGAGGCCGTGGTAAGGACGAACCCTCGGCTCAGACACCAGGCGTCGCACCCGCCGCCCATCTACCAGTACCCGTTCCACCACCCTCGATCCACGCCTCAGAGGATGATGTCGAGACAGTACCAACAGCAGCAGCAGCAGCTCCAGCAGCAGCACCCCAACATCCAACGCTTCCACTCCGAGGAGTCCCTGGCCTCTCGAGGCGGCGGCGCCTACGATGGACACCACGGCGGCATGTACGCCTCCAGGATTCACTCGTCCGCCGACGAAATATCTAGTCTCAACCGGAGTCCCTCTCTCACGTCGGACGACGACCAAAGTCTCGATGACGGTGCCGTAGGAGGCGGCGAGGAGTCTGAGGTGCGTTCTTCCCCGCCGTCCCGTCCGCCAAGTCATGCTCCCTGGATGTACCCGTCGGACATCCGGATCGACCCCTCATCGCTGGAGGTCTCTCCGCGCCTGGAGAGGGCTGCTGCGGACCACTCGGAGGGGGCGCAGAAGCGACTTCCAACGCTCGGTCAGAGCCCGTCGCCGACGCCGCAGCAGGGACAGTCATCGAGATCGGGCAGCGCAGCGGCGGCAGCGGCGGCACTGAGACTTCAGCGTCGGCAAGAGCAAGGCCCTCCGGCATCGGCGAGCGAACTCGAAAGCGAGCTGGATTTCGACGATGACGGCGCCGACCGGCTCTGCGATCGACTCGATCTTCCCCCG
>JAAUYK010155711.1_pt1 | contig 13050 bp, 9 predicted proteins | sample 7278021 | NCBI WGS metagenome assembly JAAUYK01 (sample SAMN14350223, study PRJNA611818) | marine sediment metagenome | isolation source: surface marine sediment (1.8m) | place: French Polynesia: Moorea | collected 2018-08
GGAAGGTCACGGCACGCACACGGGTGCCTCATGTCAGGGTTTTTACGGAAGAACGCGACCGTCCAACCCTGCTGATCGTAGATCAACGCATGTCGATGTTCTTTGGCAGCAGCGTCTACATGAAATCGGTGATTGCTGCCGAAGCAGCCGCGCTTGCTGCCCATCGGGTGCTGGCTCAAGGAGACCGCATCGGCGGTTTGGTGTTCGGTGATGAACTGATCGCCGAACATCGTCCGCAGCGCAGTCGCCGGGCCCTAAATCAGATGCTCAATTCAATCGCGGACGCCAATGCGTTGCTAAGTGCAAGCGCGCAAACCACGCAGAACATCTCGATAAATGCGGTCTTGCGGTCTGCTGTGCGCATCGCGAAGTCGAACGCGCTTGTCATGGTGTTTTCCGATTTTGACGGTGTGGATCAAAACACAGAGACGCTGTTGTCAGCCCTAGCGCAAGCCAATGATCTGATCCTGTTCAATGTGTCGGATTCTTCGACCAACACCCTACCCGATGAATTGCGCATGACTGTGACAGATGGTGGATTGCAGGCAGAACTCGATACAACGGATAAACCCCAGCGCGAAAAGGTCGAAGCCTATCTGGCCGGGCGCCTTGCTCAAGTCGAGACCTGGTCCCGGCGGTACGGTTTCCCGATGCTGTCCCTGTCGACAAAGGACCCGGCACTGGACCAGATCCTGCGGCTCCTCGGCCATCGGGTGGGCGCGCGATGAACGAAGAATTCCAGGGCCTGAGCCTTGTTGAGCTTATTGACTTGCTAGAAGAGGTGCCGGAACCGCCGCCCATCGCGATGACCCCGCAGACGCCGGGCTGGATCGTGGTGGGTGTGGTTGGCGGCCTTTTGCTCTTTTTCCTGTTTCGTTGGGCGTGGCGGCGCTGGAAAGCCAATGCCTATCGGCGGGCAGCCTTGTCCGCCCTGGATACGGCCACCTCACCCACTGAGATCGCCGCAATCGTGCGACGTACGGCGATGATGGCCTTTCCGCGCGCGGACGTTGCTGGTCTGACAGGGGATAGATGGCTGGCGTTCCTCGACAGTACCTATCCGGGATCTGCCTTTGCGACCGGAGCGGGACGCTCGATCATTACAGCGCCTTACCGCAACGAGCCATACACGCCGCAGTTGGAGGGCGCGGCGCGCGCATGGGTGCGTCAGCACAAAGCGACCTCCAAGGTATGAATATCGAGCTCGCATATCCGTGGGTGTTTGTGCTGCTTCCGGTGCCTTATCTGGTCTGGCGCTTCGTTCCCCCTCATCGTGAACAGGTCAACGCGATCCGTATTCCGTTCTTTCGGCAAATCACATCGGCCATCGGTGTCGAGGCCCAGGAAGGTGCGTCGATCTTGAAACGGTCAAAATTTCAGATGGTTGCCGCTGCGATCATCTGGCTTCTTGTTTTGGTGGCGCTGGCCAAACCGGAACGACTTGGTGAGCCGGTCTTCATTGAGACTGCGGCGCGCGACATTATCCTCGCGCTCGATATTTCCGGCTCCATGGACGAACGCGATTTTATTGCTCCGAATGGGGATCGTCAGCAGCGTCTGGAAGCAGTAAAAACCGTGCTATCGCGGTTCATTGCCGACCGAGAGAACGACCGGATGGCGTTGATTGTTTTTGGAACACGCGCTTTCGTTCAGGCGCCATTCACAGAAGATCTACAAAGCCTCCAAGGATTTCTCGATCAGATTGTGGTGGGCCTTGCGGGCCCCAATACCGCGTTGGGGGATGCCATTGGTCTGTCCCTAAGGACGTTCGAGGCCAGTGACGTGGACGAGCGTATGCTGGTCCTGCTGAGTGACGGGGCCGACACGTCCAGCCGTATGAATCCGGCCAGCGCTGCCGCAATCGCTGTGGAGCGCGATGTTACAATCCACACAATTGGCGTCGGTGATCCCGAGGCGTCAGGCGAGAGCAAAGTCGATCTGGTGGCTTTGGAGCAAATCGCGGCCCAGACAGGCGGAGCTTATTTCTTTGCTGCCGATCAAACCGCGCTTGAAAGCGTCTATGCAGAGATTGACCGACTGGCCCCGCGCATCAGCGAAACCCAAAGCTTCCGCCCGAAGGAGAGCCTTTTTCATATCCCCCTTGCCGCCGCAATGATTGTGCTGCTCGGCGGTTTGGCGATCCTGAGCTTTAATCGCGCGAAAGCCACAGCATGACCGAGTTTCTCGAATACTTTCATTTTCTGCGTCCATCCTGGCTTCTAGCAATTCTGCCGCTTCTTGGCATCTGGTGGACCGTGCGCCCGAAGAAAGCGACTGCAGAGAGTGTACAGACCGGTATTGCGCCGCATCTCGCAGAGGCGCTTGAGGTTGGACGGGAAAAGGGACAACGCGTGTTTGCCATCGATGGTGTGGCGTTGATCGGCGTTCTCTTGACCGTGGCTGCTGCGGGCCCGACATGGAGCCGGGTGCCCGATCCTCTTGTGGCCGACACAGCCCCATTAGTAGTCGCGTTGAAGGTGACGCCATCAATGGAAACGCCGGATCTTGCGCCAACGCGTCTGGAGCGGGCCACGTTCAAAGTTCTGGATCTCATCGAGACCAGAGCCGGCGCGCGCACCGGTCTGGTCGCGTATGCAGGAACGGCGCACCGTGTTGCGCCCCTCACGGAAGACCCCAACATCCTTCGACCTCTTCTTGAAGGTCTGTCACCCGCCGTCATGCCTGTCGAAGGCAACGACGCGGGCGCCGCACTTCGTCTTGCGGCGGAAATCCTTGAAACGGCGGAGGATGCGGGCGCCATTCTGTTCGCTCTGGACGATCTTGACCCCGTCGATGTCGCGGCTCTGAATGCCAGCGAAGACACACCACGCCCTCCCATTATCTTTCTTGCTGCCGTCCCCGATCGGGTGGCCCTGCCCCAGTTGGAACGGGTCACGAACGCGACCGTCGTCCGCATTGCACCCGATGATGCCGATCTTGTCGAAATAGAGCGCGCGCTCAAGTCAGTTCATCGCGCTGCGCTTGCTGGAGATGATCGCCTGCAGTGGGATGATCGCGGGTGGTGGCTTGCCTGGCCGGTCGCACTTCTTGTGGCGCTCTGGTTCCGCCAAGGGTGGACGATGCGCTGGGGGGCCTTCTTGCTGACTCTTATCCTGGCGCAAACCCCGGGAACACTGCGCGCCGAGGGATGGGTCGACTGGTTTCTGACAGCCGATCAACAAGGGCGGCTGGCTTTTGAAGACAAGCGTTTTGCGGATGCGGGTGAGTTATTCGAGGACGCGATGTGGCGGGGATATGCCAAGTATCGCTCAGGGCAATACGAAGAGGCAATTCAGATCTTTCAGCGACTGGACACTGCGGAAGCGGCCTTTGCCCAAGGCATGGCCCAGATCAAAAACCGGCAGTATCGACCTGCGGTCCGCTCGTTCGAAGTGGCGCTCGTCAGACGACCCGATTTCCCCGAAGCTGAGCGCAACCGCGAGGTAGCGCAGGTAATTGTGGATTATGTCGAAGACGCGCGTGAGCAGTCGGATACCGGCGAAGAGTCCGGTATTGGAGCCGACGAGGTGGTCTTCGACAACGAGGCCGCGCGCGGCGCTGACACACAGATCGAAGCGCCGCAAGAAGAAGCACGCCCCCTGACATCAGATCAGTGGATTCAGGCCATCGACACCGACATGAGCGATTTCTTACGCAGTCGCTTCTTGCTTGAAAACGCAACGAGGGGCGAATGATGCGGACCATTTTGTGTTTGTTCTTCAGCCTTGTCCCACTGGTCTGCGCCGCGCAGCAAAGCCCGCGCGTGGTGATCGAGCTGGAAGAAACCCGGACAATTGTGGGCCAGCCTTTAACGGTGCGTATCAAAGCGCTGGTCCCAACCTTCTCGCCGAAACCACCGGAGTTTCCGTCGATGGAGGTTCCCGGGCTCCTTGTCCGCCTTCCCGAACGCGCCTCCCGTCCGATCACGGAACGCATTGACGGAGAAACCTGGTCAGGTGTGCAACGCCTTTACAGGCTGTACCCATTGCAACCGGGCGACTTTGAGATTCCTGCGCAGACGGTTCGCGTGACCTACGCGAAACCCGGTGGGATCGAGCCAATCGTCGAAGAGATAGACACCGAGGCGCTAAGGTTTGAAGCCGTTGTGCCAACGGCCGCGGCCTCTTTGTCACCTTTGATCATCGCGCAGAGTTTTGAGCTTTCTCAAACGCTGGAGGTGCCTGATGATTTGGCAGTCGGAGACGCAATTGTACGTACCGTCGAAGCCCGTATCGGCGGAACAACCGCGATCCTGATCCCGCAACTGATCCCCTTGTTGGAAAGCGATGCGTTGCGGACCTATCCCAAGGAACCGGTTGTTTCCGAAAGCGAAGACAATGGACGTCTCTCAGGATCAAAAACAGAAGCCGCGACCTATCTGGTTACCGCACCAGGCGAAGCAACCCTTGGCGCTCTTCACATCGACTGGTTCAACCTCGACACGGGCCAAGTGGAAACCGCAAGCGTCGAAGGACGATCGTTCACGATTGCAGGCGAAGCGGCATCCAGTGCAACCGAAGCTCTGGATTGGCGCCAGTTGGTGGGCAGTGTTGCGGTAGGCTTATTGATCTTGTGGATACTACGAAAGACGTGGCCCGCGCTCGTTCAAAAACTCGCTGAACTCAAAGCCAGGTGGACCTCCAGCGAGCCTTATGCCTTCCGCACAGTCATGAAGGCCATCCGTAAGCGCGACCTGAACCTGACATACGCGGCGCTTTTGCAGTGGTTGGATCACTTCCCCGACGCATCGCAGAATACATTGCAGCCCGCGCTCGAGCGAATTGGATCGAAGCGGTTTTCGAACAGTCTGTCTGAGGACAGTGGCGATCCATGGCATGCGCTGCGTGTGGCTGTGAAAACGCTCAGAAGTGAGTCGCGGAATGCGGCACGTCGACATTCTGAGAATGCGCTGAAGCCGCTCAACCCCTTTAGCTAGGATCTTTTTATGTTCATCTCAGCCAAAGGTCTGTTGTTGCGATTGAGAGGACGCCTGCTGAGCGGGTTTCAGCTTCGCGTGGCGCGTGACTTGGCCGCCGTTTCCTTGCATGTTTCAGCTCGCAGAGCGAAGAAAGAATGGCTTATGAACACAATCTCTGGTGTGCTATCACGCGGACGCGAAGGTCAAACTGGCCGGTCGGAATTGAGCTGCTAAATGAACACTGGATCGGACGTTCGGTTTTCTCACCCTGTATGGTTCTTGACGATGATCGCGTTCGCGATCCTGGTAGCAGCGCTGTGGTTCGGTCGCGGTTTTCTGATACCTCTTGCGATAACAGGCCTTCTTTTCATTCTCTCATCGGCTATGGTCGATCGCTTCAAGCAGGTGCGCCTCTTTGGCCAGACCATTCCCGGTTGGCTCGCGCACGTTCTGAGCACCACGACGGTGATCGGTGCCATTGTGCTATTTGGCCTTGTTGTCTCGACATCGGCTGAGGAGATCCAAACAGCATTGCCCGAGTATCAGGAGCGTGTTGCTGAAATCACGGCCAAGCTTGAGCAAGTTTTGGGTCCACAGCTGGTGGAAACGGTCCAGAGATTCCTCTCTGATATCGACGTGGGGGCTATGGCCGCTACGTTGGCGTCCGCATTTGCAGAGTTCCTTTCGACCACTGTGCTCGTCGTGCTTTATCTGACGTTCCTCATGTCCGAACGCCTGGCATGGATTGATAAACTGCCGCGACTGGCAGAGACCGAAGAAAATGCAGAACGCCTCCGCAAGGTCACCAAACGGATTTCGAACGGCGTGAAGCAGTATATGTGGGTGAACGCCGTTACCAGCGCGATGAGCGGCGCGGTCGCATTCTTGATCTTTTCATGGATCCAGTTGGACTTTGCGCCACTGCTGGCACTCATCGTGTTCGCAGCTGGTTTTATCCCAAACATCGGCGCATTTATTGGCATAGCCTTGCCATCCTCTGTTGCCCTCCTTCAGTTCGATGAGTTTACCCCCTTCCTTATTGTTCTCTTCGGGTATGGCTTGGCCGATCAATTCATCGCGAACGTTATTCAACCATCCATGCAAGGGCGGTCTCTGAACCTCAGTCCCTTTATGGTAATGATCTCGTTGACGTTCTGGGCAACGATTTGGGGGGGGATTGGAGCGTTTCTTGCGATACCGATGATGGTTGTAACCATGGTCATTTGCGCAGAGATACCCGCGGCGCGTTGGATTGCGGTTCTGCTTTCGGGAGACGGTTTGCTTCAACAAGATGAAGCGCGCGAGGCTGCCAAACCTGCCGATGAAACACGCAAAGACGCGCAGCCTTCAGGTCTGTTCTATGGAGTGAGCAAGACGGAACTTGAAGATGAGATCAAGGAATTGCGCGCGGATTTCGAGAACCGCGACCAATAGCGCGTTGACCGATGATTGCTTCACCGTTTGCATGAGCGATGCAATGTGTCGGCACAAGGTCACGTTGCCGATGGATGCCCTAGAGACACGAACCCGAGCTTTCAACCGGCCAGGGTGGTGAATGAAAGGAGCTAGCCTTGTTTGACACTCGTTGGCATGCGGGAAGCGTGGCTCCAAGCAAACCTCTCTCTTTCGATTTCATGGCGAGACCCCGAGATGCGTGATTATTGGGATTTCATCGTTGATGCAGCTCAACGAAATGTTTTGTTCTGGGATGCCATGCGGGAGCGCGGGAATCAGTTCAATGCCCACAATTCAGAAGACGTCGCAAACGTTCTCGACTTCGAGTTTGAGGTGCTCTTGAGCGCCGACGCGTTCGAACGGCCCTCCAACTATGTGCTGACACGGATTATCCCGCCTGAAGGAACCGAGCTTGATCCACAAAAACCACCGATCGTGATCATTGATCCGCGCGCGGGACATGGCCCGGGCATCGGGGGGTTCAAGGCCGACAGCGAAGTTGGCGTGGGCTTTCGGGAAGGCCATGCCTGCTACGTCGTTATGTTCCATCAGTTGCCTGAAGACGGGCAGACCATTGAAGACGTGATGAAGGCGGAAGTCACCTTTATCGAGCATGTCGCCGCGCTCCATCAAGACGCCGAAGGCAAACCAATCATTGTTGGGAATTGCCAGGGGGGCTGGGCGTTGATGATGCTGGCGGCCTACCGACCAGACCTCTGTGGAACGGTTATTGTTGCTGGGTCGCCGTTATCATATTGGGCGGGGGTAAAGGGTAAGAATCCCATGCGCTACTCCGGCGGTTTGCTGGGGGGGACATGGCTCACGAGATTGACGAGCGACTTGGGCGCCGGCACGTTCGATGGCGCCTGGCTGGTGGCAAACTTCGAAGGTATGAACCCCGGCAATACGCTCTGGACCAAACAGTACAACCTCTACAGTCAGATCGATACGGAGCAAGACCGGTATCTCGAGTTCGAGAAGTATTGGGGTGGATACTCGGTGCTGACCGGAGAAGAGATGCAGTTTATCGTCGACAACCTCTTTGTCGGCAATACACTTCCGACTGGCGGTGTAACGACCACTGATGGCGTGCGTATAGACTATCGCAAGATCAGATCTCCAATCCTGTGTTTTTGTTCTTGGGGCGACAACATAACACCTCCACAGCAGGCGCTGGGCTGGATCTTGGACCTGTACGAAGACGTGGATGACATTCGCGCCCACGAGCAGACGATTGTCTACTGCATCCACGAGTCCATCGGGCATCTCGGGATTTTTGTTTCCAGTCGCGTTTCGCGCAAGGAACAATCGGAGTTCGGTTCAAATCTCGATTTTGTCAATGTTCTGCCACCTGGCCTTTACGAAGCTGTTCTCACCCAAAAGGACGAGTCCACTTTGAACGCCGACCTATCCCCCACGGATTACATTACGAGTTTCGAACCGCGAACCCTGGATGACATTCGCGCTCTTGGTGGGAACGAACTGGAAGACGAACTTCGTTTTGCGACCGTCAAAAAAATGTCCGAAATAAACAACTCGCTGTATCATCTCTACGCCCAGCCCGCCATGACAGCGATGGCTTCGCCCACAACGGCGAGACTGGCGCGGGAGTGGCATCCAAATCGCATGATCTATCGGTGGTTCTCGGATGAAAACCCTTTGATGAAATGGGTCGACTCCAGTGCGCAGATGGTGAGGGAAAACCGCAAACCCGTGCAGCCGGGCAATCCATTCTGGAGCATGCAGGAAGCTTATTCGGATGCCACGGTCCGCACACTCGATCTTTTTCGTGATGTGCGAGATGCCTGGGTCGAACACGCCTTCCTTATGGTCTTCGGAAACCCGGCTCTTCAGGCGACGCTTGGCATCAACAACCTCAACGGCCCGCCGCGCCCGCGTCCGGGGCAAGAACCCGGGCATCAGGCCTTTGTTCGCAGACGCATTGAGGAACTAATAGCCAATGTGGCACAGGGCGGACTACGAGAGGCGTTTGTACGCGCGCTTTTGTTTGTCAACTTGCCTGGAGGAAGCGCAGACGAGCGACGCTTTCACGTATTGAAATCGCTGATTGAAGCGGATGGCGGCACAATTGCAGAGCTCAAGACGATCATTCGCGAACAGTTCTTTCTGTTGCTCCTTGACGAAGACGCTGCGGTGGCTGCTTTGCCCCACCTCATGGATGAGGGCCAGGATGATCGCAAAGCATTCTTGGAGACGTTGACGGCCCTCTGCGGTGTTGGAGGTGCGCTGTCTCCCGAAAGAGCCGATCGTCTTGCTCTGGTACACGAACTGCTAGAGTAACTTCGGTCCCCGGCTTGTCAGCTCACAGCGGCCAATTCGCGCTCCGGACAAACGGCATCACCGCGTACCGCTGGTCTGCACCGGTGACGACGATGTCTGCTGCAGCGCAACCAGGGCGTTGCTGAGCACGCTCCCAAGCGCCAGGAGCAGCGAAAAAGCGGTGCGCAACGTGGCGCGCTCCTCAGCACGTAGCTGCCAACGCAGGCCTGTCTAGATCCGCCTGCGCCGGACAACCCCACCGATCATCGCAAGGCGGAGGGCATCAGCGGATGTGATGAAAACCGAGAGGTCTTCCAGCGGATCGCCTTCGATCAGGATCATATCTGCCAGCGCCCCTTCGGTGATTTGACCAAGCTGCTTGGCGCGTTGCACGATCTCGGCATTCACCGAGGTGGCAGAGCGCAGCACATCGACCGGGTGTTGTACCTGACCGCGCAGGAAAAGCTCTCGCCCCTGGGTCTGCAGGAACGCGTCGCCGTGCAAGTCGCATCCCAGGCCAAGTTTGACGCCCGCCTCGGCACAGGTCCTGACCGCCTCAAGCGCGCGTGTGTTCACGGCGCGCACTTTTTCGGTGGCGGAGGGTGGCAGGCCAAGCGCGGCGGCATTCTCGGCAATCAATTCACCGGCTGAGAGCGTCGGCACAACAAAGGCACCGGTTTTAGCGATCAGAGCGGCGGTTTCAGGCCCGATCAGGCTGCCATGTTCAATGGTCCGCACCCCCAATTCGATGCAACGCCGCGCCCCTTCGTCGGTATGGCAATGGGCCATCACGTAAGACCCGCGCCGGGCGGCCTCTTCCACAGCGACGCGGATTTCGGCGTCCGTGAAATGCGGCATCTCCAATGGGGCCAGTTCGGTTGAGACACCGCCCGACAGAAATATCTTGATCTGCGTCGCGCCTTGGCGAAACCGCTGGCGGACGGCTTTGCGCATCTCATCAGGGCCATCCACGGCCTCGCAAATCACACCGCTATATTCACCGCATCCGCAAAGATCCGGCTCCCCCCGGCGGCGCATATCGCCATGCCCACCCGTTTGGGTGAGCGCCTTGCCCGGATAGAAGAACCGTGGCCCGTCGATCAGCCCGGCATCCAGCGCCTGGGCAAGGCCGATATCGCCGCCGCCTGCGTCTCGGATCGTAGTGTAGCCGCGATCCAGAGCCCCGCTGAGCAGTTTCGCGGCGTGGGAGGCCAAAAGCGCGGGGTGCATCCGGTCCGTGCCGTAGAAATCATAGCTGGGCGTATTGGCGTGGTAATGCGCGTCGATCAAGCCAGGCATGAGGAAATGGCCCTTGCAATCGATCCGCTGCGCAGCGCCCTGATAGCTCAGGTCCGGTCCAACCGCCTTGATCCGATCCCCGTCGACAATGACCGAGCCGCGCTCTATCGCGGTGTCCGACAGCCCGTCCCAGATGCGGGCGTTTTCAAGGACCGTGACGGTCATGCCGACATGCGGCCCAGGCGATGCAGCAGCGCTGCGCCTGTGCGGATACCGGCGTGGAAGAGCTCCAGTTCTAAGTTCTCATTTGGGGCGTGATTGGCCTCATCCGCATTAGCGTAAGGTGTGACGAAGGCCGGTAAGCCCAGTGTTTTGGTGAACGCGTAATCCGGCAGGCTGCCGCCGACACTTGGGTAAAGATAGGGCTCCACCCCACGGGCGGTGCGGACGGCATCGACAATGGCGGGGGCGAACCGGTTGTCCAGCGGCGTGCGGGAAGGGAGCATGCCGCCAGTACCAATCACCTCGACCTCGCCTTCGGGCGCGTGTTTTTCCACGTGGGCCCGGACGCAGGCTAGGACCTGGTCAGGCGTCATGTCAGGCACCAAACGGACGTCGCATTTTGCCATCGCTTCGCAGGGCAGCACTGTCTTGGTCCCCGGTCCGCCATAGCCCCCATGGATGCCGTTGATGGTCAGCGTGGGGTGGAACATCATCCGGTCGTGGAACGGGCGGTCCGCAGGCACATCCAGCCGGTGCAGCCCCATGTCCTCAAGATAGCCTGGGATATCGACCGGCAGTGCCTCGGCCGCGGCGCGTTCGGCGTTGGTTGGAGGGCGGATCGGGTCGTGCAAACCTTCGATGGTGATCCGGCCGTCTGCATCCTTCATGGTCCCCAGCAGATGCACCAGCGTCCAGAGCGCGTTGGGCATCGTGCCGCCATGGTTGCCGGAATGCGCGTCAGTGCGGCCTGTTTTGACCACCAGCTCGAACCCCGCCATGCCGCGCACGCCATAGGTCACGATGGGGGTTCCCGACGGGTGCAACGGGCCATCTGCGGTGACCACCAGATCGGCCTGCAAGCGGTCGGCATGCTCGGCCACAAATTCCGCAATACGCGGAGAACCGATTTCCTCCTCCCCTTCGAGCAGAAAGATGACGTTGCAGGGTAGCGTGCCGGTGACCTCCAGATGCGCCTCCAGCGCCAGAAGTTGGGCGAAATGCTGGCCTTTGTTATCGCCAATCCCACGTGCATAAATGCGCCCGTCCCGGATGGTCGGTTCAAAGGGCGGGCTGATCCAGGCGTCCAGCGGATCGGGCGGTTGCACATCGTAATGCCCATAGAGCATCACGGTTGGTTTACCCGGCGCGTCGCTGCGATGGCCAAGAACCATCGGATGGCCCGAGGTTGGAACGGTTTCGGCCGCAAACCCAAGACGCTGTAGATGGGCGACCAACATGGCGGCAACCTCGCGGATGCCAATGTCATGAGCGCTGATCGACGGGTGGCGGACATAGTGCATCACTCGCTCCACATAGCTGTCGCGATGGGCGTCGATATAGTCGAAGACGGCGGCCAGAGTGTCGGCGTCGGTGGCTGTTTGGGTCATGGGTCTTCCTTGGTCAGCAGGAGTGCACCGGAGACGTGCACGAGACCACTCCAACCCGGCGCAATCAGCGTTGTGGTGTCAAGCTGACTGACAATCGCAGGGCCTTCGATCTTTGCGCCCGCGCCCAAGTCTGCGCGGTCGTAGAGGGGCACCATTGTGCGCCCTGACGGGAGCGCGACAGGCACCTCTTCGAGAGGCTGCGGAGCGTCTCCGACGGGAAGGTCGATCGGTTTCGGTGCCTCCATCGCAGCGCGGGCTTCGACGCGCAGCGTTACAAGTTCAATCTGGGCGCTGAGTTCAAACCCATAAAGCGCGCGGTGCGCCGCGGCAAAGGCCGCCTCCAGTGCCTCGGCCGTCTCGGCCCAGGGCACGGTGAGTTCATTGCCCTGCCCGGCATAGCGCAGAAGGGCCACGCGCGTGGTGCGGCGGTCGGCCTCTGGCACGCCCTCGTCCTCGAACCAGGCGGCGGCCTCGGCCTCCAATTCAGCGCAGAGCGCTTCAGCTTCGGCCATATCGGGCGCTCCGGACCGGGGACGCGCGCGGCTGAATTCGGATTTCAGATCGGCGGCCATCAGACCATCGGCGCAGAGTATCCCAGGCGCAGGGACGATCAGCACCCGGCGTGCGCCAATGAGATCGGCCAGGGCACAGCCGTGAAGCGGCCCAGCGCCGCCAAACGGCAAAAGCGTGAAATCGCGCGGATCAAAGCCGCGTTCGACCGAAACCACACGCATCGCCCCCACCATGCGATTGTCGGCGATGGCCAGAATACCACGGGCGGCGTCTTCGACCGAGATCCCCAAGGGTTTCGCGACCCCCTCCTCCATCGCGCGATGCGCCGCGACAACGTCAAGCGTCATGCGGCCCCCCAAAAGGCGTGAGGGTAGATGACCCAGCACAACATGCGCATCTGTGACGGTTGCGTCGGCCCCACCGCGCCCATACGCGGCGGGACCGGGCATGGCGCCCGCGCTTTGCGGACCGACGGTGAGAACACCATCGGTGACCCGCGCGATAGACCCTCCCCCTGCCCCAATGGTCACCATATCAACCATGGGCAAGGGCAGCGGCCAGTCCCCAACCTGGCCCTGTTGGGTCAGTCCGATCTCCCCCCCGGAGATCAGACAGATATCCGCGCTGGTCCCGCCAATATCGACCGTTAATATATCATTAATCCCGCACGCCGCAGCGGCCGATTTGGCTCCGACAACCCCTGCAGCAGGTCCCGACAATGCGGTAAGCGCAGGCGCGCTGCGGATCTTGGGTGCCCCAGCCACGCCTCCGTTTGATTGCATCAAGAGAAGGGGAGCAGGCACGCCCTCGGCCTTCAGCTTGTCTTCGATCCTGCCAACATAGTGCGTGACCCCTGGCATCACGACGGCGTTCAGGACCGAGGCGAGTGTGCGTTCATATTCCCGCACCACCGGCAGGATGTCCGACGAGGCGGTGACCGCAATGCCATGAAGGGCTGCGCGCAAAAGGTCCGCCGTGCGTCGTTCGTGCGCGGGGTTGGCGAAAGCGTGGAGAAGGCATACCGCGACGGCGTCC
>JAAUYK010207695.1_pt1 | contig 13050 bp, 11 predicted proteins | sample 7278021 | NCBI WGS metagenome assembly JAAUYK01 (sample SAMN14350223, study PRJNA611818) | marine sediment metagenome | isolation source: surface marine sediment (1.8m) | place: French Polynesia: Moorea | collected 2018-08
ACTCATCGGACCGGCAGCTCTTCTTGCAGACGGCCTCGCGGGGCGGAACGCACTCCTCAACGTCGCTGGCATGCTGGGAAGAAACTTCTTCTTTAACTGCATGTACATACAGCATATGCAGCCACTTTTGATTACCTGTCCCTCCGGTGGGCAAATGAACGCCTTAAATACCCCGTTTCCGCACAATTCGGCCTTGGCCTCCGCCTCCTCCGAGGTCGCGACGCAGAAGACGCAGGTGGTCAGGACTGCCGCCGAGATCAACACTTGCCTCATTGCTAGCTTGTGGCACTGTTGTCTTGCTGCTGCCTATATCGACCCGACCTGACTCATTCGATCACCGACTGAACTCTGATCGCATAGAGTGGGAACGCGTTTCGGTGCGGCCGGCGTGTACGTACCACAGGCGTTTGTGCCAGTCACACGGGCCGCCGGCGACGCAACCATTTTTTAAGGACACCGGTTCCACAGAATCAGGGGCAATTCCCACAAAATTGCTTCGAAGAAGACGCGCTTGCGTTAAGTTAAACCGGACGTGCTGTTAAGTCAATCTACGCACGTCGTACGTTCTTAATTGGCATGAACCTTTGTCATCCCTGAAGATATTCGCCTAAAGTGCGACGTAGGCGACGAGCAACATCATTGTTGTCGCCGCCGCACGCGTGCACAGAACGCACGGTCGACGGGAGGTTCTATCCAGCCAGGAACGTAAGTGAGGCAACCAGTCAATGTTAGCTACTTAAACTTAAACGAGCATACGCCATATATTTCACAGACGACTGGACAAATAATTTATTCTTTGAAGGTGACACTTCTAGTCTCACTGTGTCGCTTGTTCACATCCGTGGGCGGCGCCGACAGTCGGTCGACCTTTATGACACCATCCCGCACGCCGCGCGCGCGTTGTCGCCTAGCTAGCTGCTCGACGCTTTTTGAGGCAAAGACCCGTTACAAATGAGTGTCTTCTTCCTCTGCTGGCGTTCGCCCTTTGTCGCATACAGAACGAAGCGCAGTTCGGATGCACTTATTCTCGCACAGAATCTTCACTCACCTATGCATTACTTTCAACGGAGGTCATACGAAGGAGAATCTTGAGAAATTGCAGAAAGAAAATCTCACTTAGTAAGTCGATTACTTTCGCATATCGGATTCGCTATGGGTATGGGACGAGCAAAAAAAATATAAATGCCTCAAGCATCTCGGCTACTTCTACAATATGCATGGTGTGTACAAGTAAATTCAATGTCGTTGAGGTGGCTTTTAAAATGTGTCTAGATAATCTTATTACATATTAAACTATTCCATTAGGTTAGTTAGATACTTCGACATATTTGATTATGCGATGAAATTTCCCCTTTAAGCCGCGAACCCGATCTACGTGTAGTACACAAGCTCCACAGCACAGCAGATCTAGAATCATGCTCTTGTCTACCTACCGTACGCATACCTCAGCTGTCACAGGGCACGATCTCCACGTGGCCTCCTCGAATCCCGCCCTCTACCTTAATTCTCCTTTCCCCTCTCCCTCTCTCGATCTCGTCTTGTCTTCCGCTTTTGGCAGGTAGGTTGCGCGTGCATGCATGACATGAACGAGAGATAGTGATAGACACGTTTCTGGGGCTGCCTGTTTTCGCAAGCCGGCCTAGCTCCCGGCAGAAATGTCCATTAATCTATCGAGTCGTCGTCGAGTAGATCGGCGGCGGCATCATGGGAGTCATACGTAATGCAAGGCGTGGAAAGGAGAACCTCGCCCGAGGCTGGCTATGTACGCAAGTTCGCCGTAGCTAGGAATACGTAGGTGACTCCGGCGAAGTACATGTAGAATCTAAAATCGGCGAAAAGTCATTTCATATCCTGCGCTAAGCGTCAGGCAATGACTTCAAAAAATCTCTCAGTGCCATCTCGTGCGCGCGCGTTTCCTAGCTGAGGCATCCCTAAAAGGTCAAATGTATCGTTCGATCTGTGTAGATCTGAGAAGGAGGAGATGACGAAAAAATGCAATTCTCCTCGATAGCCATCACCGGTGGTTGGTCTCGCTGACAATGCTAAGGGTTCTAGCTGCTTACAACTATAGCGGTTCGTGCGTGAGAAAGGCGGATTGTTCCATAAACACGCGTCAGCCTGCGGCGGCAGGGGCAGCGGAGGCGATTTAACGTGCGAGATGCTATCGCTTTTATTGGCGAATTTACATTTCTCCGCACAAGTCAGGAGTGACGCCGATCACGTTATGAGAATCATCATATAACACATAAATACGTAGATGGGTATGTATTTGAGCTATATTGCTAGTACGTCTTAAACAAATGTTGCATAAACTTGTGAATCCATTATTAGACTTTGATCTTATTGGCTAGTACCATAATTAACATAATATCATTTCTGTAGCTATTAACACAGAAACTATTAGGCGCTCCTTTGCTCTCAGATGGATGGGTTTCACAAAGCCGTAGCCGCATTACACTCGCACACAGCTAGCTAAGAAGGAAGGAAGACGTGTGCTTCAAGCCCCAGATTTTCAGGCCATAAAATCGGCGGCGGCGCGGCCATAAATATACGGAAGGAGAAAAAACGGGAGGGAGGGAGGGAGGTGCGTACAGTAGAGGGGGAAGCGCGGCGTGAGAGAAAGAGAGAGATCGCTATTGCATTTTAAAAGGGCAGGAAAGAGTTGCTGCGCCCCCAGCGACGATCGCGCGCGCTTTGAAGCAGGATCGAGCGTGCGAGTGCGTACGCGTACGCGGGTTAAACTTTGCACGTTCAGGTCGATTTGCCGTCTGTCTCGATCGGTTCCGTTTTGTGGGACAGCTTTGCGATTAATTGTGCCACCCAAGGAGAAAGCGAGCGGCCGGCCACAAACGAAGTCGATCCTCTTGTCGGTCGGTCTGCCGGTTGGACGGACGAACTGGAATCCGGGAAATGGGGCGACGCGACGATCGACAAAATGGACGTCAGGTAGTAGTACTAGGTAGGAGTTCGATCAGCTAGCCAGAGTTGAGTTAGGCCAGGCGGGGCATAAAACAGATAGCTAGGCGGCCGCGGCCGGTCGGTCGGCGAACGTTTTCTGTCAGAGCTCGTAAGAACCAGTGTGAGCTGAGTGACAGCCAAAGCGATCCCGGCATTAAGATCGAAAGTGTCTTTTACAGAGATCGTCGTTACCTCTTGCAGCGAAGTGGACAGGGCAAGGTATGGGAAATAACGCCGGTTGATGATTGGTACGGAAAGCCATTTTTTTGCGAAAACGCTGCTATAGCAAACAGGTATCAATATTTGTAGTACTGGTAGGTATCATGTCGTCGAAGTGCACTCGATCTAGAATATCTTGTTGGCTTGAACGTCCAACTGCATTGCCGACCGACAGTCTTTTCCTCGCTTCTTTATCCCTTTCCGGTCTCTGGTTGCACTCACAGTCTGCTCACCCGTTTAGGACAACGTACGGACACAACGACGACGACATAGTGAGGGAACGAAGCCGTATTTCGTCGCCGATCAGGGGAGCTGGATGGATAAGGGGGAGTAAAAACAGTGCTGAGATCTACCACCCACAGATGCGATGTAATCCAATGTACGCACATAATGTGTATCTTGAAAGGCAGCTGAGAACGCTCGGCTTCAAATTCACGATTCCGTCAACGATGATACGGTTTCCACTGCAGCTCGGAGCAGAATGGAAAAGATAATAGCGATGACGTTTATCGCCGACTCGACCTGACTAATATGGTCCGCATGAAGAGAACTACGTAGTCGTCTTGTATGTACTACGTACCTTTTTTTACGACAAAGTGTGCCCCATGAACCTCTATCTGTCGGCGATCAAAAAGATGCAGCAGCAGCAGCAGCGTCATGTCAAGGTCCTCGGAGCGAGCGAGCGGCCGCTTTGCATCGATCTCTCTCCAAATCTGAGGAGGTACGCGATGCCACCAACTTCCATTTCTCTTCTCGCCACAACACGGACTTTTGTCTTCTCCGCATGCCTCTACCGAATAAATGAATTGTGTGCAGTAAAAGTTGTGCGTCTACCCAAGCTCAGCGCCTTCCAGAAGCCGCTTGATCGTACGCCGTACGAACGTCATATCGGATATGACAGTGCAGAAATTCTACATAACCTGCTGGCTGCGCTTCCCTTCCATATCGCGACCGTCCGCGTCCGCGTCCGCGGTTCGGATCATTCTTTCATCTATGAAGATGTGATGACGGTGACGCTGCGTTTAATTGGGAGTCGGTCGACCGACCGACCGCCTCGCCTCGCCTCCCTCCCTCGCCGCCGCTCCATCCAATCGATCGCTTGTCGAGATCAAGCTGCTATGCATCAAGGAATGCGGCAGTGAGACCCACGGACAGAGAGACAGACGGGACCAATTACACGAAAACGCACGTTCTCCGAATATGACGGCGGTAAGCGCGTGTACGTACGGTGCATGCCGAAATTAAGACTGTACTGTGCTGTTCTTTCGTTTCATAGCTTGGAAGTACACTGCAGCCCTGTTCAATATTTGAACTATGAACTTTTGCGGTCGGTTGTGAACAGTTCATGGTGCTGGATCGCCCCTTGAAGATATTTAAAGCTCGCCGAATTTAGTTAGCGGCCAGCAGTTAGCAGGTGTTACCACGTTAGCGCCTAGCTGCACTATAGCTGCTGCCCTTTCCTGTACGCGCCAGCCATGCCACGTTCGGTCGAAATCAAGCCTCGTCACAAATGTTTTAATTGACAGCTTCGGCGACGTACTGAACGTAGCTGCGCCGCTTTCAATCCGTCTATCGCGGAGAGCAGCTACAGCTAGACAGGTAGGCTGACGAGGTTCGGCCGCCCCACCGAGAGGTGAGAGACCGATGCAACACACGGGCACTGCATAGGGTTGCAAAATCATTGACATTATATTTTACATACCGTAGATGCCACTCCGTGCTCGTCTCAATGTCAGCCGCTGCCAGGCATACGCATATTCCCGCTTGCTTTATTATGTCATTTTGACTGCATGAAGATGTCTACCTACGTAGTCGAGAAGAATGGCAAGTTACGCCCTTGTTTCTTTTCCGTGCCCGTCACGTGAGCTGACTGCATATGGCGAGCGGAAAAACGGCCCCGAGCCGACGCGACGCGCGCACGAATGCGACGCTCGGTCTGTCTGCCTGTCGGACGGTGGGTGGGGAGCATGTGCAGTATGGACGTGGCTTTTATGCAGCATGTTGACAAGGACGCACTATTCAGAATAATTACGGTACTACAGTGTAGTTGTCTAAATATTCCTCTAGAGTAACTTCCGCTGAGATCACTCGAATCTTGCAGAGCCACAAATAGGCATCGGGCCGAAGCTTCTTTTGGATGTTGGCACAGTTTCCAAGAGCAAAAAAGGCTCGAGTACGCGATGGAAGGAGCAGCCGGCTCGAATCCTTATCGGTAATTTAATGGGACGGAATCTGCCCTCGATATTTCTCATTGAGCCCTCGTGGGTGGACATCTTACTTTCACGGACATTTCCCGTCAGTTTGGCAATTCCGACCGTCTTCCGCGCGCCCACCCGCCGTTTGGCCGCCTCAACCGGCAGATCGCGTCGCAACGCGCCGCCAGAGCTGCAGTCGGACGGACGGAGAAAACTGGGTGAAACGGACCGGCATCGGGCCGAGGAAAAAGAAATACAGACATGTGTTCGTAGCCAGTTTCTGTGCGGACGGCGAGAGGGAGAGAGAGGGAGCGCGTCGGGCATAGTGAGTGCGCGAGCGAGCGATGTGACGATTTGTCAAAAATGAGTTGATGACGTGCCGTGGCCGACGACGACGACGACGACGACGACGTGGGAAATGTATCATCATCATCACCACGGTGGCGAAGTGAGGAACATGGCGACAGTGTTCTCGCCGCCCCCATCCTCGAAAGAGTTGAAGTGCGTTGATCGTCGCCGCTGGCCTCCCTCATTTCACCGCAAGATCGACAGATTGCAGAGGTCGAGGTCGCTGCCCGATGTCAGCGAGGTCGGCGACGAAGAGGAGCAGGAAAGAATTAATTACGATGCGACAGTGCCGACAAAACATATGCCATTCCCAATTGTTCATTTTTTCACTTGAACATATTTTCCTGTAGTCAAATTGTCGTATATCAAACGTTGCGCACTGTGCACCTCGAACAGGAGGAAGTGGAACCACATCCAACAAGCGTCTTGGCGCCTCCGCCGGTCAAGAATTCTAGCGGCGGCCGCCATGCCCTCCTCATCTCGTCCGGCAAGGACCCCTTCATGGAAGAGCTGCTCCTCCTTCACGACTCTCTCGGCGGAGACAGCGGCGTTGGCGGGACCATCAGCGGCGGACACGTTAACGAGGACTCCTCGGTGTCGCTGGAGAACAGTACAGTCAACGGAGAGCAAGTCTACCACGTCTACCACGATCTGAACCAGGAAATTAAATCATGTCCGCGACAGAGAAATTGTAGCACACACTTTCTGCTGAAGATCTTCGTTAGGGACAATCCTAGGAGAGAGAGTGAGAGAGGTAGAGGCTTAGGTGTCGTTACACATCATGACAATGCCGTATTCCCTATGTACGACAATAGTACGTGCACTTGGGGAGGAAGCAAGTGACTCTGCATATTTTTTTTGTCTCTGTCGCTAATTCCTCTGGTGGCCAACATGCAGGCTGCCCTCGTGGTCACCGGCGGCGGAGACTTCGAGTCCGGCGAGGGCCCCCTTTTCCACTCCACGGCCTCGTCCTCGGGAGTGATGTGCCCGAGCGAGCCGCAGTCGCAGGTCGACGACGACATGGAGCCGGCGGCATCCTCCTCGGCCGGAGGGTCAGCCTCGGGCATCGTGGCCAAGACGAGGAATGTGGTCCCGCCGATGCTCCGGACTCCGATGAAGCAGCTAAGCATGGCGACGATGATGAGGCTGCGGAGGCCGCACGCGAGGCTGCAGCACACGTCAACAACGTCCTCGGCGAATGCGCACTCGAGCACGCAGGAGACAAAGTTCGCGTCGAGTAACAGCGGGGTGAATGCGGCGGCGGTGAACGCCAACGGAAACTTCCGTGGCGACGCGAGTAGCGTCGAGGCCGTCGCCGCCGTCAAGCAGATGGTCATCAATCAGATCGATAAGAAGTTGAAAGACCTCAGGAACGTATCGACGGGTGCGGAATGAGCTATTACGAGCATAAGGGTCTTTACGCCAGATCAAATTGTTTTGTCGATCCGTGAATTTTAGCGCTGACTTTATGCCGTGCTGTCCGTCTATAAAGCAGTCAGCGTATGTAGCACACAATGCTGGCTGCAGGCAGGGGTCATAAAAAGGCGCCGAACTAGCCAGGTGACAGACAGCTAGGCTAGAGACCAGAGTCCTTTATCTGCGGAACATGTGTTTCACTATGATACCACCACGAGCCAGCCTGCCACATCCTCTGGCCGGGGTGGGCAGGTGTCATAAAGCAACTGAAATTAATTAGGAGGAACAATAATTAGTGCAAAAAAGCGCTCGCTTTTTTTGCTAATTTACGAAATATATGTTCGCAACGTTGGAAACCTTTATTGCAAATTTTATGGAGAGATTACGTGAATGCCGGCAATATGGCGCTGCAAAGCATCAGGTCTAAACAGATATTGCGGCGGCCGGCCTTGATTTGTTTTGCTTTCAATAAAACGGCGCGACTAGCTTTGCATCCGGCCGCGGCCGGTCGGGTGCGAAAACGTGTCGTAAAATCTTTTTGTGTCCTCGATTGCCAAATATGCATTGGAGAGAGAAATAGAGATGCAGGGAAAACGTGCGGAGGAGAAGGTTGCGATGAAGTGGGAAAAGTCAAGCCAGCCAACGTGCACCTAATATTTGCACTGACAAGACCCGAGACGACTGACCGTATGAGGAGCTCATTCCCCTGACCCGATCGACGTGCGATGATTCAGGACGCTGAAGCAACACTACTACCCCGAGGGCGGCTGGGGCTACGTCATCCTCCTGGTCAGCCTCGCCGTGCAAGTCCTCGTCCACGGCCTCCAGTTCGGCCTCGCGTCCTTCATCAACGGCGTCGACTCCGCGGCGGACTATCCGAACGGCGTGGTGGACACGTCGAGCGGTGGCGTGGTCGCGAGGAGGCTCGTCTACAGAGCGGAAAACGATGCTAGTAAGACAATTATGCAAATGGCTTTTTATGACGCCTACCAGGGTGATAAGACAGGACGCTAGGACGGTTTCTTGTCGGGAATGAAAGAGTCCTTCTTGCAATTTTACCCATTTCGCTCCTCAGTCTCGTCATCGTCTCAAACAAGTGGCGGGAATGCGGCCGGCCAGGGGAATCATGGGTCTTAAGGATCGAGAAATCAATGGATTGTGTATGCGCCACTTTATCAGCGCGTGCTCTAATTGAAAGAGTTTGGCTAGGCTAAAAGGAATTATGGCAACCCTTAATTTCCATCCCTCTATGTACCCCTCCTCTGGGCAGTCCATCAAAGCCGCCTTGAGGGAGGAGTAGTGGAGATGCTTTGTTTTGCGCCCATGCAGCCTAGCCTCCATTTCAAAAGAACAGCGTCATGGAGGAGGCAAAAAATTATATTACCGAACTTCCGAGCTAGGCAGAGAGTGACAGAGCCCTCTTAACAGGCCCCTCCCTACCTTTGCAGCGGAGCTAGGTGGTCGGTCAGCTAGTATTAGAGTCCGCTCTGTTCGATCGATCGAGCCTGCAAGTCGCCAGCCGCATAAAAATTTCCCCTTATACGTAAGTCTGGGTGTCTGGAGCGGCGACGGGCAAAGTTCAGGGGGAAAATATGTCGGATGCCGATGGAAAATGTCAGACGTACGGCACATGGTTGCCACGCGAAAGACACCGAAATAAAAGTGTGCCTTCCGCTGTCGTAGTGATATCCATGCAGAGACGAGTTTCGATTGCAGTGGCTGCTTCTATTACATACTACATACGTCGCCCCTAAGCACGTGTTAAATGTAAAGGGTGCGCAGGAACGTACGGCGGCAAGCGAGAGATCGCGCGGCGCGGTCTGGAAGAAATATTAAAAGTCTTGATCCCCTCCTGAGCCCCGATTAAGCCCCTCGAGCGCCGCACGTAAACTCACTCCGTGGAAGACGAATTTGAACGCCTGATAAAACAAGAATTTTCCTAGCTTCGGCTGAATTAAGCTGAACAGCTCTGTTAAGCATTTTCTTCGCCTTATGGCAATCTTGCTTGCCTGAAATCCGACCCTTTTCCTCAAATATGGTAAGTCAGTCTCAGTTTCTCTTGACCGACCGACCGACCCTCCTATTCATTCTGTCCGAGCGGGGCCGGGGCTGTCTGTCACTGAGTGACTGACTGACTGACTAGGTGACTTTAAGCGGCCCAAACCTGATGAGTGCGCGTGCCTATATAGCTGGCCGCAACCTGAGCCTACTAATTCTCCGTCGCATGTTCGTTCCTTCCTTCTTTCTAGCTGGCTCGTACGTGCTCTGAGCCCGGCCCCTAGCCGCTAGCCGTGTCCTTAGAGTCCAATGAGCCGTGTCCAAAAGGGACAAGATGGCTACTTTCTTTTGAGCGAGTGTCGTTGATAGCCCGGCGTGGACGGACGGACGGCCTGTCTGACGACGACTTAACTGAAGGGGGAACGGAGGCCAATCTACAAATTGCGCCAGAGTACGTGCCTAAAGGACGTGCACAATACACTTTGTATCCGCTTCAATGGGTCCCTAAACATTTTGGTAAGTAGTAGTAAATACGTAGGTCCCCTTTCTTATCTTGTCTCCCTCACTTATCTTACTCCTTTGGAATCCCCATTTTCCCCTCCTCCTCGTTCGATAGACTGCATAGCCAGCTGGAAGGAAATTGCCTCGCTTGAATGCATGCGCGACTATCGGCCAACCCTACAAACTTCTCAAGTTGTTTGTCATACTTTTTTTGCAAACCACAGGCCTTCATAAGTTTATCTACTGAGATCTCTGCAGACCGCACCTCGATATTCAAATTGTTCTAGCTGCGACTGCATGCACTCCGCCGGCGGACGTCATTTTTTGCTTCTGCTGCCATAATTATATTTACGATCCATCATCATGCAGCCTCTGCACCGGCGCCGCATGCACTTATTATGCGATAAAACCCGCTTCCTTCGCTTGGCTGATTGCAACTGCCGGCCAGCCGGTCATACCTTCCACGTGGCAAAAAAGAGCAAAGTGCGCCGGCTATACTGCATCGGTCGCGTGTCTAGCTGTCTGGCTGTTCACAACGGAGCAGGTATGGGCCGGGTCAGTTTATTTTCTCTTGCCTGTAGCCATCTCATCTCTTCCTAGCTGCCTTTCCTTTGAACGTGATTGATCGGTCTTCGGACGTTTGACAGCAATTAAGTCGGCTCTATCGATCTTGAAGAATGACGCCCCATTGAAGCAGCAGTTGCCATCCATGACGCTATCAAACAATTCGTATGCTTTACGCTTGCAATTATGAGGTTGGACGCTAATTATAACTAATTTGGCCTTTCAATATTAGTTTACCCTAGAGTCATGAAGCGTGGCCGCCCGCAGGCGAGACACGATGGAACGGACTCGCATTTCGAAGAATCGTGCTAAAGTAGCGTTTCCCAACCTCATCGCGAATATTTGATAAATTTCCTTTTAAACATACGTAATGTGTTTCTACTCGTTTGAGTCCCCTGAACAAACGGAGTAGCAACTGAAAAAGATGATAAATTGATCGCTAGGCCCGACGTTCCATGCTCCTCCATTGGTAGGTCGTGTCAGATTTGGATAGTTCCTTGCATTCGCCTAAGCTAGCTTGATTATACGTAGATCCCAATGCTGATCGATATTATTCTCGTCATTTTTCTACATATGCCTACTATGCTATGGGCTCATAAAAGCTACGTAGCTTGGTAAATTTGCTCCTTCGTTAAGTACAACACTTACGTTTAAACGTAGCGACAAACTAACTCACTAGAATGCCTCTCCTCTGCCTCTGGATTCGATTGTTCGCTCATTCTTCCGGTCTCATCAATTAGCCCTTCTCCCTAGCTTCGCTTCGATCTCTCCATTACCCCGATGGATGCTGCACGGCCTCCGCCGTCTAATTGCAATAACCATTAACCATGCAGCTAGCTTCGAGAATTGCAGGCAGGCAGAGTCCAGATCAAGGTATTCAGAGGTATGACGCCAACAGGCACTTTGGAATTAAAAGCATGGAATGTTTGCAACTGGCATGTTGTTTCTCAATTCGGGAACCCTGACACGCATGCGGCAAACGGTGTGAATTTTAGAGTGAAGGCGCAAGAGCGAGCACGCAGCCAGCCAGGCGAGCATAATTTATCTCCGTTCGAATTTAATTAAGTTGTTTGCAAACGTACGTTTCACCTTCACTACTTTCCGGCCACGTCGGATTAGAGATTATTCTACGAGGAGGTCGAGCGTTTGCAGATGCGGCCTTTTCCTAACTGTTATTGGGGCCAATTTGCCATCCTAACCTCGGACCAACCACGCAGCTAGACTCTCGAATATCGTCTTCGCATTCAGGAAACGCGTTTGAAGCGCTCTCTCGCTCTCGCGTGAAGATGATTATTTGCTCTGGCGCTCAACGCGTTCGCTCTTTGATGGATTAGAATGCGAGCCAGGTCAAGGTGGAGAAGAAGGAAGAGGACTTAAATCTGGCGTCCCTGGCAAGTCGTGCGCATGCGATCGAGAGATGAAGCGAGCGAGCGCGAGCGCCTTTTAATTCCGTTCCGACTTCTTCAGACGGGCGCAATTAAGCCCGACAGTACGTAGCTAGCTGCGCTGCCTAGCTTTCTGCGGGATTCGCTCGAGTCGATCAGGCCCAGCATGGAACTTGATCTCTTGGAACGCAGGCAATACGTACGTACAGAACGCGCTGCAGGCATGTGGTCATAAGTCTCAGGTACGCGGAAGGGGTTGACAGATTACTCACGTACTTACTTGAAGCACATATATCTTACTTAAAATACGTACTTTCGGTGAATGTAGTATGTGTATGTTCGCAAAATTTGTGGCCGGCACTACCTGACGAATGAGTGATCTATGTGCGTTCCCTTGTCGATAAAATTGGCCAACTGCTTGCCAGCCATGTACGTACTGCCCACGATCCGCCGCCGGCCGGATTTGTCTGGCTAGCTTTGGATTCCCTTTCTCTCTATGCATTTCTGCCGCCATTCCAAAGGCGATCTGTTGTGTTTGGTCGATCGGCCGGCGGGGCCAGCTCGGTTTGTGATGGATGCGGGAGGGAGATCCGAGGCGACCGACTGATCGCTCGCTTGATCGGTCGCGCGGTCGGTCGGCCGCGGTGAAGTAAGTGGGCCCTTTCTAGTACGCGAAAGAAGCCTTTGCTTGATACATAAACATCCGTCGAATGGAATATGACGCACTCTCCATCAGCTCTCTCTCTCTCTCTCTCTCTCCCAGCTGGCCTAGATTACTCGTTGTCCATCGCCTCCGCTGCTCTGCTCTTGTGCCACGTATGGAAAGAGGGAAGGAAGGCACAGTGCTCGCTCGTTCGGTCCAGTGGCGGGCGATTGCGGCAGCAGCCAGCGCATTCTGCATACATAAGACGTGATGTCCACTCCTACCGGGGAAGATAGATGTTATCTTAAGAGAGTTGCTACCTTTAGGACGTGCACATACCAGAATAGGATATAATGTCCCATTTATACAGCATGTTGAAGGATTTAGTCGATCACGCCGGTCGGCACAGAGCCATAAGTCCGCGAGGAATAATTGGATTATATTCTCTTTCTCTAGATAAGATTTCGGTCTATGTATATGAGAGAGCGGTATTTTTACAGGCGGCGGTTATTTTCCTACTGCGAGATTGAGTGGCGACAGACAGATAGGCGGGCAGTCCGGCAGGTTTAGCTAGTCGCCAGTATGTATATGTATGTGGGAAGAAGTTATGGCAGCGCTCACGCGTGTGACTGAGAGAGAGGTGGATGGACGACGAGGAGACTTATTTGAATGCGTCTAGCTCCAGCCGCGCCGGCCGTCGACAGCCAAACTAGATCCGTCACTCACACATATAAGCGTCTAGCTGACATGAGCAGAAATAGAGCTTTAAGGAGAAACTATGTTTAACGTACTTCATACAGCTAGAGATGCTTCCCATTACATG
>JAAUYK010094364.1_pt1 | contig 13048 bp, 17 predicted proteins | sample 7278021 | NCBI WGS metagenome assembly JAAUYK01 (sample SAMN14350223, study PRJNA611818) | marine sediment metagenome | isolation source: surface marine sediment (1.8m) | place: French Polynesia: Moorea | collected 2018-08
CGACGTTTATTTCAGATCATCGTCATGGTGTGCGTCTACCTGGGCCCGCTGTTCACCGGCTTCGGCACCGGCCTCGTCCTCGTCCGCAGCCTCGAGTCCGACCCCGAGGCCTACAACGATGACAGCGGCCACTTTGACTTTAACGGCCGCCACCGCCAGCCCCCCAGGCACCCCGAGCACATCCGTGTTCCTCACCTCTCCCACCACCTGATCTTCCTCGGGGGCGCCCTAGCCTCCGTCTCCCTGTGCGTGCTCCTTCGCGTGGGTCGCCTCCGCCTGCTCGCCGCAGTCTCCGTGCTCCAATTCCTCGCCTCCGTCTTCCTCATGTTCACCTCTGCCGACTGGATGGACCGTATGGTGGAGGTGACGACGGGCATTGCCATCGGCCTCCACCTGCCCGTGCAGCAGCTGATGACCTCGGAGACTTGCCTGCCGCAGCACCGCTCTCTCCTCTCCATCGTCAACTACCTCCTGCTCTGCCTCGGCCTTCTCATCTCCACGCTGTCCTCCGCCGTCGTCGACGTCCACGGACTCTCCATCGTGAATGTGATCGGGGTGACGCTGCACTTCCTCGCCGCCGGCTTCTTCCACCCGGAGACGCCGAGGCACCTGTTTTCGCTGAACAAGCGCCGCGCGTGCGCCGCCTCCATGCAGTGGCTGAGGGGCAGCAGGGCGGACATCGCGACAGAGTTCAGTCTCATGGCGGACACCCTGGGCAGACTGGAGAGGTCCGCAGGGGAGTCCGTACTTGACATGCTAATCCAGAGGTCAGTCTAACGCAAAAGAACTTTCAGATGATTGAGGCTAGCTGAATTTAAGTGGAGATTTGGGGCAATTTCAGTGGATAACCGGTCAGTGCATCGAGTTTTTGGTCTTCTAGTACGTATGTAAGCATTCTATCCCGAGTAATGCTTCTAATGGCCACAGTATCAATTTTATATTTCAGGTCTGTTTTCCAGCCGGTCCTAACCGGCGTCGCCCTATTAATCTTGGCGGCACTTTCGGGATTTCTCCCTCTCTCCATCCTCCTATCGACCGATTTCGCTCTGACGACGGCCACCTCTAATCCCACCATGTCAACAGTCATTCTCGGGATCAGCCTGGCCGCCCCCTGCGTCGCTCTGGCGGCGGTCAAACGAACGGGAAAAAAGATATTGATCCTGGTGTCGACGGCGGCCATGACCGCGGCCGCCCTTTTCCTCGCCTTGCTCTCCCACTTTCAGGAAAGTTATGACATCGCAACAAGCCACGTAAAGGGCATTCATTCCTGTGATGCCAGAAAAGCTCATTAAAACTTATTTATCGCCTATTTTAACTTCGCAGGAAAGGCAATTTTACGAGACTTATCCGGACTCTCGTTCTCGCTACATGCTGATGCATACATAACCGTAATCCCTATCTCTCCTTTGTACCCGCTGCAGGACCAGATGCACTTCGAGTACGGTTGGACAATCCCCGCGGCCGCAGTCATAGCCTTCGTCTTCTCCTTCCAACTGGGCCTGGGGCCGCTCAGCTGGCTCAGGAAAGAGACCATTAATCACAGCGACAGAATTCCCTTTGTTGCGTGCGTACGAGCTTCAAGTACGTAGTAGCTAGCTGAAGCACCTAGCTGTAAGGAAAAGAAAGCGCTTGCTTGCTTGTTGCACGTTCTGGCCACGAGCTATGGGCATTTTTGTTCAATGGCCCGTCCTCCTTTAAAGCAGCACCAACCTTTTGTCTGTCCTGTGTGAAACCGCATTTTAACACTGCAGTTCCACGGAGTTGGTTCCGTGCCGTGCGCTCTCCACCGGCGTCTCCCTGGCCACGACCTTCTGGTGGATCTTCAACCTGGTGTTCTCTTCGACGCTATCGAACTTGTACGACGCGATCGGGCTGAGCGGCCTCTGCTGGATGAGCGCCCTAGTCTCCGCACTCACCTACGGCTTCGTGCTGGAGCTGGTGCCGGACGTGAGGGAAGCCAGCCTCGAGGACGTGGAGCTGATGTTCGCCGAGTGCGCCAGGTTCGAGAGGTTCAACTGGAGGGGGGAGATCAGGAGCGACGACGACGATTACGACGACGACGACAGTGTAATCTAGAGACGAAGTTTCGACGTCGACGTGCCATGCCGAATGAATTTAAGCCCAGTTAAGAGAGTCTGTACTTTCAGTTTCAAGTGTCATCGTACTATTTAATAGACTAATATCACAAATATATTCGTACAATTTAGTTTCGCGCATTTTTGAGCCAATTGAAGCTCGTTAGTTTCCACTTCCTGGTCAGCATTGCCTTATGGATAATATTCTTGCATGCTTTGTTCCTAGCCACATCAACCGCCGTCTCGCCATTGATGTTTGTAAGTGTGGGATCAGCACCACTGCATGGTGAAAAATCAATCAATTATGGACGAGGACAAAGGACTATAAACGGCTTTGGTTACTTTTTAATAAGTTCGACCAAAATATCGTTTTTGCCGTACCGAGCCGCCAGATGCAACGCACTCTGTTCGTACACATTTTGGTGGTCAGGATCACCGCCAGCCTGTAGGAAATACGTAGTTCGCGATTAGCATCTTACGCACGCTTACTTAAATGATCAGACGTTACTTGAAGGATAACTCTTAGGCACGCCAGATGTCCTTCTTGGGCAGCGTGGTGGATTGGCAAGGAGCCTCATTTTTGGAGACAAGTGTTCGTAAATAACTCTCAATATATAGTTCAACGAGTTCACGGAAAGACTTGTCCGTACCTTCCTGGTCTCCTTGTGTTACGCTGGCGCCGAAATCCAGAAGGAGCTTGAAATCGGAGATACGTATAATAGCACTGCATGCCTCGCAAGCAACTATTGTAACTACTAGCTATATGTACGTAGTAGTAGATCTACTGAATGTTTTGAAATGAAAATGTGCGCTTAAAATATTATCTGCGAGGTTTGGGCAGGCCTGTACGACTAGCCGTCGTTCCTTTACGGCATCGGTGTGGCCAAGCTTAACTGAGTGAATGAGGGCGCTTTCACATCTATCCCCTAAGAGATACATGATACATGAACCGTCACGCGGAGAAGAACTAGCTTAATTCCCACCTTGAACATCGAGCCGTGCCCCAGCTTTGACGAGTATTCTTAGGCACTCAACGTTACCTGCAATTAATCCCACTAGAAGCACTATATCTTCTGCTTCATGCATGGAAAGTTTTTACATTACGCGACACGTAATCATTGTACTTCGCGTCTAGCTCACCCTTCCTTGCAGCCATATGGAGCGGGGTGAACCCGTCCTTGTCGACCGCGTTCACTTCGGCAGAACCGCAGTTGATCAAAGCGCTGACAACCTTGGCGTCGGCATGGCTAGACGGAGCAGAACAGCTTAGCGTAATATGGAATAGTTTTATACGTATATTGATTTGTTTTTACTATGAGGCCGCGTGCAACGGAGTCCGCTCCTTTTTGTCCGCAGCGGTGGAGTCCGCACCGGCCTCCAAGAGCAACCTGAGGCACTCAAGGTTGTTCTTGATGGCGGCGCGATGTAACGCTGTCATGCCCTCATCGTCTGCCCGGTCCACGTCCATGTCCGGGCGGATCAGGATGGCGCGCACCAGATTCACGTGGTTTTCCTCCGCCGCCAGAGCGAGGGGCGCGAGGCCGAAGACCCCGGCGCCACGGTTGAGTCCACCTCGGGAATGGGGATGAGCGGGAGGGCCCGGTCGGAGCCGGTAGGCGACTCGCACCAGCAGACGACCTTGTAGAAGAGGCCGTCGCTGTCAACTGTATAACGGAGGCTTCATGACCACTTATTCCGTTTAGGAGTGTATTCATTCTTACGTACATCGCCTTCCGCGGACTTCAAGAGCGTGCTGACTGCCGTAAATGAACGTTCCAATGGTTGCTCTCCATCTAGCGCAGACGCCGATGTAACAGACATGATAAAGAAATTCAGGCCCAAAGTAATCTAAGATCTGGAATGATGATTTTAGAAAATGCACTCATACTTGTGTGGAAGATTCTAGACCATGAGCAAAACTATACTTTTATCAGTAATTCATCGGGCAACCGATCGATGTGACAAATCATCTTCAGACAAATTTATGCTCAACTGGAGTAGGACTTTGTGGGGCTGGGCTTGATCCCTTCATGCAGCTGCGCTTTTGACAACTTTTGAGATAAGCCTTATCAAATCGAGCTTATTGGGTTTGTCGCATGCATTCGATGCCTTGTGGCTAAAAGAAAGCTCCCCTTTTTACCTGCGGCGACGCCGTAGGTCATAAGACGCCATTTTTAGTAGTCAATGCGTTCCTTTTTACTACAGTAGGATGATGGATAAACCCAGGGGTTCTCACCAGGAGCTACAGTAGGATGCTGGATAAGCCAACAGTCTCTCACCAAGACAGGTGCAAACAGCCAGGTCCACGTTTTCCATACCCAACGCAGACCCAATGGGGGACACCATACCCATGGTCGACCACATACCCATGGTGAATTCTATACCCATGGGTGACCCCATTCCCATGGTGAGCAGAATACCCATGGTCAACCCCATTCCCATTGTGAACCCCAAACCCATGGTTGACCCCATACCCGTGGTGAACCCCATACCCATGGTCAGCCCCATACCCATGGTGAACCCCATACCCATGGTGAACACCAAACCCATGGTCGACCCCATACCCATTGTGGACCCCATATACTTTATGGATACCATACCCTAAGTTAGCTCTTCCACCTCTCTAGTCAATATAGTCTGTGACACTATATACTTCGACGCAGGTCTATAGAGCCATTTCCTCTTGTTTAGCACAAAGGCGTAAATGCACGTATGCGCAAAATTTATAACTTTATCTCTACTATTTTTTGTAGGGAGAATAAATACGTACTTTAGAGTACGTTACAGCCGGAATTCGGCGTATATACAGTATACGTATGTGGCACGTACGCAAGTTTGAATACATGTACGTATTCAGCGTGTCCTAAGCCTCAGGGCTGCAGCCTCGTCAAGAACGTTGTTATTGGCCATTTCAAGGGCCTTTCGTTTCTCTTCTCCTCCCATAACCACGTTGCCATTCTCGTCGTCGAACGTCTTCTTGCCGGTGACCAGTTCCTTGAGGTAAATGGCCCAGTCGAGCAGGGTCAGGTCGAAGATCATGGCGCGGCCGAGGATGGCGTTGGCGGTCACGGCGCCGGAGGTGGCCGTCGGCAGGAGACCCGCGGTCAGGATGTCTTGGCCAACGATGTAGAGCCCTGCGGGTCGAGTAATTTAATTGCCGTCATTGTTCTCACTTAGTGAACGCAATCTCTCACCTTTGAGTCCGGTGTCCGGTCTGATCCTGGTCACATCCCACAGGTCGCCGTAGGTCTCCCGGCCGAAGCAGTTGCCATACCCGCCACCGTTATATGCCTGAAATATGCAATGCCCGATATCACGATGGCCCAATCAATTTTTTTTTCTGTCTTGATAATACGTACCCTGGTGTAGTTGACTGCATCCAGAGGTGTCTCCACCTTGACGTAGTCCAGGTGTGCTCTTAGGTGGGGGTACATTTTGAAGAACGCCCTCTGCAGCTTTTCGGAGATGTTGGCCTTCGCCGCCTCGTATTCGGCAGCGTTCTGACCGTTCTGTAATTCAAATGTAGGTGTGTATTAATTACCCGTATATACGTACATAAAGTTGCTTTCACCTCGAATTTCTTGAACCACTCGTAGTTTGCCCAGACAAAGAGGCAGCAGGTGCTCTTGCCCCTACAGGCCGGAACGCAGTCCCAAGCCGGGTCCTTGGGACTCGTGAAGCAGACGCCGATATCTACAGCAACACATATTGAAGCTTTGCTTTGCGTATTTTTCAAGGGATCATCCACCTGGAATGTCCTCCGTGTTGAGCGCCTCCGCGAGCGTCCCCTCGTACCACCTGTCGGCGGCCAGTCCCAAATCTCCCTTGTCGTACGCCCAGATCGTCTCCCCCTTGAGGCCCAGCTCGGCGCCGGACCTGTTGAAGCCCAGGTTGGCGAGGAGGAGGCCGCGAGACGGCTTGATCTTCTCCTGCACCTTGTACATGAATGACTTGGTCGCGATCTGCCTCGGGATCAACTTCCTGTCATTAAAGCAATGTTCTAGCCGTACCGGAGCTTCAGAGTTATAATTACTGATATTTTAATTGCCTGAATGTGTTGTGTAGCCCCGCGCCCGAAATGACCACTGGAGCACGCAGCTCGTGGGTGCCGGAACTGCTCGAGACTCGCACACCCACAGCTCTGGTTCCCTCGAAGAGAATCTCCTTGACGTCGGCCTAAAAACGGAACAAGATGTCTTTCCCGCATTCCGAACCAAGCCACACAATTATTGACGTGATAATATTAAGGTCACCTTTACGAGCACTCTTCCTCCCGCCCTCTCGATGATGTCCACCATGCAGCGGGGTATTTCCACAAAGCCGCCAGTCGGGTAGAACTCGCCCACCGTATTGTAGTGGAATACACATCCTGAAGGTAAATCTAATGATGGATGCTACACTTGGAGCATTTACCCTAAAGGTCTTCACCAGCAAGCATGGGCATTGTTAGGCTTCGCGGCGAAGTGCACATGACGAAGTACATGTGGCAGAAGATGGCCCTTAGGTCGGCGTTGTCGGTGAGGCCCTGTGCATACGGGGACATGGATATCAACTTCCGGCCAGGAAAATAAGTTGCATCTACGTACCTGTAACAGTTCGTAGGTTGACTTTTGGTACTTCTTCCTCCACATGGGGACCATTAGGTTGATCAGTCCCGTCTTGATGATCAGCCAGTTCAGCCAGAGGGGAAGGTGCTTCGACGCCATCACCACCCAGCAACAATACCTGAACCAGGGTCATGTTTATATGCTTGCTTTAAGTTGGGACACGAATAAGATTACCAATTGTCCTTGAGCATCCTGAAGTACTCATCGATGGCCTCGTGCTCGTCCGGAAAGTCCCTCTTCAGCACTGGCTTCCAGTTCTTGTGCGCGTCTTTGAAGATTGAGTACCACCTCGGGGACTCTGCCCTCGCCGTCGCGGAGTGCATCCCCACGCAGACCTTGTCGTAGGCAGCCTCCATCGGCGCCCACTCGATCTGCCCCTCGGTCAGCTAGAAATACGTAGGTAATGCTCACAATTAATCGCGTAGATGTTGAATTGAAACTCATACCTGGTCGAAATAGAACTTTGCCGGCCCACTGCCCGCCATCTGCCCGACGTAGTGGACGCCGTAGTCGAAGCAGTAGCCCTCCTTCTCCACGTCAAGAGGCGCCATGCAGCCGCCGGCGATGTCCCTCTGGTCCAACACGAGGACCTTCTTGCCGGCCTAAAAAGTACGTATTTGGGAGATAATTTTAGAGAGATTAACATACGCTAAGTCTTACTTTTGACAAAATTGTGGAGCATGAAAGACCGCCAACGCCGCTGCCGATGACGATCGCGTCGGGATTCGAGGGAACCTTAAATTTGCATTGCTGTGATTATCTGAGTACGTATATACAGGTTATGACTCATACCTTGTCCATTGAGAATTCTTGTCTGAGAATAGTCTTCTTCGCCTCCAAGTCTGTGAGATAGGGTTTTCTCGGACGGCGCGCATCGCGGTTGAACGGACTTTCGATAAACAAATTTTGCAAGATATGCGAGCGCTGGTCAATTAATTGCTTAATATATGTACCTGGTTATGAAGTAGAGTATGATTTTGGCCACTGCTAGTAACACCACTATCCCTCCGACGCCATAGACGGCGAAATCCTAGGATGGAATAGTTCTTTAAATTTGACGTATGAGATGCTGGAATTATTTTACTCACTGCTAATTCCGGCTGCATGACCATGCAGTCAGTGCTTAATTCGTCCTTCAACTGCTGCTGCAATCCCGCAATGCCATGCTTTTTGGGATCTAGCTAGAGTGCAAGGCGTCCAGCCAGCCGACTTGCACCGCGCGCGCGGGCGCGCTTGGTCGCTACAGTCTAGGATACCCCCTCGTAGTAGTTTTTCCGGCGTGCTTGGTACGCACGGACGCCGCCGCGGACGTCAGTCTGACTTGATGAGAGCGCGTAGCGTGCGTCGCGTAGCCTGCTTGGCCAATCCCAACTAAGGGACACAGGTGAAAATTTCCTTCTTCCTGCTAGAGCGTCCAAACTTTCCGGTTTCAGAAGCGACAATCAACGGGATGCGTGCATGATTGTTCGCTTGAACCTGTTGATTGCTTGCTTGGGGACACTATTAAATGGGCGTTTTTGCTAGAATGTCTCCGCAAATATGGTCGTATGGACTAGTTTGAACGGCTAAAGACATATTGAAAAGACGATCATATAACTAACGGACATTAATGAGAACGCATCTACTACACTCCAAAGTTCGCATGTGACTGGGTCCATTCTGTTTTCATTTTCGTGTTCTCATTATTTCCGCAACATACTGTATATCTAGGACACCGCAACCGGCTTGGAAAATCTTGGCTGTGGGATTTGTGCCGATTCGAGTTGAATGAATCAAGAATTGATTTTGAGAACATAAATATTAGTGGTCGTTGTTCTCCTGCATATACAATGCTAGCTAGTCTACATGGCAGTTTATTGACCCCACGATTTTGGAAAGGCCAAATCCAAAAAATTAGTTTACTGCATGCAGCGATTTTAGTGATTAGATGAATTTGCCAATAGCGCACGCTGCACGGATAGAGCAAAATCGAATAAAATTACAAGATATCGCAATTTGCAAACAATTTAAAGCATTTATTGTCTTGCTGCAGCTTACGTACGATAATGACATCGAATCGATTCAAAGACCCAAGTTATATCCACGACGATAGTTTGCATATTGCAGTCTTGAAATTGACACCGGATAGCATAATTTTCACTATGTAGTACGTACATTTAAACAAGTGTCATCAAGATCTCCGTGCTTATTTTCTTAACTAATTTTGTAGATGCCGGCTAGCCCGGATCGTGCGACGCGAGAGTGACGCGACTCCAACCCTCGCCCGGCGGCAGCCACATGTATGTACGGTAGTCGCGTCAATGTTATAGGCTAGCTCCTGCACAAGACAGCTGACAGACAGATTCCTAGGTTAGGTTAGGTTAGGTTGGCTGGCTGGCTAATGTACACAAAGAGATAAGACATATTATAAAGGACCGAACTTTTTTCCGTGAAAATGTCTTCCTCCCGGCAAAACTCTGACGAGGATGACTCGGACAGCCAGAGCACGAGCCACAAAGGCGGAGCGTCCGCGTCCAAGTCTTCTGCAGGCTCAGTGCCGTCGTCGTCGTACAAGGAGAGGCGGAGGGAGGCGCACACGGCGGCGGAGCAGAAGAGGAGAGACGCCATCAAGAGGGGATACGACTTTCTTCAGGTATGATACTTAGGCTGCCGTCCATGCAGGCCTTAACTTTCTTTTATACGTAGGAGCTTGTCCCCGCTGCGTCGACGTCGGACGGCGGAGCTGGCAGCGGCAGCGGCGACCAACAGTCGGGCACGTCGGGATCCGGAGCCAAGGTATCCAAGGCGGCCGTGCTGCAGAGGTCGATAGACTACATACACTCAATGCAAGCGGGAAAGGTCAGTAAATATTCCCGTAGAATGATTATTAAGTTGGTGGAAATGAGCCTCTTCGTTTCTAGGACCGTCAGCTAGAGGAGCTTGCTCAATTGAAGAAGGAAGTAGCGGCGCTCCAGATCATGAAAGCCAACTACGAGCAGCTCGTCATCGCGCACAAAGTATGCAAGGCAAAGTCCGCGGAGAATTGTCCGATAGTAAGGTAGTGAATGCTCTTATTGCAGTCCCAGCCCCAGGACTCGGGCGACAACTCCGTGGTGCCGTCCGAGATCAAGTTCGAGACCTTCCGTCAGCTCATGGACTCCCTCTTCGTCTCCTTCGAGGTGGACTTCCTGCTCATGTCATTCAAGTCATGTGTTCTATCTCTCTTTTGCTATATATTGCAGGACTCTGTTCCGATGGACACGTTCGGCACGCTGAGCGGCGGCGTCTTCTCCTGGCTGGAGGAGCAGTGCAAGCCGCAAATACTGCAGGAGCTCATGTACGGAATCCTGCAGGGAGTCAAGGAAAAATTCGATGAGCAGCGACCGGAAGCTGACAAACGAACAGAGGCAAGTATTTAGTATACTATAAATTCGATGAAATAGATGAAATTGTCATTGTTGATGCATTTCAGAAGTCTACCGACTTGTCTTCGGCTGGCCGAGGCAGACAACACAGATAGTAGTGGCGTGAAGAAACTACGTGCACATAATACCCTGACAGAGAGAGCTGTGAGACAAGATGCTACGTATGTACTATGTAAATCCTACTGCTCATACTTTATTGGCAAATGATTTTTTTTCTACGCGAATCTGTCCCTTCTTCTGCACAGTCTGTATGCAACTCCGATGATGATAATTGCTGCGACGGCCACGCCGGCGACGATGATGCCGACGATTAGGACGAGGTTGTGGCCGGTGGAGTATCCCTCGGGGCTCGCCACGTCGCCTCCCGTTTGGGGGCTAGATCAGTGTTGAATTCGCAACGGTTCAAAGTGACGTATATGTAGACTATACCCTTAATTACCTTGAATCCGCTTTCCGGGCCTGGATGTCCTCCTCCTGCTTCCTCTCCGCGATCTCTGGCGGCTCGGCGATCGGCTTGTTGGGATCGAATCGCGCCAGGAACGTCCTCTTCTCGCTCTTGTTGTAATCAACGCCCCATGTGCCCTTGTCCTCTCGCGCTATGGCCTAATACGGCATCAAACACGGATTTCATTCCTCCTTGGTCTTGATAGATTGTTTAATTACCTGAAACACGTAGAGCTGATTCCTTGCAATCCCGCCAATGTCGACGTGAAAGGTATCTGTCTCGACGAGCGGCGTCTGCTTGTATCCCGCGCCGCCGCCTCGCTCAAGCCAGTATTTGACCAGGAACTGGTCGGCGCACTCCACCTCACGGGCGATCGACTTCCACGACACGCGTACTGCATGGGGAATACATTTTCTTGCTCGCTCAAAATGGATTTAGCCTATCTATACCTTTGTCGTAATCGATCATCTGGACGTCTGGTTTGCCCACAAAGTAAGGGTTTCTGCCCGCCTGCCAGCAATAGGCGGACGCGAAGTGGGGAATGGTGGGGAGGATGCACACGACGAAGAGAAAGACCAGCATCATTGCTCTGTCAAAACGGAGCTGCGTTAGATGGGCACTCGATCCAAACTACTGGGCTCGCAACAACTAAATATTAGAAGGGAAGTGCGATAAGGTCAGTTCAGAAGCGTATACGGCTTCCCAATCTGCGTATGCGTAAGATGTACGTTTTCTTAGAAGCAAAGCAAATTCTCCCAAAGTCATGAGAAACGGGCCAATGCTCCAAGAAATAATCCTTTGTAAGTATTAGAAATGCGCCCTGACGTACGTATGTATTAGGTTCAGCTTAATCATTTCTATTCATATTATCGTAGTAAAAGTCTTTAGACCGACTGTGTTCCTATCTTGGATTTCATCACACCTTGTTTCTTTTCTTTTGCCTCTTCTTTTCGATGAGCTTTCTGCGAATCTTCTCCGCCTTGCCGAGCACTCTCTTGGCTCGGAATCTGAACCCGACGTCGGAGAAGACCTCGTCGTTCTGCCTGAACGCCGTCTCCACCGACTCGTCCATGGTGGCCAGGTAGCGGCTCAAAATGCGCTCCTGCGCTTGAACCGGCAGTGAACTATGTACGTATAAAGGAAGTGTAATTAAAGTATGCATGTATGCATGCTTGGTGCAACAAATCGATCCTACTTGAACAGTTCGAACTTCTCCTTGTGGCTGTCGAGCCTTCGGCGCATGACTCTGATCCGGAGGCCGATCGGAAGGAGGCTGAGGGCAGACTGGAAGCGGCCGAGGCGCTGAAGGGCCCAAGCAGCCTTATGAAATCATATAACGCTAGTGCGTATTTAAGTTGGCCTTCCACAATAGAATGTTGATTCTGGATCGTACCATTTTTCTCGCCTCCGGAAGATGCTTAGCGTGCTCGTGATGTTCGACGTCTTGATCGCTCTTCCTGGAGACGCCTGTGGCTGTGACCTTCATGGCGGCCAAGTCTACAATGAGCAGGAGGAGAAACGTCACAGACGGTGATAAGAGACGCATCTTTGAATGCGATTCTTACGCGTATATGATTTGTTTGGGCAGTTAATTTGGCATCTCTCAGGCGAACTATCAATATCTTAAAAGTAGCAATGCCGAATGCGAAGTGCCTTCTGTCACTTCTTTCTACTTTTTGGCACTTCATCCGACCGCACAATTGGTTTCAATATTCCTCTCAATCAAGCATGGTTTGCGAAATAAGTAAAATTTATTTTAGAGCTCGGCGGAACTTTCGCCTCGTTATTTTCGTCGTCCGGCCGCATGCAATAGTCCCTCCAAGGGACGCCTTTGCTTCGCTCTGAGTGAGTAACTGCCAACATGAATGTCTGAATGGCAGCCGCTTATTAGCTCGTCCGCTTTCGCCCGCAAGCCGGCCAGCCTCGGCCCTCGAGGAGCTGCGTCAGATGGGCACTCGACGATGAGTAGGCGGAAAAAGATGTATAAAACAAGCTAGAAAGCCAAATTTAACCAAAATTTATATCATGAACTTGCAAATGCAAACTATCAATAGAAATTGTAAGGGCTTGAACCGCGTCGGCTAGAGATTCCGCCAATTGATGTTACATGGTCAACCCGGCCGTTCGTCCGCGCTCTCCATGTCATCTAACGGTGACGGAAGCGCGAGGAAGCGATTGGCGGACGGACGGCGACAGGAGCGAGCGAGCGAACGAGCGAGCGCGCCTATTATACCGCCAGCAGGTAAAACCAAGCCTGCTGCGTCGTACGCGCCAAACATTCAGGACAATACGTAGACCGTACGCACAGAGTACGTGGAAGAATCCAGTCAGTCGTCTGGAAGATATGGCCGCGGTCCCAGCGGGATTTCTCTCGATCGTGTAACAACAATGTCGGCCGTCCAGATTGACGCGATGGAGACGACAGCCGCGGCGAAGGCGGCATCGCGAAACGCGAAGAGTGTGAGGGGCGTCAGTGGCGCACAGTTCGCAGACATTCTGAAGAAGTTTGACCAACAC
>JAAUYK010091727.1_pt1 | contig 13047 bp, 12 predicted proteins | sample 7278021 | NCBI WGS metagenome assembly JAAUYK01 (sample SAMN14350223, study PRJNA611818) | marine sediment metagenome | isolation source: surface marine sediment (1.8m) | place: French Polynesia: Moorea | collected 2018-08
ATCCCATGGACAGGGAAGAACTCTTCGCGTGCCTCAGCCGGCTGCAGCAATCCGGCTTCATGGAACGCACGCGGATAGTACCGAATCTCGAGTTCAGCTTCCGCCACGCGCTTATCCACGAGGTGGCTTACAAGACGGTCCTCAAGGCAAGACGCAAGGGCCTGCATGCCCGCGTGCTCTCGGCGATCGAGAAGCGTTCCGAACAACAGCTGCACGGCAAGATCGATCTATTGGCGCACCATGCTTTCCTGGCGGAGGACTGGTCCAAGGCGTTCGCCTACTGCCGAAGGGCGGGGCAACGCGCCCAGGGGCGCTCGGCCAATCGCGAGGCGGCCCGACTGTTCGATTGCGCCCTGACCTCGCTCGGATGGCTGCCGAACAGCGCACGGTTCCACGCCCGGGAGATCGACACCCGCCTCGAGTATGTCCAGACGTTGTTCACCCTCGGGCAACAGGACCTGGCCCATCGCCAACTCGTCGAGGCCCAGAAACTCGCCGAGGCGCTGGACGATCAGCGGCGGTTGGCCAAGGTCGTCTCCGCCTTCATGGTCTGCCACTGGGTGCGCGCCGATCTGGAAGGGGCCATTGGCAAAGGCGAGCAGGCCCTGGACTTGGCGAACAGATTGGGTGATGCCAAGTCACAGATTGAAATCGGAACCCGGCTCGGCTCAGTTTACATAGATCGGGGCAATTACACGGCTGCATGCCGTCTATTGAAGAAAATCACAGGAAAGATTTCAGAAGCTGAGTCGTTCGATCGATTCGGCCTACTGGTCATCGCCTCCGTCGGAAGCCGGACATCTCTCGCGAGGGCACTTGGCGAACTCGGTCATTTTGCCGAGGCGATAAGGGTCGGTGACGAAGGGATCCTGATCGCCGAGGAAGCCGGTCACGTCTTCAGCCAGATCTATGCCTACCTCTTCGTCGGCAACGCCCTGCTGAGGAAAGGCGATTTCGAGCGCAGCCTGCCGCCGTTGGTGCGCAGCTTTGAACTCTGTAATTCGACACGGGCCAAGTTGCTGTTCCCGCTCAGTGCGGCCACGCTCGGCTACGCTCAGGTGCGGCTCGGCGACTTGAGAGACGGCTTGCGGCTGCTTCGAAAGGCAGCGGTCGCAGCGGAGCGCCAATCCCTCAAGTTCCAGCTTTCGCAGGAATTGACCTGGTTGGGAGAGGCCCTACTCCTGTCGGGGCACGAAGAGCAGGCGCGTCTCCATGCCGGCAACGCGCTGGAGAGTGCGCGGCGTCACGGCGAGATCGGTGACGAAGCGTGGGCACTCTGGCTCTTGGGCGAAATCGCCAGCAGGAGCCGCAGGCCGGATGTCAGGTTAGCGGAAGACTGTTTTGCCGAAGCACAGCAGATCGCGAAGTCGCAACGGATGGAGCCGCTGCTGGCCCATATTCATTATGGTCTTGCGCAGGTCTATCAGCAGTCCGAGCGCGGACGGGCGGCATCGGACAACCTGAAAACGGCCATATCCAAGTACCGCGCGCTCGAGATGACCTATTGGCTGAACGCGGCGGAACAGACCCACGCGAAAAGCGTCTCCATGGGTGTCGTCGACTGACCGACGACCAACTTTGTTGTCAAAAAAATGTGAAAGCGTTTCTGGTTACTTGGCCTTTTCCGCCAGGCATTCCGACGCCGTGGCGACCCTTTGTGCCATGTCTTTCTGAAAGATCTCGTCCGAGATCGCCCTCGAAGCGGCACCGATCAGGTTTGCGGCCAGGGTCAAGCCCTGGGCTTCGGCGTGGGCCCCCAACTCGTCAAGACATAGCCTGATAGCGTGTGCTTCGGCGCAGTTGCGGGTGTTGATGTCAATGACCTCACCATTCATCTCGAGACGTCTCCCCAACCCAGAGGCTGTAAGCGGTTACTAAAAAGTAAGTAACGCTAAGACATCGTAGGGCGGGGCGCTGTGAAGCAGTTCACAGACGAGTAAGCAAATTGTTCTTAAATGCAATGCGACGAGCAGTCGCTTTCAGCTCGAATCAAGGGAGAGGATAATGTATCGGCAATTTGACGAAGGTACCCTGACCAGAGGAGCGGACGGAGCCTTGTATCTCCTGCGTCCCGGAAGCTGCGTGAGGGTTGGCGACCAGCCCCACGATATGGATACCGAACATTTCGGGCACGATGAGGGTTCATCGGCACATGTCGATTCCCAGTCTGCCAGGGTGCTCATCGAACCAGGGTGCACGGCTCCGGTTCATGCAACAGACGATCTGGGCGACAACGATGCTGCGATGGTGTTGATCAATCCTGGCGATGCGCTGTCTGCGCGAGTGCTGGTTGATCCCGGTGATGGTATCTCCGCCCGGGTCCTGATTGATCCCGGCGTGGCCACGGTGAACTGACGCCCAAACGTCCGGGTGTGGAGTGGGAAGGAGCCGCTGCCGCGGCACGCGATCGAGTTTGCTTCTAACCAGCGGCTCTCCCACTGTTCCTATTGATCCGATGGCGATACGGATATGACGGTTCGAGACCCGAGAGCGGTATTCGACATCTCCCGGTCCAGTCCGGGCGATCTTACGAAGGGCTTCAGGAAGTCAACGCATAGGCTGATCCCGCCGGAAGAAACCCTGGCGCGGGTCTCCTGCTACCTCCCGGTCATGGGCATCACGAGGGTCGCCAACGTGACCGGCCTCGACAGTATCGGGATCCCGGTCGTGATGGTCTGCCGGCCCAATTCCCGGTCGGTTTCCGTATCCCAGGGAAAGGGCTTCAATCTCGCGGCCGCCAAGGTCTCGGGTATCATGGAGTCGATCGAGAGCTTCCACGCCGAGCGCATCGACCAGCCGCTCCGTCTCGCAAGCTTTGAGGACCTCCGCTACAAGAACCGTATCGTCGACGTCGCTGGCCTGCCGCGCCTGTCCGACAGCCGCTTCACGCCTCAGACCAGAATCCTCTGGACCGAGGCGCGCGATCTCTTCACCGGCGACCCGCTGCTGCTGCCCTACGAACTCGTGCACCTCGACTACACGCTGCCCCTGCCGAGCGGGCATGGCTGTTTTGCCGCCAGCTCGAACGGTTTGGCTTCGGGCAATCACCTGGTCGAGGCGATCAGCCACGGTATTAGCGAGGTTGTCGAGCGCGACGCCATTACGCTCTGGCATCTGCAGGGGCGCGAGGCGCAACAGCGCAGTTTTGTCGATCTCGACAGCATCGACGATCCCTCGTGCGGTGCGCTTCTGGAGAAGTTCGAGGTGGCCGGCGTTATGGTGGCGGTCTGGGAGATCACCTCCGATGTCGGGATCCCGGCCTTCCTCTGCCGTATTCTCGACCAGCAGCCGCCGCCGGCGAGCACGGTCCGCCCGGCGACAGGCATGGGGTGCCATCCGGCGCGTCACGTGGCGTTGCTCCGCGCACTGACCGAGGCGGCTCAGAGCCGTCTCACCTTCATTGCCGGTGCGCGCGACGACATGCCCCGCGGCGAATATGAGCACTTTCTGGACCGGGAAACCTATGACAATTGGCGCGCCAGCATGGTCGCGCCGCGCCGCCCGAGGCGCTTCACCGAGGCGCCGACCTTCGAGGGCCTCACCTTGCACGAGGATCTCGACTGGCAGCTTGGCCGTCTCGAGGCGGTTGGCATCGAACAGGTGGCCGTGGTGGACCTGACCAAGCCGGAGTTCGGCATTCCGGTTGCCCGTGTCGTCATTCCCGGCCTCGAAGGTCTGGACTCCGCCAAGTATCGGCCCGGGACCAGGGCGATCAGCCTGATGCGAGAGAAGGCATGACCATCATCGTTTTCACCGGACCGACCCTTTCCGTCCACGATGCCCGCTCTGTCCTCGACGCGGACTATCGCCCGCCGGTTTCGGAAGGCGACGTGTTCCGCGCCGCTCAAGAGGCGCCCGAGGCGATCGGCATCATCGACGGCTACTTCGAGAACGTGCCCTCGGTCTGGCACAAGGAGATCCTCCACGCCATGTCGAAAGGCATCTGGGTGTTCGGCAGCGCCAGCATGGGCGCCCTGCGCGCCGCCGAACTCACGGCCTTCGGGATGATCGGCGTGGGCGCGACCTTCGAGGCTTTTCGCGACCTCGTGCTCGAGGACGATGACGAGGTCGCCGTGATCCATGGACCGAAGGAGCTGGGCTATCCGGCCTTGTCGGAGGCCATGGTCAATATCAGGCGAACCCTGTCCGACGCCTACTCGGAAGGCGTCATCGGCGCGCCGGCGCGTGAGACCCTCGAGAGCGCGGCAAAACGTCTGCCTTATCGCCGCCGGTCGTTCCAGGCCCTTCTCGCGCTAGCTGAGAGCGTGGGGGTTTCGGAGGAGGACGCGAAGGCGCTCGAGACCTGGCTGCCCTTCGGGCGCGTCGACCAGAAGCGCGAGGACGCGATCTTGATGCTCCAGGCGATGCGGGATCACAAGAGGGGCGCGCCGGGCCCCATGCCCGCCGCCTTTCATTTCGAGCACACGACCCTCTGGGAAAAGGCGACGCGTCTTGCTCTGCAGCCGGCCTGAGGCCGATGCTCGCGAATCACCCTCGAACCGGCCCAGGCCGGGGGCGCCAGATTCCTTAATGTCGATGCGCGTTGAGTCGCCTAAACTGCAGCGACCCGGGACGCGCGGCGACATTGCCTGACCCGTTTGCCCTCCCGGGAACCTTACCTTCCGGCAGGGATTCTAGGTGACCCGGTGGTAGTGCAGGACAATATCAAGGCGGCCCATTTAGAGCTCCTGTCGAGAAACCCGCTCTTGAGCCGGCTCGAGCCCGGCCAAATGAACGAATTGCTGTCACTCGCCGCGACCCGGCGGTTCGCCCCGCGGGACGTCATTTTTCAGAAGGGCGATCCGGGAGAGGAGTTCTACGCGATCCTGAGTGGCCGCGTCGGGATCAACACCATCTCGGAGGAGGGTAAGGAAATTTTCCTAAACATCCTCGATCCCGGCGAGGTGTTCGGCGAGATCGCCTTGTTAGACGGCAAGGACAGAACCGCCGGCGCAGTCGCCATGCAGTCGAGCGAGTTGCTTCGGATCGGCCGTTCCGAGTTCCTGCCTTTTCTCGAGCGCCATCCCAAGCTCTGTATTCGCCTTATGGCGGTCTTATGCGAGCGGCTGCGTTGGACCAGCGACATCATCGAGGACACGATTTTCCTCGATATCCCGCGGCGTCTGGCCAAGCGTCTCCTCACGCTGGTGCAGCGTTACGGCGAGCCCTTCGAGGATGTTCTGAGGATCCGCCTCAAGCTCTCTCAAGAGGAACTGGGCCAGATGCTCGGCGCCACCCGGGAGAGCGTCAACAAGGGGATCAAGTCGCTCCAAAGCACCGGGGCGATCCGCTACGACGACGGCCATATCATCATCCGTGACCTCGCCTTGCTGGAGAAGCTCGTCTCCGGGAGCCCGGACTGAGTAGTTCGCGGTGTTTCCGGAGTGGCGAGTGTTCCCGAAAAATTATTGGCAAAATTAAAGTATCAATGATCCTCATTTCATTATCATTTGTGGAGAAGCCAAGAAATTAACCGAAACTCAATAAATCGACCATAGTGTTGTTAAGAAATCAGAAGAAAAGAACACCAGGTAAGCAGTATCGGAGGAGGATGTCGGAACAGAAGGGGTCCGGTCGGATGGGCTTTCCAGAATTCCTTGATATAGAGACGGTCGGTTGCGTGCTGGCCGTGATGGTTACCGTACAACTCGTTCTCGAGCTTCGGTCGATCTACCTTTCGGCGCTGTCCAGGCGCGGCGGCGAATTTCTCCAGATCCAGGGCCTGCTCGATCCCTTGACTGCCAACAAGGAGTCGCTGGAAGCCTAAACCGCGACCAATGAGGGGCTGAAACATGGTACTTGACGCTCAACAAGCCGGAGGCGGGGCTAAAGTCTCCGATCTTGGACAGAAGCTCGACCCGAGCATCACGGTGAAAGATCAGCGCCGGCTGACCTGGCGCCTGCTCACTTACTGGGAGCGCCTTCGCGGCGAGCGCGACTTTCCGGCGCTGTCGGACGTCAAATCGGAGGATATCCCGCATATTTGGCCCTATTGTTTCGTTCTCGACGTCAAGAACTTCCGCGAGTTCCCCTACTTCCACTACTTCGGCCGTTCCTTGGCGCGCTACTCCGGGGTCTTCCTGAGCGGGCACCAGGATCTCTCGCATACACTGCTGAAGAAGGCGGTCTGTCATTATCGCGAGGCAATCAAGCGCGGCGCCCCGGTCCTGGTCGAAGAGGAATTGACCCAGTTCGATAGCCGTAGGCTGCTGTTCCGCAGCGTGCTCTTGCCGCTCAGCGATGACCAGGTCAGCGTGGATTATCTGCTCGGCGCGGCGAATGGCACTTGGTCGGATGGAGCCGGTGCGGAGCCGGCCCTGCGGGTCGAAAGTCCGTCGGCTGGCCAGGATTGATTAAGGATCGAGGCCTAGAGTGAACTCGGCCCGGGCCTGACCTTCCGGTCCCGGCTTACGGAGTTCCCATGTCCCGCTTCGCCTTCGTCGTTTTGCTTCTGGTCTGGCCCGCGTCCGCCTTCGCGGCGCCGGAACGGCGATGGGACGTCCATTGTCCGCCGACCCGTCCCTTGGCGGACAACCAGTGCCGGGTCGCGCCGCAGCACGCCGAGGGCGGGGCCGACTTCAACGTCCTCTTCTCCTACATGGGCCGGGATCTCAACTTCCTGATCAGCGGCGATCAGAGATACACCCACGGAGAGGTCCGGATCGACGGCAGGCACGTCTTCATGACGCAGCTATGCGGCAAAGGCTATTGCGTGTTCTCGGGACATCTGGCGGAAGAGTTGGCCGAACTGTTCCGCAAGGGGCGTCAGGCCGAGATCGAACTGGTGACGAGAAAGCGCAATGTGTCCCTCAACCAGCAGATCGACCTTGCCGGCTTCGAGGTGGCCTTCAAAACCTTCAAGCGGCGTCACCGCTGAACTGAGCTCTTTCGGCTCCCGTCAGGCGCCGGACTCCAATCGCCGGCTCTCCCCTTCGATCCGGCGAGAGGGAACGGCTTCCCCATGTGCGATCAGGGTGACCAACGCCTCGCGATCAGCCATCGCATCCGACAAGGAGCGCAGAGGCCGCTGAAGATAGGGGCTCACGTAGGGTGTTACTGGCTTCGAGGATTTCTTTTCCACAGCCTCACCACAGGCTTATCCACAGGTATTTCTCAAGTTTTTTATTGATTGATCTTCCTTAAGAATACCTAACCTAAAATATTTAGAAGTTCTATACAAGAGGAATATTTGCTTTTTCTTGGATCGTTGTTTTCTTTCGCTTGATGTCAGTAAGCAGGCCGGTTTCCCGGAGCTTCCAGGATCCGGCTCTGGCGAGTTCGCGCCATCAACTGCCCGGTTCGGCCCGTGGCCAACAGGCCGAAGACCGTGCCCGAGCATGGCTGGTTTTGCGCCGACTCGAGGGCTGCGCGGCACACCTGTGGATAACCTGTCTGTGGACAACTCGCGATCGGAAGAACCGGCTCCCGGAGCCCCTTCCGTCACACCTCACGTGTCTGTTCGAACCCGGCGGACGGCGTCCAGCCAGCCCTCGTACTGGCGGCGCCGTTCTGCTTCGGGCATGTTCGGTTCGAAGCGGTCGGTGGCCTGCCACTTCTCCGCGAGGTCGCTGAGACCGGAAAAGAAGCCGCTGCTCAGGCCGGCCAGATAGGCCGCTCCCAGCGCGGTGGTCTCGCTGACCAGGGGACGCTCGACCGCGCAGCCGAGAATGTCGGCGAGGCGCTGAAGGACCCAGTCGTTCTCCACCATGCCGCCATCGACACGGAGCGTCCTCGGCGGCGCGGCCCCGTCACCCGCCATCGCCTCCAGGAGGTCTCGGGTCTGGAAGCAGACCGCGTCGAGCACCGCCCGGGCGATTTCCGCCGGCCCCGTGGCCCGGGTCAGGCCGAAGATCGCGCCGCGCGCGCGGGAGTCCCAATAGGGGGCGCCCAGGCCGGTGAAGGCTGGCACGAGGAACACGTCCTGGGTGGGATCGGCCTGTTCCGCCAACGTCTGGGTCTCGGGCGCGCTGGCAATCAGGCCCAGACCGTCCCGGAGCCATTGCACGGCGGCGCCGGCAATGAAGATGGAGCCCTCCAGTGCATAGGCAGTTTCGCCGCCGATCCGGTAGGCGATCGTGGTCAAGAGACGGTTGCGCGAAGTGACCGCCTCGGGGCCGGTGTTCATCAGGGCGAAGCAGCCGGTGCCGTAGGTCGATTTCATCATGCCGGGCTGGAAGCAGGCCTGCCCGACCGTCGCCGCCTGCTGGTCGCCGGCCATCCCGGTGATCGGCAGGGAGCGGCCGAACAGGTCCTTGGGCGTGCTGCCGAACTCGGCGTCGTTGTCGCGAACCTCAGGCAGGATTGCTTCAGGGACGCCGAAGAGCGTGAGCATGTCCCGGTCCCAGCACTGCCGCCGGATGTCGTAGAGTAGGGTGCGTGCCGCATTGGTGATGTCGGTGGCATGAACGGCGCCGCCGGTCAGCCGCCAGAGCAGGAAGCTGTCGACCGTCCCGAAAGCAAGCTTGCCGGCCTCGGCGCGCTGCCGGGCCCCTGTGACGGTGTCGAGCAGCCAATTGATCTTGCTCGCAGAGAAATAGGGATCGAGCAGCAATCCGGTCCGCTGCTGCACAGCGTCTTCGTGACCTTCCGCCTTCAAACGCTCGCACAGCTCCGCGGTGCGGCGGTCCTGCCAGACCAGGGCCCGGTGGATCGGCTCGCCGCTCTCCCGGTCCCAGATCAGGGTGGTTTCACGCTGGTTGGTGATGCCGAGAGCGGCCAGGTCGTCCACCGTCGCGCCGCCGTCCGCCAGGGCGCCTTTCGCCGTCTTCACGGTATCGCGCCAGATGTCCTCCGGGTCGTGTTCGACCCAGCCGGACCGGGGAAAGTGCTGGGGCAGCTCCTCCTGGGCCTGGCCAGCCGGGCGGCCGGCCCGATCGAACAGGAGCGCCCGGCTGCTCGTCGTGCCCTGGTCGATGGCGAGAACGAAGCGCGGGGCGGCCATGACTCTATCCTTCCCTGCCTTTGTCGGGGGATATGGTGAGAGCGGTCCCGCAAAAGATCAAGCGGACGCCGGCGGCGTGCGGGTCGGCCGACGGCGAGAACCCGGCCTAGCGGTCGGCGGTCGTCGTCGCGGCGTGGATGAAGCCGTGGGCGGCATAGCGCCGCTTACCGTAGACCTCGCCCGGCGTGTACCAGACGCGCACCGCCGACCAGTCGCCCGCGGCCGACACGTCGATGATCGGCGTGTTCTTGTGGATCCGGCCGCGGTTCAGCCAGTTCGCGTGGTCGGCGACGATCTCGCGCTTGTTCAAGATCTTGGTGACCACGGCGAGGTGGCCGCGGCTTCGGCCCTGGGACTTGATCACCAGGATCGCGCCCACCCTGGGCGTCCGGCTGCGCGCATAGCGCCCCTTCGCCTGGTCCCACCAGGTGCCGGCGTCGCCGCGGATCTGGATGCCGGCGAGGCGGCGGGCGTAGGGCACGCACTGCAGCGGGCGTCGGGTCTCGATCAGACGGGGCTGCAACCCCAGGCCGGCCAAGGTTCGCTGGGTCGCGGCGGAGGGCGCCGGCGCGCTGGTTTCCTCGATCGAGGAACTACAGGCGGGAAGGAAAAAGAGCGCCGTTGCCGCCAAGAGGTTCCGGGCCGATAGAAGCCGGGCTGTCTCGCTCGCTGCAAGGCGCATTGCGCTCGCCGATGCCTCCGGTCCGCTCGATATCGATTTGTTGGAGCAGATTCACTGGGCTTGATGGATCGCCTCCGGCGATTAAGTCAAACCCGGACCTGCTCTAGAAATCGAGCCCTTCGGTCGTGGATTCTACAGGGTTTTGAACAGTCTGCGCCAGGGACTTCAGAGCAGCGCTTCGTCGAGCGCCAGCACGCTGGCGCCGCCGCGGATCACCTGGGCGCCGTAGGTCGCCGCGCGCGGCATGATGTTCTCGGCATAGAAGTGGCCGAGCTTGAGCCGGGCCTCCAGGAAGCCGGGGTCCCAGGGTCCGTTCCCGCCGTCCAGCGCTTGCGCGGCGGTGACGCAGGCCTTGCCCAGCAACCAGCCGCCGGCCACCGTGCCGAAGAGCTGCAGGTAGGGCGTGGCGCCGGCCGCCGCCAGCGCCATGTCATCGCCGCCCGTTTCCAGCAGGTAGTCGCCCGCCGCCTCAAGCGTCAGGATTCCTTCGCCCAGCGCGCCGCGCAGCGAGACGATCGCCGGCCCCTTCAGGCCGTTGAGATCCTCCTGGGTCGCCTTCATGTGACAGATCAGTGCGTTCACGGCCTTGCCGTCGTCGCGCAGCAGCTTACGGCCGAGCAGGTCGAGCGCCTGGATTCCGTTGGTGCCCTCGTAGATCGGCAGAATTCGCGCGTCGCGATAATGCTGCGCCGCCCCGGTCTCCTCGATGAAGCCCATCCCGCCGTGCACCTGGACTCCCAGGGAGGCGATCTCGCAGCCGAGGTCCGTGGCCCAGGCCTTGGCGACCGGGATCAGGACGTCGAGCATGGCTTGCTGCTCGGCGCGTCGCGCCTCGTCGGGCTCCCGCTTTGCCCGGTCCAGGGCGCCGGCGGTGAAGTAGATCAGCGCCCGCATGGCCTCGGTGCCGCTCTTCATGGTCATCAGCATGCGGCGCACGTCGGGATGACGGATGATCTTGACCGGGGCCTGCTCGGCGCTGCCCAGCTCCCGGCTCTGGGTCCGCTCGCGGGCATAGGCGGTGGCCTGCTGGTGGGCGCGCTCGGCGATCGCGAGGCCCTGCACGGCGACTGCGAGGCGCGCGTTGTTCATCATGGTGAACATGTACTCCATGCCGCGGTTCTCTTCGCCGACCAGGTAGCCGACGGCACCGCCGTTGTCGCCGTAAGCCATGACAGCGGTCGGCGAGGCCTTGATGCCCAGCTTGTGCTCGATGGAGACGCAGCGCAGGTCGTTGCGCGGTCCGGGCGCGCCGTTCTCGCCGGGCAGGAACTTGGGCACGAGGAAGAGCGAGATCCCCTTGGTGCCGGCCGGCGCCTCCGGTGTGCGGGCCAGCACCATGTGGATGATGTTGTCCGTGAAGTCGTGCTCGCCGTAGGTGATGTAGATCTTCTGCCCGGTGATCAGGTAGTGGTCGTCTGTGGGAACGGCGCGGGTCTTGGCGGCGCCGACGTCGGAGCCGGCCTGTGGCTCGGTCAGGTTCATGGTGCCGGCCCACTCGCCCGAGATCATCTTGGCGAGGTAGGTGTCCTTTTGCCACGCGGAGCCGTGGGCCTGAAGCAGCTCGACCGCGCCCTGGTTCAGGAGGGGACAGAGAGCGAAGCTCATGTTGGCCGCGTTCCACATCTCCTGGATCGCCATGGCGAGGGTCCAGGGCAGGCCCTGGCCGCCGTAGTCGGGATCGAAGGCCAGGGCGTTCCAGCCGCTCTCGACATACTGCCGATAGGCTTCCTTGAAGCCGCTCGGGGTGCGCACGACGCCGTTCTCATAGACCGAAGATTCCAGGTCACCGGAGAGGTTGAGCGGCGCGAGGATCTCGCTGGAGAGCTTGCCCGCCTCTTCGAGCACCGCCTCGACCAGATCGGGTGTGGCTTCTTCGTAGCCCGGCAGCCCTGCGATCTCCGGGAGTCCGGCGATCTCGTCGAGCGCGAAACGCATCTCGGTCACAGGGGCGTGGTAGCTCGTCATGCCTTGGTCCTCGAACTTGGCCGCTCTCCTGGCGGCACTCTAACACTAGTGCCAGAGGGGTAAAGACGGGCACATTGCTAATACGTGAAGCGCGAGTTCCTGGACGGTCAGTGATTTGCACCTTGTTGTGACCGGGCGTGATTGGTCAACTCCGGGGCGCGGGTGCATCTCTGGAGCGCTCCGCTACGTAAGAGTTACAACAGGAAGGAGCAAGGCATGAGACGCGCGGTCTACGCATCCCTGGTGCTACTGTTCACAACGGCCTGCGCCCCCGACAGCGTCACCGTGGTTCGGCCGGCTCAGTTCGACGCGGCCTATACGCCGAGTTTCCAGAGCAACCTGGCGCGTTATGGCGCCATCCCCACGGTGATTCGCGGCAACCCCTTCGCGGTCGACCAGGCCGCGCTCGACGAGGCCGTGACAGCGGCCCTGGCCGGTAACTACTTCGGCCCCGACCTCACGTTCGAGTCGGTGCCGCTGAATACGGTGGCGCCCTACCGGCTCCTGATCTATTTCGACCCGGCTCCCTTTGTTCGGCCCGACAAGGCCTGCTCCCGGGGGGACCAACCCCTGCAGTCGGGTGGGGCCGGCGTGGCAGTGCTTATGGTGATCTGCTCCTCGGAGTACCGGGTTAGCTCCACGATTGGCTTCCGTGGCGACGTTTTTCGTCCCGACGGCCCAGAGTTCCGCAATCTGATGCGCACCACGCTGACCACCATTCTTCCGCCGCAGCGCTTCGACATCAACGGCGGCAACAGCCCGCGGCGGGGCTAGAGCGGATCGCTCGGGTCAGGGGTCGCGCGGCGCGGCGGCACGGACCAGGCGGTCGTTGATCGCTTCACCCAAACCGTGGTGTGGAATCCGCATCACGGCGATGGCGGAGACCGGCGCCTCGTCCAGCGCCCTGAGGAAGGCGAAGAGGTTGGCCGCCGCCTCCTGGAGGTCGCCACTGGCGCTCAGGTTGAGCGTGCGGGCCGCGCCTCGCGGCGTGTTCCGCCCGAAGGCGAGCAGGGCCTGATCCGGCGCCGCACGCTCTGCATTGAGCAGCAAGGGGTGCTCCGGCGCGTAGTGGCTGGCGAGCTGTCCCGGGGCGCGCAGGGGACCCTCCGCCCCGGCATCCTCGAGTTCCCCGAGCTGCTCCTCCAGCGCCTCCCGAGTCACGGCCCCGGGGCGCAGCAGCCGCGGGGTGTCGCCGCTTAGGTCCACCACCGTCGACTCGAGTCCGATAGGGCAGGCGCCGGCGTCCAGCACCAGATCGACACGATCTCCGAGGGCGGCGACCACGTCGGCCGCCCGGGTCGGCGAGATGCGGCCGGCCGGGTTGGCGCTGGGCGCGGCGATCGGCAGGGCGCAGGCGGTGAGCAGGGCCTGGGCGGCTTCATGACCGGGCACGCGCACCGCGAGGGTGTCGAGACCGGCGGAGCAGAGCAGCGAGATTTCCGACTCGGGCGCCCGCGGC
>JAAUYK010187718.1_pt1 | contig 13044 bp, 13 predicted proteins | sample 7278021 | NCBI WGS metagenome assembly JAAUYK01 (sample SAMN14350223, study PRJNA611818) | marine sediment metagenome | isolation source: surface marine sediment (1.8m) | place: French Polynesia: Moorea | collected 2018-08
CTCTGCCTCAGTGACGCGCAGCAATTCAGTGGCGGTCATGCGCATCATGGCGTCGATGTCGCCGCCGCCGCCAAAAATTACCTCTTGATCGGTCACGGTCGGATCGATCAGGGTGCGCAGCTTTTTACGGTGACCGAATGGCGGCATACTGCCGACCACAAATCCGGTGATTTCCAGGGCCTGCTCGGGAGTGGCAAATTTAACCCGCTTGCGGCCTACCTCCAAAAAAGCAGCCAGTTTGCGTCGGTCCACGCGCGCCAGGCCGTTGTTGATCACCAGCAGCGGCTCATCGGCGGTTCGAAAAATCAGTGATTTGATGATCTGATCATTGGTAACTTTCAATGCCCGGGCTGCGTCGCTGACCGTGGGCGTGTGTTCATCCAGGGGTAAAATGGTGGCCTTGATGTGATGCGCATCAATAAATTTTTGTAAGTCGGTGCTGGTGAAACTTGCTTGATTCATGGTCGTTCCTTTGCTCGCAGTCGGGCTAATGATTTGATGATGGTGGACCATAGGTCTGCATCGCTTTGATGAGACGGACAATCACCGCCAGGTTGGGGTGCAGCACCAGATAAAAAAGGGCCACCAGGGGTGCTTGGGGCCAGATGATGCTGGCCCAGGCGCATACAATCATAACGCTGGTGCGGGTACCCTTGCTGGCCAGTGTGGGACGACCGGTGTCAATCGTCAGCGTGGTCGCCCGGGCGCTGGAATAACTGATCAAATTGCTGCCGATCAACGCCAGGGCCCCCAGCACCAGGATCCAGCCGGTGGAAACTTGGGCCGGCCGGTTAACCAAGTAGACCACCATGCCGATCACCATGGCCCCATCAGCATAACGGTCCAGAACCGAATCCCAAAATGCACCGGCCCGGCTTTCGCGCCCGGACAGGCGTGCCAGTTGACCATCGACACCGTCTAAAACCTGCGCGGCAGCGGCGATAAGACCGGCCAGAAAGCCCAAACCCATACCAAACACCAGTCCCGCCAGGCAGCCCAGGGAGGTCGAGCTGACCGTTACATGCCAGGGTTTGATGCCTGGATAGCGGTTTAACCAAGGCGTAATACGGGCGCTAAGGTTGCACTTGATCCACTTGAGAACGAAGCGGTCAGTGGGTTTGGTTTGCCAGGCACGATCGGTGCCGGCTTGATTTGGTGCATCAGATACCATTCAATCTCCTATGACTGTTGATGGTTGATGTATGCTTGATTTTGTTCCAGTTTCACGTCCGGACCAAAATAAACGGGTCCGGATGGTTGCCGGAAAGTTTGGACTCAATAACCGGCATTGGATAACTGAGCAGCTGCATGAATGCAATAGATATTTCTCGACGGGCAGTTGCATCGTAGCGATCGGTTTTCTTCAATCGCGCTTGTTTCTGTTTTAATGCCTGATAGGCATCGAGGATATTATCGGTTTGGTAGTAAAGCAACGACCATTTATTACGCGTGAAATCAGGCGACTGCAAATCGGTTTGCAGCAATGATGTTTCCAAATATGATTGAATACCAAAGCCATGGACGATTTGATCCGAATACGGCCTTATTTTTTCATAGTCCACCGGTGTCAGGGGCGGGCTGATCGCCAGTTGTTTAACGCCAACCGCAACCATCTCTACAAAACAGTTTATCATGCCCACTTGAAATGAAAAAACATCAATATCTGAAGGGTTTTTGGGGCGCTCGGTCATGGGATATCTCCTTGATGGCAGCGGTAAATGGCAACTTCTTAATGGGTGAATTCCGGCGGGGTTGCACGCGCAACACTGCTGTCGGCCTCAAAACTCTTTTTGAATGATATCGCCCAACTGCTTGATGGCATCCGGGCTGAAACGAATCGCCTGGCTGACCTTGCCCGGGGTCTTGCTGGTGGCCGAGCCATAGGTGTTGATTTGAAGACATTTGGTGCCATCGCCGACATGCACCACGGAATAGGTGGCGTTAACCTCGGTATGGTTGACATCGCGGTCCAGGTGAACCGGAATCAATTTGGTGACAAGCGACATGTCTCAGCTCCTCGAATTGGTAGTGGCAAACAAACGCTGGTGGTTATTATATGTCAAATCGTTTCAAGGAATGTAAACGTTACCTTTTATATAGGGCAGGGCGCACCGGCTCTAGCTCACCGCATCCAGATCGGTTTGATCACCGATGATAAAAATTTTGGCATCGGCCGCAATGCGGCTTATAAATGGTTCGGCGTTTAATTTATGCTGATGAAACATTTTGGGTTTCATGGCATAGGGGTTGATTTCCCTGCCAATCTGATCGGTAATGCCGTGCAATAGCTTGGTAAGCGTCAGCATGGCAATATCGCCAATCACCATTAAATCCACCTCGGTGGTGGGTCTGGCATCTTTGTTGGCGATGGAGCCGAAAATAAAAGCGACCTGGATATCATCCCGGCCACTGAGGGCGTCTTTGAGCACACCAACCACCCCCACCGTTTTCAGCACCAGACTCTTAATATCTTCAAATAAGGGGTGTTCCTGGTTGGCGCGGTAATACAACCGGTTGCCGTCGCGCCGTTTGGTAATCAAATTCAATTGGGCCAGTCTCTTCAATTCACTTTGAACCGTACCGATGGCTAAACCGGATCGCCGGGCCATTTGACGCATGTATGCGGCCTTGTTGTTGATGTTGAAAAGCTGCCGGAAGATTTCAGCACGCACCTTGGACGATAGAATAGCGGATAAAGGATTCATAATGTATGATTATAGCATACATTCGTATGAATGTGTCATACGAAAAGCCGGAATTAACGTATGTTTGCGCCATACGTTCGTATGATTTCGGCGTACAAAAATGGGCCTGAAACGTACATTTTGATCATACGATTGTATGGCCAAGACATACAAAATATGGGCAAAAATGTATGATGTCAGCATACAAGTGTATGCTGACATCATACAAGAAATGCGCGGCAGAAGGCGCTAAAAACGCAATGCAGTATAAATTATTGATATATATACTAATTTAAATCTATCGATTGCCAAGCAAAAGGGGCCGCAGGCAAGGATGGCGCATGACGGATGGGGGGGCAAAGCAAATCCGCTTTATTTTCAAGGTGGCCCAGCGCAGAGCCACCTTTTTTGCCTGGCGACGGTGTGTTTCACACGAAATTGGGGTCGCCAAGAGGCATAAAGGAATATATTTCAGAAGCTTCGGGATGATCGAAATACTTGCATTTCAATTTTTTATTTGACATGCTTAAAATAATGACATTATTAAAGGATGCTTTTCAAACAGGGAGCAGCATTTTACGCTGATGGTGCCATGAATTGGGAAAATTTGGGCATCGAAATTGACACCTTGCGAAGATTGGGCCAAGAGCCGGTTTTCTGGGGTGACAACGGGGGGCGCCGCTCAGGCGAGGAAAGACGGCGTATTCTCGTTGGATTGCGTTCCGGTATGGACCGGCGGCTGGTTACCGACCGGCGACGAAGTCCTATCAGCAAGCTGTACCCCAAGTACGAACGGCGTCGGATTTTCTTCCTGGAAGATTCGGTGCGCCGCTAAAAAAACACCCCCCATATTTGCTAGCAAAATCACATCATTTTTCGCTCCTACTTTACCTGTGACTATGGGTGCATTTTAAGCTGGTTTCGCACCAGTGCGACAAAATTGTCAATATCGGCCTCGGTGGTATCAAAAGCGGTCATCCAGCGCACCTCCGACCGCGCTTCATCCCAAACATAAAAAAAGACCGCCTCCTGCAGAGACGGGATAATGGCTTCCGGAACAATGGCAAACACGCCGTTGGCTTTGACTTGCTGCGTAATTTGAATTTGGGGAATTGCGGCCAGCTCGGTTGCCAATTTTTGGGCCATGTGATTGGCGTGTTGTGCATTTGTATGCCACAGATCATCGCGCAGCAGCGCTTCAAATTGAGCCGCTATGAAGCGCATTTTTGAGTGCAACTGCATGCCCTGTTTGCGGATATATCTGAAATCATGAGTTAATTTTGGTTCGAAAAACACGACCGCTTCGCCAAACATCATCCCGTTCTTGGTGCCGCCAAACGACAGGATATCAATTCCGGCGTCGGCGGTGATGGTCTTTAGATCGGTTTCCAGGAATACGGCCGCGTTGGCCAGTCGGGCGCCGTCCATGTGGACCAGAAGATCTTTGGAATGGGCATAGGCGGTGATGTCGCGGATTTCATCGAGTGTGTAAACGGTGCCCAGTTCGGTGGCCTGGGTAATGGATACGACTTTGGGCTGGGCATGGTGTTCGAACCCTATGCCATGGTAGTGCGATTTGATCTGGTCAACGGTTATTTTGCCGTCGGAGGTGGGAATACTTAACAATTTGCAGCCGGTAAAGCGCTCCGGGGCCCCACATTCATCCACGTGGATGTGGGCGGATTCGGCACAAATGATTGAATGATAGGATCGGGTGGCGGCATTCAAACCGAGTACATTGGCGCCGGTGCCGTTGTAGACGAAAAAGACCTCGATATGATCACCGAAATGGCGCTTGAATTGTGCGATGGCGCTTTGGGTATAGGGGTCGTCGCCGTAGGCTACGGTGTGTCCCGTATTGGCTGCGGTCATGGCAGCTAGTATGTCAGGATGCACGCCGGCGTTGTTATCGCTGGCAAATCCTCTGCGAATATTTGATGGCATGGTTGTTTAACATTCTCCTGAAGTTGTTAAGGTGGATAAAGACGCAAATTGATAATGGTGGGATGGTGTTATTCCCAGCGGTTGCCGCCTTTATGGTGCAGGTCAATATAATCAACCCGGCCGCGTTCGCTGATAAAAGAATTAAGCAGCCAGCTGACAATGCTGATTAGCAGGGAGCCGAAAACCGCCGACCAGAAACCGTCGACTTCGAAACCACCGATGACACCCGAGGCCATCATCAGCATGACCGCGTTAATCACAAAGGTAAACAAACCGAATGTCAAAACCGTCAGGGGCAATGTCACAATAAAGAGAATCGGCCGCAGGAAAGCATTGAGAATGCCCAGGATGGCGGCGGTAAAAATAGCGTAAGTAAAGCTTTCGACGCGGATGCCGTCCAGCAGGTAGGAAGCGATAACGATGGCGAAAGTGAGCGCCAGCCAGCGAAGCAGAAGCCCTTTCATGGCAGATCCTTGTAAGTCCGATATTCTCGAGGTTAACTCAAATTGGTGAAGATCGGCCTGTTATTTACTACAGGTGATTTGAAAACGCAAAGCCGATTAGCGGAAATGAGGCTATTCGGGCCGTATCCGACCATCTCATGGCATGGATGCTACTTTCATGGCCCATGTCAGACCTTTGTGTGCCTGCTGCCGGGCGACTTCCTGGATCCGGACGTTTTGGTGTTTGTTTTTGATAACAACTTTGGAATTGGGACCCATGATAACGGTGCCCGGCCAAATGGTGCCGGATATCTCAGCGCGGGCAACGGGTGGTTCTTTCTTGGCCCAGGCTGATATGGATTTGCGTTCCTCGGCCAGTTCTGCCAACCGATTTTTAGCAGTGGCTATTTTAGCCTTTAGCCGGTTTAATGTTTCCTTGCCGCTATCCTGTCTGTCAAAATAGGCCTTAATTTGTTTGTCGGCGGTTTTCTCCCTGGATGCGATTTCGGCCAGCATCTGCTGGGCCCGGGTTAGTTTGTCGGCATCACCTTTTTTTTGGAGCGTTTGGACGGCGGCGGTTATTTTTTTGCGCTGTACCATGGCGTGGTCCTGCACCTGGGCCAGTTTGGTAATTTTTCGGTGCAATTGGTTGTTTGCCTTGCGGCGATCATTGGCCTTGGTTTTCAGCTGCTGAACCGATTCTTTTAACTGCTTGAAAGCTGCGGCCATATCAGCGATGGCTGTTTCAAGATGATCTTCGGTGCCGATTTTGAGTTCGCAGGGGTTGGATACCTTCGAACCAATGCCCTGGGATTGGATGCCCTTTTTGGCGGCAATCGTTGATGCGACGATGCGGCCTTTGCCAACATGGCATGCGCCACTGCACGCTATGTGGCTGCCGACGATTTCCTTTTCCGCCACAATACTGCCGAAAGCGCTGATGGTGGCATTTTTGATATACCGGGCCGTGATATTGCCCTGGGCACGAATCGAAGCTCCGATGATGCCGCCGTTTACGTGTACATCGCCGTGCACTTCGATTTCGGCTTTCAGAATTTCCTTGGCGGTGAGATTGCCGCCTTTAACACCAAAACCGTTTTGGATGGTTCCGTCAACCCTGATATTGCCATCATAATCGATGTGGCCGGTTTTCAGGTTGATATCGCCGGCCACATGGTGATCGGTATAAACAAAAAATTTGCCGCCCACGGAATAAAAAGGTCGCCCCTCCACTTCCGCAATGACCTGCGTTCCGTCGTCCGACAGTTTAACACCGCGACCGCAGCGCAGCACCACATCCTGCGTGTTGGTGTCTTCAATGGGTCGGCCGTATACATCAACGCCCGGCTTTCCGGCGATCATGGGCTTTTTTTCGGCGATAACCGCTCCGGCTTGAATGTGCGGCACATCCCCCCGGTTTTTAACCTCGATGATGCCATCGTCTGTGCGGGCACCCATTTTCAAATATTCAGGATTAAAACCAAATTTGATGCGGGCACTTTGTCCGGCCTGGGGAGGCTGGCCAGCAGCGATCGCAAAAGGTTTTGAATGATTCGCGGGCGACTGCAGATACGCCGCAATCTGGTCATCAGCCACCACGCCATAGTGGATCTTTTTCGCCTTGATGACGGCTTTGATGGTTTCAAGATCGATTTCGTTCGAAAAATCTTTTTTTACCACAAGTGATGCGGTCATGCGATCATCGGAAACCCGTATATCAACATATTCATTGAGATTGGTTTTCGCCGCAGCCGGGGGGCTGTCGGACACCAAAATGGTATTTTGCTCCGGCAGCGTGGGCTGCTGTTGGGTTTGTAGTTGCAGCACGGCATCGCACTGTTCAGCGGTGAGTTTGCCGGCATCCATGAGAATATCGCCGATGCCCCGACATATGCCGGTTGCTTTGAATTCCCGGGTCTGAATTTTAAGGGCCTGATCAAGATCTTGTTGGGTGAGTCGTTTTTGCTGAATGGCAATGGCCCCGAAGCGTAAATCCTTGCGGCGCTTGGCCATGTGCTCCTTGGCGGCCAATAGCACATCGCGTTGCTGGTTTGAAATCAAACCCTGATCGACCAGTAGGTTTGCTAACGGCGTGTGGCTTGAGTGATTTTTCTGGGCGTTGATATTGGCCAAAATCGGCTGTAATTGTTTTTTGGTGACAAAGCGGTATTTGAGGGCCAGTTGACCGACCAGGGGAACCGCTGGAACCTTTTCAGGTGTTTGGATTTTAAAATGCTTACGGCATTTCTTACAGGTGACGTTATTGCCGTAAAGTTTGGCAGACACTTTATAGGGGGTTTGGCAGTGGGGGCATGTGAAGTGAAGGGTATCGGTGTTATCCATAGCACTTACATCTAAGGTATGACTCGGACCGTTTGCTTGTTGCGCAATCGAATAAATTTCCTCGCTTTTTTAAACCAAACGCGGCATTAGAATTTCTTTTGAACTTGTTAGACTACATTTCCCCGTTGGCTATCTATCTGTAATCTTTATAAATTATAATAGAGTTGCCGTTAAAAGTCAATTTCATGAAGATTTAGGGCGTTTGAGCTCAACCAGTGTGGCACCCCAGCCACCGGATTCCGGTGAGGCCAAAGCAAATGATGCAACACCCGGATGACGCTCCAGCAACCGGTGAACCCTTTCACGTAACATGCCCGTGCCCTTGCCATGGACGACACGCACATTGAAAATACCTTCTTCAAGGCAGGCTTGAAAGTAATCGTTGAGAAGATCGGGCACATCGCCCGGGTGAAAGGTATGCAGATCGAGAACCCCGTCGATGGGAATGTGAACCGGCTCTTTTGACATAATTTGGCCACCTTTGATATTGGGTTGAAAAAAAATCGTCACTAGATATCATAGGGCGGCAGCAAAGATCCAACACTTTGACATTAATGGAGGCAATGAAGCGGTGAATGCCGACACAATACCTGAGGCACTGGGGATTGTCCTTCTGGCCTATGTGGCCGGATCGCTTCCCTTTGGTATCATTGTCACGCGCCTATTTACGTCCATCGACATACGCCGGGCAGGCAGCCGCAATATCGGGGCCACCAATGTACGCCGCCTGGCGGGCACGCGCCTGGGCATCTTGACACTCATCGGCGATGTGGCCAAGGGGGCGGTGCCGGTTTGGCTGGCCTGCCACCATACGAGCGTAGCAGGCACCGGCAACCAATGGCTTGTTGCCTTGACAACGATGGCGGCCTTTGCCGGACATCTCTTTCCCATCTTTTTAAAATTCAAGGACGGCGGCAAAGGCGTGGCCACCGCAGCGGGTTGCTTTCTCGTCATAGCGCCGTTGGCCTTGCTGGCGTCGCTGGTAGTATTTAGCGGGGCGGTGTACAAAACCAAGCGGGTTTCAGTGGGGTCCCTGGCGGCTGTCACCGTCTTGCCGGTTGCGGTGTGGCTGCGCACGCACTCAGCGGTTATGACCGCTGCAGCGATGATTATCATGGCATGGATTTATAGTCGTCATGCCGATAATATTCGACGCCTGGCCGCGGGAACGGAGCCGGTTGTGGGTGCCAGGCCGGCTACGGAGCCCAAAGGCAAAATTGAGTAGCAATAAAATTCTACCCGTTTGGGGTTCAAATTCTTCCGTTTTTCTTTTGCCAATCTATTGACACCTTGCAGCCACGTAAATTTTAACGCCTCATCAGCGCTGCCGATCCAATACATAACGGGCAATGGCGCGCAACGGTTCGGCCTGTTGGTCAAAAGATTGGAGTGCCTTGATCGCTTTTTGTATGCACTGCCGGGCATATTCTTTGGAAGGCGCCAGTCCCAAAAGTGAGGGATAGGTACTTTTAGAACGCAGATGATCGGTGCCGACGGCTTTGCCCATAATGGTCGGATCGCCCTCGACATTTAAGATGTCATCGGTGATCTGAAACGCCAGGCCGATGCTGCGGGCATATTCATCCAGATGATCCAGTTGCAGATCGTTGCCGCCTGCCAGTATGGCGCCGGATGCGATGGATGCGCGAATAAGAACACCGGTTTTAAGACCGTGCATTTTTTCCAGTTCTTCTTGGGTCAGCTGCTGATTTTCATAGGCCATATCCTGCATTTGACCTTCAATCATGCCCAAATAACCGGCTGCCCGGGCGATCCGCGCAATGACGGCCAACCGTTTAAGTTCATCACCCTGTTCACCTTTCTTAGCGGTTGCCAACACCTGAAATGCCAATGTCAGCAGGGCATCGCCTGCTAATATGGCCGTGGCTTCATTAAATTTGACATGGCTGGTGGGCTTGCCGCGGCGCAGATCATCATTATCCATGGCCGGCAGATCATCGTGGATGAGCGAGTAGGTGTGGATCATCTCCAGCGCGCAGGCTGCCGGTACCACCGCGCCTGTTGGCCCACCCACCGCCTCAGCTGCCGCCATACACAGAATCGGTCGCAAACGCTTGCCGTTCGCCATCAGAGAATAGCGCATGGCTTCGATCAGACGGTTGTCTTGCCCGGTTGTGTCCAGAATGCGGGTCAAGGCGTTGTTAATGATTTCACGATGGTTGGCCAGATATGCTTGAAGATCAAATGGCATGCCGATCACCTTTAAGAGGTCTACTTTAACAAGTTTCCCAAGCCAGCGATGATGCCGGCCAGCAAGAAATTGGTTTCAACGAAAAATTCCAAACGGATGCCGGGCAACAAATGACCTTTTTCATACACATATAAAATGGTGAGCAAAAACACCGGGCAAAAGGCCAGGGCGATGCCGAACAGGTTGATCCAGCCGATTGCCATGCAAACGGCCAATACAATGATAACGGCCACCAGTATCGTTTTTAAAAGCCGCATGGAACGCTTTTCACCCAGAAAAATAGCGATGGTTTCCTTGCCCACAATGCGATCGCCCTGCATGTCCAGAATGTCAAAAAAGGCGGTACGCACGAACACCAGCAAAGCGGCCAGTATAAAAATCAGCAGGGTTTGTGGATTCAAACCGCCGGAAATGGAAAGGTAGGGATAAAGGGATGTTACCACGCCCCAGGCCAAGGCAATCAAAATTGTTTTAGAGCCGGGAATATCGCGAATGCGCCGGTACCGGCTGTTGAATAAACGCGGTGGAATTAGCGTGACATTGTAGGATAAGCCCAGGATACTCATCACAACTAGAATCACAAAGGGTGCGTGCCCCATGATATAAGCGATCGATAACCCTGCGGCACCGGACATTAGGGCCAGAACGGTCAGCAGCGGTGTATAGGCATCATGGAAAAAAGCCCTGTCCGGGTCGTTGTAATGGGCGGCCTTGCGTTCTAACAGATTGTTCAGCAGGTGCATGGACAGCACATACAGCATGGCAATCAGGGCGTAGGGCAGGATAGGGTCAACATCTTGAACATGGCTGCAGGCATAGGTGAGGCATCCGGCGCCTAAAGAAACATAGATGCTGGTCAGCAGCATTAAGCGCTGGAATTGAAACAGCCGTCTACGCCATCCACGGCGTTTGTGATAAAACATGCTCTCCAGTGACCGGTACACTTTGCGGGTTACCCAGTTGGGGGTCGAAGCCCCGGCGGTGATGCCGATCGCCTCTGCGTCAGCTAAGGCTTCGAGATCGAGGTCGGCTTCCGATTCCACATGATAGACCGGCTTCTGGTTTTGGCGCACGATTTCGGCCAGGCGCTTGGTATTGCCACTGTTATGCCCGCCGACCACCACAACGGCATCAACGATTTGGGCCAGGCGTTGCACTTCGGCCTGGCGTTTTTCAGTAGAGTCACAAATGGTGTTATACACTTTGTAGTGGCGGCGATTTTTCTGGACCCATGCGGTTACTTGTTCGAAAAAGTGGGTATTTTGGGTGGTCTGAGCAACAACGATGGCTTTTTCAAAGGGCTTGAGTTCTTCAAGATCTTTCAGATTATTGACCGCCAAGCCGTATTTACCGGCATAACCCAGTAATCCGACGACCTCCGGATGGTCTTTATCGCCGATAATGATACAGGCATATTCCTTACGACTGTGCCGCTTGATAATGGCTTGTACGCGTGCCACGCGGGGACAGGTGGCATCTAGAATACGAAAGCCGGCTGCTTTTAACCGGGCCCTGGTTTCTGGCGGCACGCCATGAGCGCGAATTAATACGGTGTCCGCTGAATGCTCTGGAATGGATTCCAGGACTGAGATGCCCTTTTCGCGAAGCACACGTAACACTTGTGGGTTGTGCACCAGTGGTCCATAGGTAAAAACGGGGCCTTTATGTTTGTTGGCGGCATCAAAGGCCATATCCACCGCCCGGCGTACTCCCATGCAAAACCCGGCGGCTTTGGCGATTAATAATTTCATGTTTCAATACCGTATAGCATTGATTGCCTTGCTGCAGATAGCGCTTTATAGTTTACCGAGCTTGTTTTTATGTCGTCGGGCTTTCTTGGACAATCGACGGCGTGGTCCTTTTTTTTTGGTGGTCGGTTTCCAACCCTCTAAATCGCGGTTGCCCCCGCCATCAGCGCTGCCGTTGGCAACGGAGGCCATCATAAGCTTGTTTTCAAAGTCGCTTGAACCAATGACAGCGGCCCCATGTGTTTCCGCAAATCGGACGATATCGCGATCGGAAGTGACCACCAGTGCCCTTTCTTTTTCAACTGCCGCCATGCGCTTGATGACGGTATCGGCAGTTTCACCATGACGTGAAAAAACAATTCTGATCCCCTTTAATTGCTCCCGGGGCGGTGAAAGGCCCGGTGCGTTGGCGCCATCGAATACAACCGTAATGTTATGAAGTTTGATCCGTTTATAGGCCGCCAGGGCAACGATGAGTGCATCGCGGCCAAGTTGCAAATCCTTTAGGTCCAGTTCACTAAATTGCTGTGATTGTCGAATCAAATTATAGCCGTCAATAATAATATGCAAAGACATCGGTTTCCTCGAAAAAAGGCAGCCGGCGTTTATCAAGTGCTAAATGCTACGCCTGAAAGCAAAGGCGAATGAAGATCCAGGAAATTAGGCGGCGTGTGATAGAATCGGAATAACGTCGAGCAGTTAGCTTTGCAGCATGTCGATGAGACGCTTCAAATCGTCGTTGCTGTAAAAGTCGATCTCTATTTTGCCGCGCTTGCCATGGCGTTTAATCCGGATTTTGGTTCCAAAATGGCGTGCAAGATTACTTTCCAAGTCGGCAAAGTAGATATCGTCTGAACTTTTGACTGGCCGGGGTGCAGGGGGCTTGGGACGATCGGATTTTAGCGTGCGGATTAAATTTTCAGTTTCACGCACAGAGAGGCCTTTGGCAATGACCTTTCGCCAGGCCGCTTCAAGTTGGGCCTTGGCATCAACCCCCAACAACGCCCGCGCGTGTCCCATACTCAAGCGGCCATCCACGATACTAGCCTTGATGTGATCCGGCAGTTGTCTGAGCCTTAAAAAATTGGTGACCGTCGGACGGCTTTTGCCAACACGCTCGGCGACTTGATCCTGGGTCAATTTGAATTCGCTCATTAAGCGGTGATAGGCATCGGCCTCTTCAATCGGATTAAGGTCCTCGCGTTGGATATTTTCGATAATCGACATCTCCAGCAAAGCGGTATCGGAAATGTCTTTTAAAAGCACCGGCACCTTCTGCAGGCCGATCATTTTAGCGGCCCGCAATCGGCGCTCACCGGCCACCAGTTCATAGCCGATATTGTCTTTGCGCACCAAAAGGGGCTGCAATATTCCCTGGGCTTGGATCGACTCGGCCAATTCGCGTAATTCGGCTGCAGCAAAATGGGCGCGCGGTTGATATCGATTCGGGTGGATCAGGTCGATTTTGCAGAAAAAATAATCCTGGTCCTTGTCGCCCATGCCGTCAAGGACCAGGATTATTTTTTCTGTAAAATCGACCTGATCCACCCGAATCGATATCAACCGCGCGCCCATTTTGCCGCCGCCGAGTTGCGTGAATTGGCCGAGTCGATCCAAGCCCGGGGAATATTGCAGCCCCTTTTGGTGCGCAAAGACAATATCGGCTATGA
>JAAUYK010040721.1_pt1 | contig 13036 bp, 11 predicted proteins | sample 7278021 | NCBI WGS metagenome assembly JAAUYK01 (sample SAMN14350223, study PRJNA611818) | marine sediment metagenome | isolation source: surface marine sediment (1.8m) | place: French Polynesia: Moorea | collected 2018-08
ATTTGAGTTGTTGCCTGAGCTCAATAGCCATAGTTTTATCTACAATTGGAATTCATCGCCAAGATATACTTGGCAGGCGACATCATTCGTGGCAATTTCTTCAGGGGTACCCGAGACGCATACCGTGCCTTCATGGATAATATAACCGCTGTCACAGACGCCCAGTGTTTCCCTAACATTGTGATCTGAAATTAAAACACCAATACCCCGGTCTTTCAGATGCTGGATAATTTTTTTGATATCATTAACTGCCAGGGGGTCAATACCTGCAAACGGCTCATCAAGCAAGATAAAAAACGGATCTGTGATCAAAGCCCGCGAGATTTCCAGCCGGCGACGCTCACCCCCTGACAAAACGCCGGCCTTTTGTTTGGCCAGCTGCTTGATCCCCAATTCATCTAAAAGCTGGTAAGCTCGCTCTTTCCCATCTGATTTGGACAATGGCAGCGTCTCAATGATCAGCATCATATTGTCCAGAACGCTCAGCTTTCTAAAAACCGATGACTCCTGGGGCAGATAGCCGATTCCCTTGCGTGCTCGCATGTACATGGGAAATGGCGTTATATCTTCTTCATCTAAGAAAACCTGGCCTTCGTCAGGTTTAATCAACCCGGTGGCCATGTAAAATGTAGTGGTTTTACCGGCGCCATTGGGCCCCAACAGCCCGACAACTTCGCCACTGGTCAGGCCGATACTAATCGAATTGACCACGCGGCGATGATTATAGCTCTTGGCCAGGTTCGCAAGCCGTAAGTTAGCCATATACTATTGTTTCGGCAGCCAGAATTTAAACCTAAAATGAATTCGGATGATGAGAATTCAAAACTGAGTTAACAATTATTATCATAACTGGTTAATCCGGATAGTACACTGCCTCGACCCGCTTCTGCTGACCACCTTCCACTGAAATTCGTTCATCATCCATGTGCAACGTCATTTTTGACCCGGAAATGGTATTATTGCCGCTGGTAAATTTCGAGTTCGGGCCAGTGAGGACAAGTACTTTCTTATCTATTAAGTATACCGCCTTGTCTGTTTCTGCAACCCCATTTTCAACATTTATTATTACATTTCCAATTGCCTCAAGTTTTGAAATCGCATCAATGCTGCCCAAGGGGTTGCTCTTATTTTCAGATTGTTTTTTATAGTGAACGCGCAGGGTATCGGTTGTAATGACCGTATCTTTTTGTTCCGCGCGCACGTTACCGATAAATTCAAAGTAACCGCTTTTACCATGTGATATCAGTTTATCGGACGTGATATGGATCTTATCAGAATTTGCTCCCGCATTTTTAGGATTCGGTGCTTGCTGAGCGATTAGCGGCAGTGCCGTCATCATCGGCAATAGAGTGCCCATTATTATAATATGTAAGTATAACGGTAGGTTCAAAACTTTACAGAAAATCATTTTCATCGACACTGCTTTTTACATTGCCCTGCAGTTGGGCTTTCTGGGTATTTAGCTCCAGAGACATCGAATCGGCTGAAAGCGTGATGGCGCCCCCCGAGATAAAAATCGGTTTGTCCGAATGGATAATTCGACGCTGATGCTCGTAATTTAGCTGCTGTGTTTTTAGCTGCAGCTCTTTATTTTTCACTATCACATCGCCGGAGGCTTCTATGTTATTGGAATCGGTATACAAAATGCCTTTTTGTGCCTTTAGTTGGATGCTATCATCGTTTTCCAAATAAAAAGTGACATCGATGTCTTTGAATACAGCTTTTTGTTGGTTTCGAATAAATTTAGCCGAAGCCGCCGATATCTGCCATTCTTTTTTGCCATTCCGGGTGGATGTTTTTTGGAATTGGGTAATGGATAAACCGGCATCATCTTGATTATTTTCGGGTGATGATTTCTCATTATTCAATTCGTCAGATGGCGTCAAGGTGGTAAAAGCCACACCAATAATCGTGCAAACGACACCGGCTAAAATAAGTTTAATCTTTGTCTGCATTCGAAATCCACCGCTCAAATTCCCAAGCAATCAGGTGTCTTGAGAAATGCAAGATGCTGTTTGGGATATTTTATATGATTGACAACTATTGCCCTTGGTTTAGGTGGTATATCACAAAAATCGTTTTGGATAAAATTTCAACCGGCATGCCGTTTTACCTTTAGCATTAGCGCTTGCTGGCGCTGCAGTTTGTCAGCGTTTGTTTGATGGCTATTAGTTGCGGCAGCAGATCTGCGACCTTAATTAAATCCAGAGAGTTTGGCCCATCACACAGGGCGTTGCCGGGATCCAAGTGCGTTTCCAAAAAAATTCCGCTGGCCCCCGCAGCCACCGCTGCTCTGGCCAGCATTGGCGCAAATTCACTTTGTCCACTGGAACTTTTTCCATTGCCGCCCGGCAGCTGTACGCTATGGGTTACATCCAAAACAACGGGAACGCCCAAATCTTGCATGATGCGGATGCTACGAAAATCCACGACCAAGTTGTTATATCCGAATGTCGTGCCACGTTCAGTAATACATATTTGATCATTACCGGTGGATGCAATTTTTTCAGCGATATTGACCACATCCCATGGTGCTAAAAACTGACCTTTTTTGATGTTTAGCGGCTTATGGGTGGCTGCGGCTGCTAAAATCAAGTCGGTTTGGCGACATAAAAATGCCGGCACTTGAATAATGTCCAAAATTTGCGCTGCAGGCTCAACTTCATCAACTCGGTGAATATCAGATAGAATAGGGATATCCAATTCAGCCTTTATTTGACTTAAAATATCAAGCCCTTCTTTTAATCCGGGGCCTCTAAAGGAGTGCAGGGAAGTTCGATTAGCCTTATCGTATGAGGCTTTAAAAATAAAGGACACTTCCAAGCCGGAAGCCAGCGCCGCTAGCGCTTTGGCAATTTCGAATGTTGTACGGTAGTTTTCGATGACACACGGACCGGCGATAAACACAAGCGGTTGGGCAGATCCCTTGCGGAAATTATATTTTTGCTGTGTTGCTGTCATTAATCTGTCAACGTTTCTAATGCATTACCCCTCGAAAATTTTTGAATTACTGGGTGTGGCAATTAAACTGGGAATATCTGCTCGCTGAAACTTGGCCGATCATTTCATTTTTCCAATAAGTGTAATTTTTCGTTTATTCTTAAATATTTATATTGGCTAGTGATAAAAGTCAATAAAGCGATGCGCTCAAACAAGCCCTTGATTGCAGTAGGTATAACTGATATTGTGCCAAAATTTATTTAAGCTGAAATAGAAAGACGAAAAAGCATTGAAGACTCAGAAGAAACGGTACAAACGATGGATCATTGCAGCAGGCGGGGTAGTTGTTTTAGTCTTTTTGTTGATGGTATTTGCGGGACGTTTCGAGGGTGAGAAACCGCAACTTCAAATCAATCTGGCAGTTCCGGTTATAGGGCCTTCGCAGGAAATTGAGATCGAGGTTGCTGATGCCCAAACCGGTATTCGCAAAATATGGATTGGATTGCTGCAAAAAGGGCGGGAAATTACCCTGCTAAAAAAAACATTTGATAATGCCGGTATTGAAAAAGATGGCGACGTTCATCGTTCATTGTTTTCGATTAAGATCAATCCAGCCCAGTTAAAAATCGCAGAAGGCGATGCCATGCTGCGCATCAGTGCCAGGGACCAATCATGGCGCAACTGGGGAAAAGGCAACCAGGTCTATCTTGAGAAGCAGATTACGATTGATACCCAACCACCGTCCATTGAGATATTAAGCCGCGGGCATTATGTCCGCCAGGGCGGTACCGGATTCGTCATCTATCGATTGTCGGAACCCTGTCCGCAAGCCGGCGTCAAGGTCGGCCAACACCTCTTTCCGGGTCATTTTGGATATTTTAAAAAGTCAGATATTTGGATGACTTTCTTTGCGCTTGATAATCGTCAAAGCACACAGACCCCGATTCATATCACTGCTGCCGACTACGCCGGCAACCAATCAGCTGTAGCGCTAAAATGCTTTATTAATCGCAAGGCCTTCAAAAAGGACATCATCAATATTTCTGATAGATTTCTGGCCCGCAAGCTTCCCGATTTTAAAAAGGAGCTGGTAGATAAATCTTCACAAAGCGCCATCGAAAAGTTTTTGACAATCAATCGAGAAGTGCGCAAAGCTAATTTTGAAAAAATTGCTGAAATCAATCATAGTACCCATAACCAAATTTTTTGGGAAGAGGCTTTCGTGCGGCTGCCCGGATCGGCCCAAATGTCTGGGTTCGGCGATGGGCGCATCTATAAATACAAAGGGAAAATAATCGATAAACAGACGCATTACGGAATCGATCTGGCCTCCATCAACCAGGCACCGGTACCGGCGGCTAATCATGGCAAAGTGGTGTTTGCTCAACATTTAGGCATTTATGGCAACACGGTTATTATTGACCATGGTTTCGGATTGTTCAGCATGTATGCCCATATGAGCCGGATAGCGGTTACACCTGAACAAACGGTGTCCCGCAAAGAAGTCATTGGATACACTGGCAGCACGGGCCTGGCCGGCGGTGATCATCTGCATTATGCCATGATGGTCCACGATGTATTTGTGAATCCGGTTGAATGGTGGGACGCGATGTGGATCAAACATAATGTAACCCAAAAAATAAAACAGGTCGAAAAGGAAATCGGATAAAATAGACCCGTTCATGCAATCTCCCGGGCGATTTCCGGATTAACCATTTGCAGGTCCCGTAAATTCTCGGATTGGTACATTTGATTGGCAAGAATTGATAGGAGTTTGATGACATGCCCAAGTTGAAGGTCTCCAAGACTTATAAAGAGATTAACGCAAAAATAAAACGCGGTGATGTGGTCGTTGTTACAGCTGAAGAAATGATTGGTATTGTAAAAGAACAGGGATCTGAGGAGGCTGCCCGGCATGTGGATGTCGTAACAACGGGAACATTTGCCCCCATGTGCTCCTCAGGCGCATTTATCAATTTTGGCCATGCGGTACCGGGAATAAAAGCGGCCAACGTATGGTTGAATGAAGTCCCGGCCTATGCTGGCGTCGCAGCAGTGGATTGCTATATCGGCGCCACCGAGCCCAGGCAGGATGATCCGCTCAACAAAGTCTATCCGGGCAAATTTAATTATGGTGGCGGGCATGTGATTCAGGATCTGGTGGCCGGGAAAAAGGTGCAGCTCAAGGCCACTGCTTATGGCACCGACTGCTATCCAAATCAGTCGGTTGAAAAAGACATTACCTTGCGCTCAATTCCCAATGCAGTTCTATGCAATCCGCGCAATGGGTATCAGAATTACAACTGTGCCGTTAATCTTTCCAATAAAACGGTGTATACCTATATGGGCACGTTAAAGCCCCGCGCCGGCAATGCCAATTATTGTTCCGCGGGGCAGCTTAGCCCGTTGCTAAATGATCCCTATTACCAAACCATCGGGTTGGGCACGCGGATTTTTCTGGGTGGCGCCGAAGGTTTTGTCACTTGGCATGGAACCCAACATAAGCCGGTTGTAAAACGGAGTAAAATGGGTATTCCACTCACGCCTGCGGGAACCCTTTGGACTATGGGTGATTTAAAAAAAATGAGCGCTAAATGGCTGATGGGCGCAAGTATTCAAGGCTATGGCGTGTCTCTATCGGTGGGACTCGGCATTCCGATTCCCATCCTAAACGAAGACATTGCGCAACATACAGCGGTCAGTGATGAGGATCTTTTTACGCAAATTATCGACTATGGCCAAGACTACCCCAATGGGCAATCTAAAAGCTATGGGCAAGTCAGCTATGCCGAATTAAAAAGCGGCTGGATTACTTTCCAAGGCGAAAAAATACCGACAGTGCCATTGTCCAGTACGGTTAAAGCGCGGGAAATCGCCGATATGCTCAAAAAATGGATTAGCCAAGGCAAATTTATTTTGGGCGAACCGCAGTTCATGTTGCCACAGACCATGCCGCAGTTAAAGAAATAACAGTTGACCAACTGATGTGGGTAATGGTTAATAATTTATGCCGACAACGTAAGAAGGGCAATCATTTAGCAACTCTGTGCAAAGCCGGTGCGATGATTTAGATGCCAGAGACCATTCGTGCATTTATAGCCTTTAGTCTGCCCGCGCGCATTGTATCATCAATTGGTGCGGTGCAGGCTAAAATCAAAACTTACCGGTTTAAAGTGGCGTGGGTGCGGCCCACCAATATTCATCTGACCCTAAGATTTTTAGGCAACATTACTCAAGAAGAAATTCAAAAAACGGCTGTAATTCTGGAAAAATGCGGGCATACTTTCAACCCGATGGAATTGAAAGCCCAAGGATTGGGTGTTTTTCCGGGCGTCAAACGGCCGCGGGTCATATGGACAGGGTTAGCCGGTCAAACTGATGATTTAACCGAATTGCATCAATATTTGAATGCGCAACTGGCTGCCATCGGATTTAAACCTGAGAATCGTCCTTTCAAAGGGCATTTAACGATGGGGCGCATCAAAGGGCGGATTAATTCGGTTGCCTTACTGGAAGCGATGGCGACTTGCCAGCCTTTTAAAACAGACACGTTTGTGGCTGACAGGCTTATTTTATTTGAAAGTCAGTTAAAACCAACCGGGGCTGAATACCGTGAATTAATGAGCATTCGGCTGACCAAATCCTTAAATGCCTGAGCTAAAAGCGCAATTTTCAAAGACACTATCTTATTTGAAATCAACACCCAACATAGCAGGCAACGAATAGAGGAGGAATTTATGGCCCAATCACCGGACAAGCAAAAAGCGGTTGAATCCGCAATGTCTCAAATAGAGCGTCAATTTGGCAAAGGCTCGATTATGAAATTGGGCAGCAAATCGGTGATCGAGGTTCCGACCATTTCCACCGGATCCCTGGCCCTTGACAGTGCCCTGGGAATTGGCGGTTTACCGCGGGGCAGGGTAATCGAAATATTTGGCCCTGAGGCATCCGGCAAAACGACATTAGCGCTGCATGCTGTCGCCGAAGCCCAAAAACAAGGTGGTATCGCCGCATTTATTGATGCCGAACATGCATTGGATACGGTGTATGCCAAAAAGCTGGGGGTCAATTGTGATGAGTTACTGGTGGCGCAACCGGATACCGGTGAACAGGCGCTGGAAATTGCTGATATGTTGGTGCGTAGCGGTGCGATTGACATCATGGTAATCGACTCGGTAGCGGCACTGGTACCTAGAGCGGAGATCGAAGGCGAAATGGGAGACGCTCACATGGGCTTGCAGGCCCGCCTGATGTCTCAAGCTTTGCGCAAATTAACCGGCACCATCGGAAAAACCATGACGGCGGTTATTTTCATTAATCAGATTCGGATGAAAATCGGGGTCATGTTCGGCAATCCCGAGACAACCACCGGCGGCAACGCATTGAAATTTTACGCCTCGGTGCGCCTGGATATTCGCCGAACGGGTGCCATTAAGGACGGACAGGAAATTGTTGGCAACCGTACGCGGGTGCGGGTCGTAAAAAACAAAATGGCCCCGCCTTTCAAAGACGCCGAATTTGAAATCACATATGGAGAGGGCATCTCCCGCACAGGCGATCTTCTGGATATGGGAGTTGAAAAAGGGATCATCGATAAAAGCGGATCATGGTATTCCTACGATGGCGAACGTATTGGCCAGGGGCGCAACAATGCCAAGATATTTTTTAACGATAACCCGGATCTCTATGCCAGTATTTTAACCAGGCTGCGGGCAGCGCTCAACTTGCCCACCGGCGAAGAACCAGCTGAAAAACAAGCGCAAGAGGCTGCCGCAGAAGAATAACAAATCACCGAGAGCGGTTTGCCGGGTAATTGAATATACACCAAAAGTGCACTAACGTTTCCTGGCTTGCAGCACAACTTTTTAGTAACGTCGGCCGAAAAATTTTCATAACTTTATACGAATCATTTGAAATGGTGGCGATATGACAGGCAATGATATTCGCAGTAAGTTTTTAGATTTTTTCAATAAGCATGAACACCGCATTGTGAGAAGCTCATCGCTGGTGCCCCAGGATGATCCGACCTTGCTGTTTACCAACGCGGGAATGGTCCAGTTTAAGCGCTCATTTCTTGGCGAAGAAAAAAGAGGCTATGTGCGCGCCACTTCATCGCAAAAATGTGTGCGGGCGGGTGGTAAGCATAATGACCTTGAAAACGTCGGTTACACCGCCCGACATCATACGTTTTTTGAAATGCTGGGAAACTTTTCGTTTGGCGATTATTTTAAAGAATTGGCAATCGAATTTGCCTGGGATTTGCTGGTCAGCGGATATGGTTTACCTGAAGATCGTTTGTGGGTTTCGATTTATTTGGATGACGATGAAGCCTTTGAACTGTGGCGCAAAAATATCGGGGTACCGGAAGATCGCATTGTCCGTTTTGGCGAAGAAGATAATTTTTGGGCCATGGGTGATACAGGTCCCTGTGGTCCCTGTTCCGAGATCCATTTAGATCGCGGTTCGGAATACGGCTGTGATAAGCCCGATTGTGCTCTTGGTTGCGAATGCGATCGTTTTCTGGAAATTTGGAACCTGGTGTTTATGCAATTTAATCGCGATGCGGATGGTAACATGACGCCGCTGCCCAAACCAAGTATTGATACGGGTTTGGGTCTGGAACGCATGGCGGCTATCTTGCAGGATGTGACCACCAATTTCGAAACCGATTTAATTTTACCGATTATTCAACGCGCCGCGCAGCTTTCTGAAAAACCGTTTGGCGAATCCCACGAAGTGGATGTGGCCTTGAAGGTTATTGCCGATCATAGTCGCGCCGCAGCATTTTTAATCGGCGACGGTGTTCTGCCCTCCAATGATGGGCGCGGGTACGTACTTCGCCGCATTATGCGCAGAGCCATTCGCTATGGACGCAATATCGGTTTGACCCAACCTTTTTTGTTTGACACAGCTAAAGTTGTTTTCAATATCATGCAACCGGCTTATCCGGACTTGATTGATGCCGGCGCCTTTATCACCAATGTCATCCAGAACGAAGAAACCCGATTTTTCGAGACGCTGGACAAAGGTCTCAGGTTGCTTAACGATTCGCTGGCAGATATTAAGGCTAAAGGCGACAATACGATTCCCGGCAAATTGATATTTAAGCTTTATGACACCTATGGATTTCCAGTGGATATCGTGCGTGATGTGGTGCGGGAAGAAAATATTGCGTTAGATATGCAGGGCTTTGATGCCGCGATGGACGCCCAACGCGAACGTTCGCGGTCAACCGTCAGTTTTACAGAATTGAGCGACGGGTACAAGCGTATTGCCAGCCAGGGAATCCAACCCGAATTTAGTGGATATGGCACCACTACCGATGAATCAACTATTCTTCTCATTGTCAAGGAAGATCAAGAGGTCGAGGAGGCCCGCAGCGGTGATGCGGCCGAGATCGTTACCGCCGCCACGCCTTTTTATGGGGAAGCCGGTGGCCAAATGGGAGACAGGGGCAAAATCACAACCGCAGATGCTGAGATGATCGTGGAAAGCACTATCAAAGATCCTACCGGACTCATCATCCATAAAGGCCAAGTTTTGGCGGGCAAATTCAAAAATGGCGACACTGTTTCCCTGATGGTAGATGATACCGCGCGCACCGCTACGGCGCGAAATCATACTGCCACCCATATTTTGCACGCCATGTTGCGCAAGGTGTTGGGCGATCACATTAAACAGGCCGGTTCCCTGGTAGCACCGGATCGGCTGCGCTTTGATTTTACGCATTTTTCACAAGTGGAAGTCGATCAGCTGGAAGAAATCGAATCGCTGGTCAACCAGCGCATCATTGAAAATGTTTCCGTGCATACCGAAGAAATGGAAGCCGAAGAAGCGTTTAAGTCCGACGCCACGGCACTGTTTGAAGAAAAGTATGGCGACCGTGTCAGGGTGGTATCACTGGCGTCTTTTAGCAAAGAGCTTTGTGGCGGCACCCACACGCAAATGACCGGTGATATCGGATTATTTAAAATCATAGCTGAATCGAGTATTGCCGCGGGGGTACGCCGCATTGAGGCTTTAACCGGTAACGCCGCAGTGGCGTATGTGCAGCAAAACAGCCGCGCGCTACATGATGCAGCCCAATTGGTAAAAACCAAACCAGAGGAATTAACCCAGCGGGTTGCCAAATTACTTGCGGATCACAAGGCCTTGGAAAAGGAACTGGACAATTTGAAATCCAAGCTGGCGACCCAGTCGGCCGAGCCGTCGGAGGACGATATTCGTAATATAAACGGGGTAAAAGTATTGGCCAAAGCGGTTAACATTGATTCGCCAGCGGCCTTGCGGGATTTGGCCGATCGATTAAAAACCAAACTGGTCTCCGGCATCATTGCTCTGGGCAGTGTAACCGGTGAAAAAGTACTGTTGATTTGTATCGTTTCCAAAGATCTTACCGACCGTTTCCATGCCGGGAAGATCGTGAAGCAAGTGGCCGAATTGGTAGGCGGAAGTGGTGGCGGGCGCCCCGATATGGCCCAGGCCGGCGGCACGCAACCACAAAATCTCAATCAAGCCCTGGATAAGGTTTACGAGGTTGTCGAAAGTATGTAGGTTATCAGTTTTTCAACCAGACTGGGATTCGTGTAAGACGGTTTTTAATTCAGACAATGAATTATATAAACTTTTGCTTAGTCACTGCCGAATATGCGTAGTTTATCATCGTGACCACATCAAATACTGGCAAACCAACCGCTTCCTGGATGTCGCGAGCGTAGGGCGGCATATTCGTACATTCTAAAACAATTGCACCAACATCTGGTTCGGATTTGATCAATTTTTTGGCCGCTGAAACCATTTCCATCCGGCATTTATTAATATCAATTTTCTTTTTTCCCTCTATAAATACAGCACTAAACTCTTCGGCTGATTCCAAGCCAATGACACATAGCGGATAAGATTCTATTCCTACTCCGATAAAATGCTTTAAAGTCAACGATTGACTGCGAGCAGTTAAAATGCCTATTTTTTGATCCTCTCTTATAGTTGCCATTGCGGAATGAACCTGCAGAAGGCTTGATGTGAAAACCGGGATGTTGACGGCATTTGTCAACTCTCTGTGAAATATGGCTAAAAAGCCACAGCTGGTAGCAATCGCTTTTACACCCTCACTTTCAAGACTTCGAGCAGCTTGAATGAATGGTTGCAGTAAAAAAGGATCTGCATCAATAACTACCCGTTTGGGGGAGGCTCCTTTTACGGTTTTATACAGGACAGGGAAGGAAAACGTGTCTGGATTTCCAACATCGCCTAAAATTCTAGGAAATATCGTATCGAGCATGATAATACCGATTGCGCTATTTACTTTAGAGTTAGCAGATTGTTCGGACACGATGATGTCCTGGTCTTTAGGTGATAGGTTCTAATTTTAATTCTTTTATAATATTAATTATACTATCCTCAAATTGGCGATCATCAAAACCACAGATCGGCAAGCGAAAAGATTCTTTGCATAATTTCATATGTGATAGCAGTGTTTTTACTGGAACGGGGTCGGGTTTTAGCCGCAGAATTTTAAAAAGATTCGATAACTCTGCTTTTATACTTTCCGCTGTTTTATAATCTTTATTAAAAGCGGTTTGGATCATTTGGGTCATTTTACTCGGTACGATGTTTGCGGCCACAGATAGTAATCCATTCCCTCCCATTTGGATAAAATCGATGGCTTGGTCGTCTTTTCCAATTAAAACGCTTATAGAAGGGCCTTTCAACGATAGAAATTCTGTGGCCAGGTCAAGGTTTTTTCCAACTTCGCATATTCCAACTATATTGGGGCATGCTTTGACCAATTTTAATAATGTTGCTGCATCTAAATTAACATTGGTTTGCTCCTTCAAGTTTAACAACACACAGGGAATATTTATTTCTTCCGCTATGGTTCTAAAATGAAGATATAGTCCCTTTTGACTAGGCGTATTCAGGTATGGGTTTACCAATAGAACACCATCAGCACCGGCTTTTTGAGCATGTCTCGACAACCTAAGAGCTTCCCGCGTGCAATTACTTCCGGTTGAAGCAAGAACGAGGGTTCTGTTATTAACATACTTAACTGTTAATTCGATAACCCAATCGTGCTCATTGTGCGAGAGTGTGGCACTTTCACCAGTAACCGTGCAGGGAACTATTCCTGTCACGTTGTTTGCTATCTGAAAATCAATTAGTTTGTTTAAAGCATCTTTATCTAAGCTGCCATCTAATTTAAAAGGCGTAACAATGGCTGTAAACAAACCTTTTAAGTCCATATTATCTTTCCTGTCATAATTTTAACCGTGATAAAAACAGATGACTTTTGGTTCTGTCATTTCTTGAAGGGCAAATTTAATCCCTTCCCGCCCCAATCCGGAATTTTTTACACCACCAAATGGCATGGAATCAAGTCGGAAATCAGTGGAATCATTAATCATTACGCCGCCGCATTCGATTTCATAGGCTGCCTTAAAAGCGAGATTAACATCTTTGGTAAATACCGCCGCATGCAGCCCGTACTCTAATTGGTTGGCTTCTTTAATCGCTTCATTAAAGTCATCGATTGGGAATAAATTGACAACGGGGCCAAAAACTTCTTCATAATATACCCGACAATTTTTCAGCACATTTTCAAGTACCGTTGGATGAAACAGTGCCCCTTGTCTTTTCCCGCCACATAAAATGGTGGCACCAGACTGCACTGCCTCCTTTATCCAGTTTTCAACCCTTATAGCTTCTGTTGTTGTGATCATCGGACCCATATCCGTTTTTTCGGACATTTTATTTCCGATGGTCATGTTTTTAGTTCGATGTATAAATTTAACTTTAAATTCCTCATATATCATCTTGTGTATATAAATACGTTGGACCCCAATGCAGTTCTGCCCAGCGGCCCAGAAAGCACCTGAAACGCAGGAATCAACTGCCCATTGAATATCACAGTCATTCCAAACAATAACCGGAGAATTCGAACCAAGTTCCATACCCAGCCTCTTGATGCCGGCGATGGAGACAATTTTTTTTCCTGCGGAAATACCTCCCGTAAACGATAGCATTTGGATTCGTTCATCTTTTATCAACGGCTCACCGATTTCGACACCGTGGCCGGTGATAATTTGCAATATTTCGG
>JAAUYK010083971.1_pt1 | contig 13034 bp, 18 predicted proteins | sample 7278021 | NCBI WGS metagenome assembly JAAUYK01 (sample SAMN14350223, study PRJNA611818) | marine sediment metagenome | isolation source: surface marine sediment (1.8m) | place: French Polynesia: Moorea | collected 2018-08
CCGCCAGCACAACCACTACTACACCATCTACAACGACCACTGCGTCACTCAGAACGACAACGACGACGAGCCCCACCCCTTCCACAACTACCTCAACCACACATTCTTCAATCAGGGCAGCAACGCCATCGGGTTCGTCGAGTCTAGAAGAGGTGTGCATCAACATTTCTGCGTATACGTAGATCACGTAGATTTATCAAATCCCACTCTCTCTCTGCCTTTAAGAACGTGGTTCCCATCCCGATGAGCTTCTCACGGGAGGGTTTGGATGACCTACTGCCAGAGCAAGAGCAGGTGTTCGCCGCGCACCCGCCGACCGCGAGGACGACGACTTTAGGCATTAGAAGGAAAACCAGCAGCCGGCCTGCACCTCCACCGCCGCCGAGTTCAACTACAAAGCGACCAAAGGATTACTTTAGCAACTACAAAGGCGCATACGACCCGTTCAGGAAGCAATTCAACGACGAGGCGAAGAGAAAGTAAGGAAGCTACCAGCTAAAAGAACGAATCTCGCCTCTATCCGTCCGGTGCCAACCCTGGAATGAATATTTCAGAGAGGAGAGACAGCCGCCGTTCGTGGTCAGGTTTGGCGGCTTTCGTCCCAGAGAGGGAGACTCGACTACAACCACTACTACGACATCGACGACGACGACGACAACGACAACGACGACTGCGACGGGAAAAGAGACCACGACTTCCTCGGAAGCGCCTACAACCTCAAGTACGACACGACAGGGCATCGTACTCATATCGAAGGACGAGCTGGAGGCCTACAAGAGAGGAATGGGAGAGTTTCTGCAGGTTAGTGCGCTCGCTCTTCTCGATATTCACTGGATATCGGCCGGGGGAAGCCCGGTCCCGTTTTGGGAGTTGCCTCAAATTTGTCGAAACGAACAACTCGACTTTTACTGCAGTGCAGTGCAGTGCAGTGCAGAAAATGTTTAATTTCATTGCAGAGCCGGAAATTTTCCGCGCCGTTCGAGGGGAGCAGCAACGATTTGGAATTGGATTTACGAGGCGGAACGGCAGGAAATCGTCGAGAGAGCGACGGCGGCGGCGGCGGCGGCGACAGCGGAGGAGCGGCGAACGGGCATCAGAACATCGGCGGCGGCGGCGCCGTCAGTCAGCGGAGGCAAACTCTATCCGACGAGAATCACCTCAAGCGGCTCTTTCTCGAATTCATGGCCGAGTACAATAGGAACAAGAACGTAGAATCTCCGCCGCCCTCTCCTTCCTCTCCTATCTCCTCCACCACCGAGAACGCGACCGTGACCAAGACGACTGTGACGAGCAGGCCCGTCAAGAGCAGGAATCCGGCAATGTCGACGACGGTCACGAGCCGGACGACGACGCCGACGAAAACGACAACGACGACGGTTCGGTCTGCGTTCTCCATGTCGACCACGGTGATGTCCCGTCAGGAGACGTCCTCGCCCCCGGCCGCTCCCCGCCCAGTCGCCGTCGCCGGAGTCGGGGTCAACCGGGAGGAGATTAAGCAAGTCATTTTGGAGGTGCTTCGAGAGCATTACTCTGGCCTCCTTCCGAAAAGCGGTTCAGGAAATGGGCCGGAAATGGACGACGCCATCGCCGTTTCCCCCAGCTCCACGGCTGCCGCTGCCGTTGCAGCAGTCAGTAAAAAGGAGCCGGTCACGGCCTCGACAGTGACGGCGGCAGTCGTTGAGAGCAGAGAAAGGCCGTTCTCAGGCCCGGACAATGAGCTGGAGGAGGAAGAGGAGGAGGAGGAGGAAGGAGTCGTATCCGAAGAGGAAGAGGAAAAGTTAAAGTTCTTAGTGCTGAAAATCCTCAGAGAGCATTTCGCTTCCGCTCCTTCTGAGATCTTGGACGAGAGAGGAGTTCAAGAAGATAAAGATGGATCTGCACTCGCCGCCGCTGCACTGACAGAAGCGCCCAACTGGGAAAGGATTGACGACGGCTTCGGCGTGAGAAACGTGAGCAGCGAGGCCAAGCACTTGGTGCTGGACATCGTCAACGAACACTTCTCCAAGCTGGGAGAGAGGATCAAGGTGATTTACAGAGCAGGCCAGAAAGTTGTGGATTGACATATGAGTAAAGTTTATAATCTAATTTGGCTGTTAAAACACCTTAACTGGACTGCTCTGGATGCCAAAGAATGACGAAATTGCGATGGAGGACCCGGAGAAGATGACGGTGGCGCCGTTAATACAGGCACTCTCGTGGAGCGAAGAAAATAAGGATGCAATTGAAGAGGATTCGGACGACGGCGATAATAAGGATACTGGCGAAGAAGATTCTGACGAAGTTGAAGCTCATGACGACGTGCTTGAAGAAAGTCAGGAAGAAAAAGCAGCCACGGAGAGCAACGACGACGCAACAGAGGCAACGACCGAGCCATCGACGACGGATTCAACGACCCAGTGGCCGCCGCAGGAGTACAGCGACACGGTGGACGCCATGAAGAACGTGTTCTGGACCATGTTCAAGGAGGAGTACACGCGACTGCGCCTGAGCGACGGCCGAGAAGGGGGAGAGAAGGAGGCCCTTCAGGACGGCCAGCAGACCACCGCCGCTGCCAGAAGCGTCCAGGCGACGACGAGGAGCGCCGGTCTGGACGTGTACCCGCCGGACGGGGCGGGCGCCGCAATCACAACGAGACCGGCGGTAATCGTCGCGACGGCCGTCCTTCTGCGGATATGGTCGGCATATTCAGACTTGAAAGCCAATTCGTGATAGGATTGAATAAAGTCCGTATTATTTAGCCATTTAAGTTCATAGCCCATATATACTGAATCCACCAGGTATAGGAAGTACGTAAACGACTTACGATTGAATGTTTGCTTAGGGTCAAAGATAAAACTTTTCTATGTCTGTCAGCCAGATGTCATGTCTTATAGTTTTCCCGCAGCGAGCGGGCAAGCGCCTTAATGATTAAGTAAGTAAGCAGCTCGATCGTTTCATTCGGCGCTAGCTCGCCTTTGCCGTCGGCCGCCTACTGAGCCACACGCTAGTTAGCGCTTTTAACTGCGTGTAGGTATACTATTTGACCTACGTACGAGCTTACGGAGCGAGCTGCCCTAGATTGGATCCAGGAAGTAATTGACTCATTGTACTAAGTATAGCAAACACGCTAGAAAATGCAGGCAAGTCTGTGAAGTTGTCACTGCTCAATCGCTCGCTCGTCCGCTTTAGCCGATCGATCGAAAAGCAGAGAAAGATAGAGACTTGTACGTAGAATGAGGTGCAGGCATGCGTATGAGGCTCTGAAAAAAAAACCACTTAGTTCTTCAATGAATCGCGGGTCATTAGGCCCTTTCTTCCCAACTCAGCCTCGCATAGCACGGTCGACCGTGACGCAAAAGGATGCCTACATGTATTCTTCCATAGCTTTCCATATTATTTAACTTTGTTGGCGCGCTGTTTTCATAGGGTTTATGTGTCTCATATTTTCGTGCCTCCAAGATGATAATTTTTTTCAAAATGCCTCTAAATGTCTCTACAGTGCATGCTACGTACTTAAAGTACAAGTATATCCATGTGTCCGCAACCCGTAAACGCTTCCGAAGCTAATCTAGTGACCGAAGAACCAAAATTATGTACTCATCGGTAAATGCTCTTGAGAAAACTATTAGATGTACTGCTATGAGGAAAAGGCCAGGATATTATGGTGCATATATGACCGCGCGCGTGCGTATTTCATCACATGGCAGACAAGCTATTTTTATCTAGCTATCCAGTGTTCCGCATCCTTGCATGGGCATGAGAGGAAAGCGTAATAGCGCCTGGAAATGTAATTAATCCCTCTGGCGCCGACTGGAAAGTCTGCCTCATTCGCTCTCTGCTCCTCCCCGCGTCATGTCAGGCGCTATAGCTTCCGTGGCTCCGATGCATGTACGTATACGTATTCGTATTCATTCAGTATTTTCGTGCGTGTATGGCACTACAGAGACGGATAGGAGGATAACGCCAAGTCTGTCTAGGGTTATAATCCGATAGAATCATTGCAGCGTCATTAAACTATGGACACGCGACGTGCACGTTGCACTTCCTCGTCTTGTTCTGCGCGCCCTCGCCGCCCGGGCAGTTGTTCGGGGGGATGTCGGCGGTGCCGATGTAGCACAAGCGGTACATGGTCTAAATGGAGAATTCCGTAGCTTCGACAAGAAATCAGTATGGCTATTATACTGTATCTACTGTACTTGAGTGCCACCGGTGCAATTGCTGCTGCATTCGGTCCACGATTCGATGGTCTTCCAATCTTTTAATGATATAATTGATCAGCAATTAAGACAAAGGCGAAAATATTCGCTCTAGTGGTATATACACTTACGCGGCACTGTGTTCTGGTACTGCCTGGACAGCGCCTGGGCGCCGCCCGACTGGAGTGCCGCCAGCAGGCTGCAGTCGTCGTCCTTGTTGGGAAATAGCAGCCGCTTAATCTGGAGGCAAAGAATTCGCACGAAGACACTTAAAAAGCTTTTTTATAGGCCTGCCTCAGTGGTGGTTCCACAGCCCCTGCCCGGGATAATGGCTGCCAGAGATGGAACCTTCGAGCGAAAGGTTAGTTAGGGATCCAATTTGCCTAGAATCTCAATTCGCAAACATGGAATAAGTTGGATCCGGCCTTACCACAATGGCGAGCGCTAGACCGCAGAGAAAGAGCTTAGCCGCTGCTCCGCACGTCGGCTCCATGGCGCAGCAGCTATTGTGATCGTTTGACTTACTGGGCTTTCGATCGGTCCCAAGAAGCTATCGCTAGCAGCTTGTTAGCGGCCTGAAGAATTTCACTTATGCATATTAATGCTAACCGTGTGTACGCGGGTCCTCAAGACGATATCGATTGAGTATATAGACTTGTCACAGTCGCATTAATGCAAATACATATATATATTTAGCTTGTATATATTATATTTGTGTTTTTCATCCATTGAGAGTGAAGGATAATTGAATAGTAGATCGAAAAGCTCGCGAGTTACGCATACATCCATGATGTGATATATTTTTAGATTTAAGAGTGTCTGCCTATTACTCTGCGACAGTGGCGACTGCGGCTGCAGCGCCGCCTGCGGCCGTAGTTCCTCCAGAGACGGGCCCGGCCTCCTTGAGATTCTTGTACTTCTCCACGATCGGCGCCCAGTTGATGGAGTTCTCCAGGAAAGTTCGGCTCCGCTCGCTCGAAGTCGAATCCGGCCGCCGGCTGGTCGGAGTCGCCGCCGACGCTATAAAGAGATGAGGGATGGGCGCAGCCATTAGTTTCGGCAAACTAATTATAATTAAGTTACGGAATGGCCACAGCAGCTGCCATGAACTGTACACAATTAAGGCTCCGCTGCCGCTGCGAATCTACTATGGGGACGCGCACACGGGTGATTGGTGACCGTAATTCGAGTGCCCTTAATCGGCTGCATTTTTGTACAGTGCGTATTTCCCTCTAGTAGATATCTAGTACGCCGACACGTACGCTGCGACGTACCCTCTCTCTCCCTCTGGGCAGCGATTTTGGCAGCGTTCGCGGCAATCACCTGCCTCTGGCGCTCCCTGTTAGTCAGCTGGTCCCTTTTCTTAAAGGTGGCCATTTTGTTCGTGACGCGCATCCACTTAAACTCTGGAGACGCAGTCCCGTTGCATGCCAGAGTCGATTTAGGTACAGGTATACGCTTACCCACGCTGCCGGCTCCCCTTCCGCCGGCGCCCGGTGCGCCCGCCGGAGACACCTTTCCCATGGCCAGGTGCTTCTTCAGGGAAGAGCTGTCACCCACCTCGGTCAGCCGGGAGGACGTGACGGGCGGCTTCATGCGCTTGTATTTGTCCTTCTTGCGGAGGCTCCCTAAAGAGAGATTGAATGAATGTAGGGCAGGGGGAGTAGGCTTAGTGTGCGGGGGGGATTAAACGTCGCGCATACGCTAGCTATGACGAAAGAGATGTACTTGCTCTAGGATTTTCCTAGAAAAAGGAATAATACGAGCTTATTGATAGTCGGCCAAGGCCCCTCTCTAACATACGTATACGCACTTCTGCACGCGTTGTAGATGTACACGGTCCACGTGGTGATGAGGTTGATCGGCGCCGGCGACGCGTTCGTCCTGTGCATGTTCCTGATCAGCTTCGCGAGGCCGAACTTCCACTCCGTGTCCGAGTCCTGCTGGATGCGCTGGTAGGTGTCGCTCATCATAGCGATCAGCAAGTTGATCAGCACGATCACGGTGACCATCAGGTAGAAGGCGAACACCACCTTGAAGATCTCCACCGTCCACTCCCCGATGTGGTCGGTCAGCTTGAGGTCCTCCGGCCTCGTGAGGCCGAAGAGCGCGAAGAAGAGCAGGTCGAAGGTCTTGATCGGAGTGACCGTGGCGTCCTTGTTCTTCGAGAGCACCTCCGCCGTCTGCTCGATGTTGTCCGACATCTCGGTGAGGGCGAAGTAAGGCTGGTTCATGCCCACCGTGAACATCGAGAAGCCGAACTCGAAGAGCAGCAGGATGGTGAGGAACTTGCCCAGGTCGATCATGAGGCTGCTGATGATGATGGCCCAAGGGCCGAACAGGTGGTGGAAGGAGAGGAAGTCCAATATCTGGATGCAGCAGCAGAGGAGCGACAGGCCGGAAAATTGGTTTCTGTAATTAAACGAATGGGAATAGACAGAGAGGACGCCGCGCCATTGCCACAGGAAAATCATGCAGCGTGTGCGGCAATTCAATTACATGTATTTCGAAGTACGTACTTTAGTATTGGGTAATGACTTTCGTATGCCATCTTACGTTACATACCTGATGTAGATGAGCAGCGGCCAGTTGCTATTGTCGACGAAGAAGCAGGCGATGTGGATTCCGATGGCGATCAGGTTGAGGAAAATGATGACGATCTTGATGGCACCGAGGCCTGTGCGGTCCTGTGGGTTGGTGATCTCGCCGAGCAGAAGGCCGGACAGCCAGAGGATGCAAACCCATTCGTTCCAAGTCGGGGACAATGAGGACCTTATAGGAGTATGCATTAAGGACAATTCACCCAAATAAATCCTAAATGGACTCACCTGTATATGGGATAAATGGGAACGCAGCTGGTGATGATTTGAAACACCATGAAGTAGACGTGAGAGGTGAGGTATCCGCCGAACTTGACGATGGGCGTCTTGTTGTACTTGTTGTCCAGCGGGAGGGAGAAGGCGAGCCAGAGCGGCGGGAAGATGGCGAAGCTGCCGAGAAAGAGCGCGATCTTCCAGCCCGGCCAGTGGCCGATGCCGCCCTTCCAAAGGTCCGTGGTGTACGTCTGCACCGCCGAGTTGGCGATCACCTGAAGGAGAAAAAATCCCGTACTTTTCTTCGAAAGCATTTCTTCCCATCGGAAAGCGCGGAACTTTTTCCCCCGTCCCTCTGTCTAGCTGTGCCAATTTCCATATTGTAATGGAATTTCTTTTTGCCACCTCCCTCCGGCGAATACATTAGGAGCCGCTGGCTGGACAGACGAACGAAAACATCAAGTTTTGCCATCAGGAGAAGGCAGAGAGCTATGTAATTTTTAGCGCACCTGTTTTAGCTCGCACTCGATCAGAATATCGAGAAAGGGGATGTTCCTCCTGTCGCAGGACTGCAGGATCAGTCCGGGCGACTCGGTGGCGGCGCCGACGCTCACCAACTCGTTGCAGATGTCTTCGGTGATTCGAGACGCCTCGAGCAGGTCGAGAGCGCGTTCTTTTTCCTACAGTAGAAAAAGGAAGTTATACAGTGAGTAAAGCAAAAGAGCCTACGCATTTTTGCCTTTGTCGAAAGGTCTCTAAATATGGCGGATATCTTGGCCGCCACGTCGACGGGAGCCGGTGACGCCAAGATAAAGTCCTCGGTCGGCTTGTGATTGCTCTTCTTTCCGCACGTCATCAGGTTGTAGATGAACTATGGGGCAAGAAAAGAAAAGGCCGTAAAACTAACGCACCGTGAAATCGATTGCCTCGATCTCTTATGTCAGATGTACCTTCCTATCGTCCAGCAGCTCGTAGGTCTCGTGCGGCTGCTGAATGAGATAGGTGACCTCGCTGATGTTTCCCTCAGCCGCGGCGTACCACAGCGGGATGCGGCCGTTGGTCGTCTCCGCCGTGCTCGACGCGCCGCTCTCCACCAGCAGCTTAACCACGTTGAGGTAGCCGGCCTTCGCCGCGGAGTGCATCGGAGTCCAACCGTCCTGAAAATTAGGAACTTAGCAGGAAAGGCAAGCAGAGAAAGTTTCCCTTGGCAACTTTTTGTGTGGAGCTACGTGCAATACGTGCATATGGAGGGGAAGAATAGAGGGTCTTAATTACACACCTTGTCTACTGAATTGTAATCGGATCCCTGTCCGAGCAGGACCTGGACCATCTCGTAGTGCCCGCTGGCGGCGGCCACGTGCAAGCACGTTTGCCCCGACTTGTCCGACACTTTGAGCAGGCTCGTGGATCGGCTGAGCAGCAGACCGACCACGCCGACGTGACCGCGCAGAGAGGCCAGGTGGAGCGCGGAGTACGCCTACAAGGAGAAGAAGTACAGTACGTACTAATTGAGTTGGCTGCCGCGGCATCATGCATGACCTTTCTGTATCCAGAGGGAAAAAAAAGAGAGCTCGGTCGGTCTGTCGGTCTGCATGCGTGCGATTCTTACCGACGGCACGCTCGCAGCGTCCACCTGGACGCCGGAGGAGTTCAGCAGGGCCCTGACGACGTTCTCGCTGCCCGAGTAGGCGGCCATGTGTAGCGGGGTGAGCTCGGACTCGGCGGCGAGCGGCAGGGCGATCGCGTGGTTCGGGCTCGCAGGCAACTCAGATTTGAGGCCGGCCGGGACGTGGGTCAACAACTCGCGAACAGTTTCTGTGCATTAGAGGGTGAGTAATTGCACGAATCTCAGTAACATTGCTAATTACCGTCCTCGCCGTAGTATGCGGCAATGTGCAGCGCCGAAAGACCCGTCTTCCTGCTGAGCTGCCTCAGGTTGACGTGGCCCTCGGCGAACTTGTTGATCAGGTCGACGTGGCCGTGCTTGGCGGCGATGTGGATCGGCGTATAGCCAACTTTGTTCTCATCCGACGCCGACGCGCCCTTGTCCATCAGCATCTTAACGACCTCGAAGTGGCCGCCCTCGGTGGCGATGTGCAACGGCGTGGAGTCCGTAAGCTTGTTGCGGGAGTTGATCACCACCGCCTTGTCGAACTTCATCAGCTCCTCGAGCACAGACTTGGATCCCTTGCCGGCCGCAATGTGAGCGCACGTGCTGCCATCCTATACACAAGATACACCCGAATGGATCCAATTTCCCCATGTTCTTCCCATTAATTATGAGTGCGTACCTTCGTTACGACCGATGCCAGCCCCGGCCTCTGCTTCAGGAACATCTTGACCACCTCCGACTTGTTGGACTGCGCCGCCAGGTGGATCGGCTTCTGGCCGAAGTCGTCGGTGGAGTCGAGGCTGGCGCCGAGGTCGAGCAAGAGGGCGCAGACGGACTCCTGGCCGGCGGAGGCGGCCAGATGCAACGGCGTTTGCTTTTTCTGTACGTACAAGCAGAGAGATTCTCGGTTACTCTTCGACAGGGAGGCAACGCTGATCAGAAGCCAAACTCGTGATATGGTACATGTGAGAAAGCTGCGGCAGACTCCAACCTTGCATAATTTTTTTCTTGGCGCAGTCGTTTCACTCACGACCGACTGACTAATCTTCACGGCTAAATGAGCAGCCAGCCGAGCTGACTGAACGAGAAAAAATCTCCGGGATAGTCGGCAGCGCGGCGGCCGAGACCCATTCGTCTTCATACTTAACGTACCATAAATTTGCGCAGCGCAACGCATGATTAAAGCCGTCTCTTGCCCCAGGTAGCTTAAAATAGTCGCCTCAGGCAGGCAGGTTTATCGTTCGCGAAAAACGTTACGTCCGTCGGTAACCGTCATCAGTCTCGTCGCATTTCGTTATATAGGGCGTGAATATTGCTACACGTGGGGTGAACACGCTTTTTCTCGAAAACTGTATCTTACCGGAACCTGGAGAAAAGAGCGAGGAGGGTTATTTATCGCATTTTTTCGGATGTGATTGAATTAGAAATTGGCTAGAACAAATACTTTTCACTAGCACTCACAATGGTCATGGAGTCGATGGTGGCGTTGTGCTTCTTCACGAGAAAGTCGACCAGCTGCGTGTAGCCCTTCATTGCCGAGTAGTGGAGGCTGGTCCAGCCGGTCTTGGTCTTGCTGTTGATGAAGGCGTTTCGCTGCAGGAGCGCCTCGCACACCTCGATGCTGCCGTTCTCCGCCGCGAGGTGCAGCGCCGACCGGCCCTGGTGGTCGAACACGTCCACTCGGCCGTTGTTCTCGAGAAAGAGCTGCGTAAGGGGACTAATTAGATGGAGGGAGGCCAAATTGGCAGGCAGGTGGTGAAAACTTTGCAAATCCCGGATTTGACTCACCATCGCCGTCTCCGTGTGTCCCTTGCTCGCGGCGACGATGAGCGGCGACCACCCGTTGCTCGACTGCTTGTTCGCCGCCAGCTGGATTTGCCCGGAGTGCAGGTGCGAGAGGATCTCCCTGAGTACGGCGACGTTGCCCTCGGCGGCGCAGTAGTGGAACACGGTCTCCTGCTCCGTCGACGTCTGCATGAACACGTCGCTGCCGTTCTCCATCAGCAGCGAGATGATCTTCTGGTCCTCGCCGGGGAAGTGCAGCTGCTTCTTGTGGAGGCGCGACGCGTAGTGCAGCGCCGTCTCCCCGATCGAGTTGGTGTTGCGCACGAACTCGCCGGCGTCGGCGTTGTTGCGGCGGACGTAGTTCAGCAGCTCGCGGATGACCGGGTAGTGACAGCGGCGGCACGCCTTGTGCAGCGGGGTCTCGCCGCCCTATGGGAGTAATCGAATGTGAGTCAAGAACAAATCCAGGTTAATACATTCATGCAAATCTCATTCATTCGATCATTCCCCAAACATGCGAAAAAAAGAGAGCTGATCCGTTAATTGAGGTAGACCCGTCAAACGGACTGTAGGTCTGGAAACTGGATTAGTACGAGGAGAGGAAGCATGTCCAAGGTTACAATCGTGCACCTAAATTACTCGAAGTACGAAGGTGAGCATATTAAATACAAGAATAGTAGTATAAAATACTCCGCAGTTCAAATATGGCCCAGACACGATACAGGAGATTTAGTGCAGACGAATGATGCAAGATGCAAAAATGTCAGAAGCTGTACAGTATAACCATTCCCGTTAGCTTCTTCTGTTACCAGCGATCTGTTCAGACTGAGCCTCTGGTGGGCGCTTCGAGTCAGGTTCGCTCGGGTCTTCCTTTCGGGCTCGGGGGCGCTCGGCTGCCAACAGAATATAGCGCGTACAATATCCGATAAACATATGGTACAGCCGTTATTCCGAGTGTATTGTACAAAAGGGCGCTGTAATTAAGCTTGAGTCAAACCACACCTGTGTACAACTTGTATTGAGTTAGGGTGAGCGAATTTGGAACTACCCTAATCAACTTACGTTGTCCTCCATGACCGGGTCGGCTCCGTTCTCGAGGAGCTGCCTGAGCACCGCGAGGCTTCCGCTCTCGGCCGAGATGTGGAGCGCCGTCCGGCCGTCCTGCATCGGGAGGTTGGTGTCGGCGCCCGACTTGAGCAGCATCTTGGTGCACTTCTCGCCCGGGCCCTCCTCGATGCGCGCCGCGATGTGCAGCGGCGTCTCGCCAACCTTGCCACCTGAGGCGTCTCGTAAGTTAGTGGGGGTAATGCTATTAGATTGATGCGAAACGTACCCTTGATATGAACCTGGGCGCCGTGGCCGAGAAGGGCCTCGACGACCTGCGGTTTGCCGGACTCCACGGCCAAGTGCAACGCTGTGTAATTGTCCTGGAAAGGAAAAAAATCGGTGAGGGGGAAGTCTGAAGATCTGGAGATGTGAATTACGTTGGTGACCGCATCGACGTTCTCCCCCTTGTTAAGCAGGGTGTTGATGACGGAGACGTGGCCCTTCATCGCGGCCGTGTGGATGCCGCGAGCGCCGTCCTAAAAGAAAGGTTTCGTGAAAGTCGCGTCAAATTATTTCGATTAGATTAAACCCGTTCGTTTTGAGACCTTGTTCGGCATGAGTAGTGGCACGCCCTTCTTGAAGAGGACCATGGCCGTGTCTGGGTGTCCGTTCAGCGCCGCGATGTGCATCAGCGTCGAACCGTCCTTCGTCCTGTCGAAGACAGACGCCTTGAACTTGTCGGCGAGGAACTCGACGGTGCCGGTGTGCCCCCTCTCTGCCGCCAGGTGCATCGGCGTGCGGTCCTCCTCGTCCGTCACGTTTGCGCTCGCGCGCGCCAGGTACAGCGTGCGGATCATGTTCTCGTCGCCGTTCTGCGACGCGATGTGCAGCGCCGTCTGGCCCTCGCCCTGGCAGAGCGACAAAATGCACGTGCGTAAAACAATTGCACGGAACGATAATTCATTCGACGTCGTACGTTCTTAGCATCGACCGCGGCCCCCGCCTCGATGAACATCTTGATCATGTCGTTGTCCCTCCGCCTCGCGGCGAGGTGCAGCGGCGTGTCCAGCATCGGCTCCCGAGCGTACTTGATCTGCGCCTGCGTCTCCTGGCCGAGCAGCTCGCGGCAGACATTCAGATTGCCAACCTCGATCGCCGCTGACAGAGGGATGTTATTGTCCTAAAATTCACATTGAGTTTGTTTTACCTACGTACTACATTCGTTCGCTTTGAAAGGCCTCATTCGCTTGATTGGCATATGGAAAAGGGGACAGAACTTGGCCTAGAAACAGCCAAGTGGCCAGCTTCCCCTACCGCCTGGCGACGGTCTCGAACGCGGACATGGAGGGGCAATACGTATTCCGTGATGTGTGAGCGGCCCGACCTCCGCTACGTAAAAAGTGAAAGTGGCACAGATCGCAGATACCGCCAGGGAGGTTATAAGGAAGGGTGGGAATGCGAGATGCATATTATGTGCGCCTTTCTAAAGCGCTTATTATAACCAAGTGCGGACGCCTTTGCTCGCTACTTATACTTGGCATTTTGCAGCTTTACAGTTTAAATGAGGGCAGCTAGGCCGTCGACACCGGCCGGCTTATTGTC
>JAAUYK010061681.1_pt1 | contig 13022 bp, 13 predicted proteins | sample 7278021 | NCBI WGS metagenome assembly JAAUYK01 (sample SAMN14350223, study PRJNA611818) | marine sediment metagenome | isolation source: surface marine sediment (1.8m) | place: French Polynesia: Moorea | collected 2018-08
CTTCCGCTCTATCTGCTCAGAGAGGGAGATTACCGCAAGACCGCCGCCGATCTGGCCTGTTGGCAGGAAATCGCCGGCGCCAGTGTGTTCTCCTTGGCCATGCTGGCGGAATTTCAGACCTCCCTCCGGGACGCCCCCTGGCGCTACCGGCGCCTCTTCTGGGAGGCCGGCCAGATCGGCCAGGTGCTCTACCTCGAGGCCGAAGCCCGCGGCTATCGCGGCACCGGCATCGGATGCTATTTCGACGATCCCGTGCACGACCTCGTCGGCATCGGGGATTACGACTGGCAGGATCTCTACCACTTCACCGTCGGGCTTCCCCTCGAAGACCGGCGTTTGCAGACTTTTCCCCCCTATGCCCATCTCCCCCGGCAACCATGAATCCAAAGATTCGGCGTACGGCCTTTTTGATTGTATTCGCCGCCTGATTTGGTTATGACCCCGTGTCGATGCCCTCCCCGAAGAAACCCCATACGGCCTGGCCGACGAGCGGGATGCAACCCATCCTGCGGCGTGATCTCCTGACCTGGTATAAGAGCCACCAGCGCGATCTGCCCTGGCGCCGCACCCGGGATCCTTACCGCATCTGGGTTTCGGAAGTGATGCTGCAGCAGACCCAGGTCGCTACGGTGATCCCCTTCTACCATCGCTTTGTGCAGCGTTTTCCCGACCTGGCCGCCCTGGCCCGGGCCGACATCCAAGCGGTTCTCAAACACTGGGAAGGGCTGGGCTACTACCGCCGGGCCCACCACCTGCATCGGGCCGCCCGGGAGCTGGTGGATTCCGGCGGCGGGCGCGTGCCCGATCGGCACCAGGCCTTCAGGGCGCTGCCTGGCGTCGGCGACTATATTGCCAACGCCGTCATGAGCATCGCCTTCGATCGGCCCCGGGCCGTGGTGGACGGCAACGTCAAACGGGTGCTTGCCCGCCTGGGCGGCATCGGGGTCCCCGTCAACCAGGCGGCGGCCCATCGCGTCTTCCAGCGGACAGCCGACCGTCTCCTGGACCGCGGTTGCCCGGGGGCGTTCAACCAGGCGCTGATGGAACTGGGTGCGTTGGTGTGCACGCCGCGCCGGCCGAATTGCCCGGACTGCCCTTGGAAGAAGTCATGCTTCGCCTTTTTAAACGATGCCACCGACGAACTTCCCAAGCGTATCCGCAGGGCCCCGGTTCCCGAGCACGCCATGGCGGCCGGCGTCGTCTGCCACCGGGGACGGGTGCTGGTGGTGCAGCGCCCCTCCGAGGGCCTTCTCGCCGGTTTGTGGGATTTCCCGGGCGGGCGGCGCCACCCGGGGGAAACCGGGCCTGCGGCCTGCCGGCGGCTCCTGTGGGAAGCCACTGGTCTTAAGGTAGCGGTCGCGCGCAAACTGATCCGTGTGCGCCATGCCTACACCCATTTCAAGATCGAGCTGGATCTCTACCTGTGCCGCAAGGACAGCGGCCGCGTGCGTCTCGACGGGCCTCAGGCCTTCCGCTGGCTCCGGCCGACGGAGCTGGACGCCTTGCCCTTTACCGGCGTTGGCAAAAAAGCCTTCGCACGACTGCCGCTCGAAAGTCTCTGCCGCGGCCGACGCCGCGGGTAGACCCGCAATCCGGGCGCCGGCCCATCGGGACCAAACCGTGTGCGGCCCTCGCCGTATTGAATTGAAAACGTTTGCGGGTTGTGATATGTGCCCACGGCCCTATGGCCGCCCGGCGATAGGGACGACGAGTATCAGGAAGGAGTCGGCGCATGCGCAAACAAAACAATTACGACGTGATTGTGGTCGGAGGCGGGCCGGCCGGTCTGTTCGCCGCCTATAATCTGGCCGAGCATTCCGGCTTGAAGGTCCTGCTCCTGGAACAGGGCCGGATACCCGGCCAACGCCACTGCCCCATCAGCAACAACCAGCCGTGCCTCAAATGCCAGCCCTGCAACATTCTGAACGGCATCGGCGGGGCCGGTCTGTTTTCGGACGGCAACATCGTTTCCGCCAGCGCCACCGGCCTGATTCCGGCCAAGGCCATTCTGGAGGGCTGAGGCATGTTCAACGATCCGGTGCTTATCGGCGGCGTCATCGCCGGTCGGGTCATGGGAAGTTTCGGCTACGTCCTCTTTCGCTACGCTTGGCGCCCGGTCCATCGGTATCGGCGCCTCAAGGGTCAAATCCGCGCCATCGTCGATCCCGAGCGGGAGAATGCATTGGACGCGGCCGCCCGCGACCGGCTGCGCCAGCTGGCGGTCGAACTGCAGGAACTGACCTCCGGCGAGTGGCCTCAATGGCTTCGTCTGTCGCTCGCAAGGCGGGGGGAGACGCCGGAAGAGACGGTGCGCCAGATCCAGAGCCTGGTCAATTGCCGGGATCGCGCGGCCCTGAAAAAAAGGGCCGCCGCCGTCTGGCGGTCGCTGGGGCTCGGCACCGATTCGGCTTGGCACCGCGATTGAACCCTCCGCTATCCGGCCTGCCGGCGGAATGAAAGCTCATGGATCAAATAATTTAATGCGGCGTTAAAAATTTTGCACATCCCGCCCCGAGCTTATTGGCCGCTCGAAGGGTTTAAAATCTACAAACACTTGTAATTATTATCTTTACATATATACCCAACTGAACGCAAATTTGAATCAACATGGCACTTTTATTGCTTAATCTATGTGCGCGTCAGGAAAATCACTTTCCATGCGGCGCGCTATTGACTTGCCGACACAAAAGAATAAGATGCCCACGATGAACAAACGATCCGCAACCCTGCACCTGAACGATGCCGCCCCTGGACTTTCCCGGCGCCAGTTCTTTTACTTGGGGGCCGTCTTGACAGCCGGTCTGGCCCTTCCGCAACCATTGCGGGCGTCTCTGACGACTGACGCCGTCCGGGAGCGAAGGCTCGTCTTCTTCAATACCCACACCCGCGAGAAGCTGGACATCTGCTACGCCCAGGGGGCGAGCTACCGTCCCGAAGCGCTGAACGCCGTCAATACGATCCTGCGCGACCACCGTACCAACGAAATCAGACCCATCGACCCGCGTCTGCTCGATTTTCTCTGCGACATCCGCTCGCAGGCGGGAGCCGATACCTGCCTGCACATCATTTCCGGATACCGCTCGCCCCGCACGAACCAGATGCTGCGCCAGCGCAGCCGCGGCGTGGCCCGTAAAAGCCTTCACATGACCGGCCATGCCGCCGACATCCGCATTCCGGGCCTTCCCCTCCGGCGGCTGCGGCAGATCGCCGTGAAACTTGGCCGCGGCGGGGTCGGCTACTACCCCCGCGCCGACTTCGTCCACGTGGACATCGGCCGCGTGCGCACCTGGTAGCCGGACCGCCACTTCCCGCCCGCACACCACGCAGCCCCTTAGATAGCCCCGTACAGCCGTCCATCCAAATGAAATGCCTTGACAATCCGCGGTGAGGAAACATAAATCAGGCCATGCTGAATGAAACCGAACAGAAAGTCATCGCCGCCATCCAGGGCGACATGCCGATCACGGCCCACCCCTACCGCGAGTTGGCCGCACGCGTTGGAATGACCGAAGCGGCGTTCATCGCCGTCCTTGAAGGGCTGCGCGATCGCGACATCATCCGACGCTTCGGGGCCACCCTGCGCCACCAGAAATCAGGCTACGCCGCCAACGCCATGGGCGCCTGGAAGGTGCCCGAGGAGCGCATCGAAGCCGTGGGCGCGCGCATGGCCGCCTGCCGCCAGATTTCCCACTGCTATCGCCGCAATCCCAACGCCGACTGGCCCTACAACCTCTACACCATGATCCATGCCGAATCACCCGAAGCCTGCCGGGAAATCGCCCGTGAAATGGCCCGCGCCACCGGCGTCGCCAACTACACCCTTCTTTTCAGCCTGCGCGAATTGAAAAAAACCTCGATGACCTATTTTGCGCTCGACGACAACGCCTGATGTCGCGCCGATATGAAGGCTGACGGCCCGCATATCCTTTTGGTCAATCCCTGGATTCACGATTTTGCCGCCTACGACGTCTGGGCGCAGCCCCTCGGACTGCTCCGGATCGCCGCCGCCCTGCGCCGCCACGGCTGCCGCGTGTCCTACATCGACTGTCTGGATCGCTTCCACCCGCGGGCCGCTCCCACGGATCCGCACGACCGGCACGGCCGCGGCCCCTATTTGAAAACCCCGCTGCCGGCCCCGGCCGGTCTCGAGGACGTGCCCCGCCGGTTTTCGCGCTACGGCATTCCGCCAGCCTGGTTCGATGACGATCTGAAGGCCCTGGACGCGCCGGATCTGATTCTGGTGACCTCGATCATGACTTACTGGTACCCGGGTGTCGCGGAAACGGTGACAGCGCTCAAAACGGTCTATCCGGCCGTACCGGTGGTCCTGGGCGGCATCTACGCCACCCTCTGCCGAGCCCACGCTGCGGTGGCCGTCGGCGCCGACGAGGTCGTGGCGGGGCCGGCCGGGCCGTTGCTGCTCGACGTCGTCGCCCGCCACACGGGTAACCATCTGCCGAACGCATTCGATTGGGAAGATCTGGATGCCTGGCCCTACCCGGCCCTCGATCTTCAGCACCGTATCGCCTATGCCCCCCTGCTGACATCGGTGGGTTGTCCGTTCCGGTGCGACTACTGCGCCTCCCATCGGCTGCAGCCTGTTCGACGCCGGCGGGACCCGTTGGCAGTCACCGCCGAAATCGATTATTGGCACCAGCGCCACGGCGTCCGCGATTTTATATTCTATGACGATGCGTTCCTGGTCGATGCCAAAACGCATGCCCTGCCCTTGCTGGAGGCGCTGGCACGCCGACCCGCCGGACTGCGCTTTCACACCCCCAACGCGCTCCACATCCGCCAAATCAGCCCCGAGGTGGCCGCACTGCTGTTCCGCGCCGGTTTTGAAACGGTGCGGCTCGGACTCGAAACCGCGGTGGATGCCATCGAACACCGGATGGACCGCAAGGTCGGGATCCGCGATTTCGAAACCGCCGCAGGCCGCTTGCAAGCGGCTGGTTTCAGCGCCCGGCAAGTCGGCGCCTATCTCCTGGCGGGTCTTCCCGATCAGTGCCGTCAGGAACTGGAAAAATCGATCCGGGCGGTCCGGGCCATAGGCATTCGCCCGATTCTGGCTTACTATACCCCTATTCCCCACACGCCGCTCTGGAAACGGGCGGTGGCGGTGTCGCGCTACGATCTGGAAGCCGATCCGATCTTTACCAACAACGCCATCTTTCCCTGCCAGACCGAGGCGTTCTCGTGGGAGGCCCTGACCCAACTCAAGCAACTGACCCTGTCCTGAAAACGGAGGAGGACGACGATGCTGCAGCTGACATCCCAAGATCTGTCCCGAATCAAGGCCGATACCCTGATCATTCCCGTCTGTGACGACGGCGTGCTCTATCGCTCCGCATCGCTGGCCCGCTGGGCGCAGAAGCCTGAAACCATCAGCAGCTTTTCCGCCGCCGCGGAAGAGATTGTCGATATCTATCAGCCCGAGGGGCTGCCGATCGAAAGGATGGTCTTCGTCGGAATGGGCCCGTCCGACGAGCTGAACGCCGAGGGGCTGCGGCAGGCCGCCGGAAGAGGCATCCGCCGCGCCTGGCGGGACCGTCCCGGAAACGCCGTGCTGGCCGTGCCGGACATCAACCTGCCCGCAGCGTTGAAGCCCGAGCAGGCTTTAGCGGCCGCGGCCGAGGGGGCCTATCTGGCCAACCACACCCTGGCCGCCTATAAAACCAAAAGAAAAAAATACCCGCTCAAGGGCATCCGGCTGCTGGTCGAGGCTCAACACACCCGCGCCTTTCGCCGTATCCTGAAGCGGGTCGCGCTGACCTGCCAGGGAACGGCCCTGGCGCGCGACTGGGTCAACCTGCCGGCCAACGACAAGCCGCCCCGTGACCTGGCCGTCATGATTGCCCAGGAGGCCAGCCAGGCCGGCGTGGCCACCAAGCTGATGGATGCGCGGCAACTCAAACGCCATCAAATGGGCGCGCTGTTAGCCGTGGGCGCCGGCAGCCGGCAGCCCCCTCAAATGCTGATCCTGGACCACAAGCCCCCCCGCAGCCGCGACACCGTGGTGCTGGTGGGCAAAGGCGTCACTTTCGATGCCGGGGGGCTCAATCTCAAACCGACCGGCTCCATCGAAATGATGAAGATTGACATGGCCGGTGCGGCCGCCGTCGCCGCCGCCGTCATCACGGCGGCCCGGCTGGGCCTGAAAAAACGTATCGTCGGGGTTTTGCCCCTGGTTGAGAACATGGTTTCCGGTACGGCTTTCCGTCCCGGCGACATCGTACGCAGCTATTCGGGCCAAACCATCGAAATCGGCAATACCGACGCCGAGGGACGTCTGATCCTGGCCGATGCCCTGGCTTACGCCATCAAACACTACCGACCCGGATGCATCATCGACCTGGCCACCCTCACCGGCGCCTGCGTGGTGGCGCTGGGCGACCGCATCGCCGGACTGTTCAGCGCCGACACCGACCTGCGCGAACAAATTCTGGCCAGCAGCCGCCACACCCATGAGCGCTGCTGGGCCCTGCCCCTTCCGGACGACTACCGGGAGCTGCTCAAGAGCGATCTGGCCGACATGCGCAATATCGGCCCGGGCCGCTGGGGCGGGGCCATCGTGGCCGCGCTTTTTCTTTCACGCTTCGTCGGTGATACGCCCTGGGCGCATATCGATATTGCGGGGCCGGCCCACACCCGAAAAGCGAATGCCTACGGCGAAGCCGGCGGCACCGGTTTCGGCGTGCGCCTGCTGTGCGATCTGCTGGAGCGTCTCTGAGGATCGAAGCCTGACGGGAACGTCGGCTGAAGGGCGCCGTTAGGGCGATGTCTTTTTAGGGTAGGGCCGCGGCCCATAGGGCTGGGGCTGGTAATCACCGCCCGAACGGCCGGCGGGCGCCGGCGCGGACGCCGGCGCAAGCTTCTGCTGGACGTACTGTTTCGGCATTGGGGTATCGATTTGCAGCAGATCGATGGGGATAAACACCACATGGCCCTGGTACAGGCGATTGTTGCGCAGGTTGGGGGTGGCTTTGGCGATCGCTTTCCAGTTGGCGCGGCTGCCGGTGTACCACTGGGCGATCAAGACGAGGGATTCGTTCGGCCAGCGAACTTCGTGGACATAATAATCCCGGTTGCGGAATTGGGCGATGGGCAGATTTTTTTCTTTGGCCGCCTGCGGCGTCTTCCTGGCTTGCGGCTTGGTCGCCGGCCGGGCCGTTTCCTGGGGCGGCGGCGGGGTCACCGTCTTCGGCTTGAGGGCGGTGCAGCCGAAAAGCAGGGCCACCGCCCAAGCGGCGAACACAAGGCCGGTAAGGCCGTGAAAGGATCTGATCATGGCGTTTGGCGATATTTGCGCTTGAGCTGTTCAAAATAGTCCCGGGCACGCTCGTTTTCAGGATTCAATTCTATCGCCGTTTGTATTTTTTGCAACGCCTTTTGCCATTCGCCCCGGATTTCAAGTACCGTGGCCAGATTGTAGAGAATCTCGTCCTGATAGGGCGGACTCAGGGCGGCGGCCCGGCTGTAGCTTTCAACCGCCTGGTCGTAGCGGCCGCTCTTGGCATAGGCGAACCCGATGTTGAACAGGGCATCCGGCATCTCGGGCTGGAGCATGAGGACCTTGCGAAAAGCAGCGATCGCCGGCTGGTATTCTTCCGAGCGGATGTAAAGCAGTCCGAGGTTGAAATGCGCTTCGGCGTTATCCGGATCGGCGGCCAGGATGTCACGCCAGGCCTGCCGTGCCGTTTCAACGTCGGTATCCATCAGCGCCAGCGCCCGTTGCACGCGCTGCGCCTGATCCCGCATCGCCTTGTCGTCGGCGCCCTTCGTGGGCGGTGCCTTCGGCGCTTCGGCGTAGGGCCTGGCGGCATAAGCCTTTTTCTCCATGGCCGGCTTCGCGGGTGGCGATGCCGGACGGCTGAACCATAAGGTCAGACCCACCGTCAGGATGAGCCCCACCAGGCCGACGGCCAGTAAAGTCCAGCGGGCGCCGGGACGGCTGCCAAGCGCCTTGAGTCCCGGCCATCCGGCCAATGACGGTGCACGGTCGGCAGGTCCCGCCACGGTTTTCTCCGGACGGACGTAAGGATTGGGGGCGGCGTCGCCACTGGCCTTTAAAAGGGTGGCCAGTTTCTCTTCTTCGGTGTGTTTGTCGTCAGCGAAAAGATCGCCGATCATCCGACTCAGCTGGCGTTCCTGGCTTCGATAGGAGAGGTCCGCCTGGCATCCTTCCAGCGCGTTCAACACCTCGCCGCAATCGCCGAAACGATCGGCCGGAACAAAGGCCAGCATCCGGTGCAGGGTATCCTGCAGCGAGCGGGGCAATTCGGGCATGATCAGCTCAGGCGGCACAAACGATCGGTTCTGTGCCTGGCGCAGAAGTTTGAGCGTGTCGCCCTCGTACATCCGGCGGCCGGAAAGCATTTCGTACAGGATGATGCCCAGGGAGAATATGTCGCTGCGCTGATCGATAACCTTACCCTGTGCCTGTTCAGGGGCCATGTAGGCCAGTTTGCCCTTGAGGGTGCCGGTCTCGGTGGCGGATTGCCGCCCGGCGACTTTGGCCAGGCCGAAATCCAGAATCTTGACCTGTCCGCTGTAAGTGATGAAGATATTCTGCGGACTGATGTCGCGGTGAACGATGTTGAGGGGATTGCCGGCGATATCGGGAAGATGGTGCGCGTATTCCAATCCGGCGCAGATGGAGCTGGCGATAAAAAGGCTGTTGTTCAGGCCCAGTGACTGGTCGCTGTCCTGAAGACGATTGCTGATCGAGCGCAGATCCTTGCCGCGCAGATATTCCATGACGATGAAATAGGTATCCTCCAGACAGCCGAAATCGTAGACTTCCACGATATTGGCGTGTTGGAGGTAGGCCGCCAGCTTGGCCTCATCGATAAAGGCCCGGACCATTTCCTCCTGCGAGTGCAGGTGCGTGTAAATTTTCTTGATGGCCACGAGCTTTTCGAAACCCTGTTCGCCTTTGATTTTGGCGCGATAGAGTTCCGCCATACCGCCGAAGGCAATCCGATCCAGCAGGATATATTTTCCGAATTGTATCGCTTCCGAGCTCATAGGCGCTTACGCCACCGTTCTCACTCTTCTTCCACGGTTTTCAATTTTTGCAGCAGGGTTTCGGCTTCGCGAATGCTGGCCGCCGCCTCCTCGTGCTCGGGATCCAGGGTCAGCGCCAGGCGCCAGGACTCGACGGCAAGCTCGAGCTCGTCGTTGAGGAAGTATTTGACGCCGTCGCGATAGTGGACCTCCGCCCGCCGTTTCAACTGCTCGCGCAGATCGGCGCGCAGCGCCTTGAGCCCCGGATAGCCTCCCTGAATGCCATCCAGCATCTCCTTGGCCTTTAAATACTGCTGCTGCCGATAAAAGCGCTGGCCCAGAGCAAACCGGCTCTTATTTTCAAGCCGGACGGCTTCGCGCAGCTTGGGGTTGGCACGCCGCAAACGTTGGGTGAGAACGAGCACCTTTTCGTGACGCCCCGCCTTTGAATGTTTCCGGGCCCGCACCAGGTCGTAATCGGTCTTTTGGGCCTGATAGGGCGGCCGGGCCGCCAGAACGGGAATCTTCAGCATGCGGGCCGTCAGCAACCGGGCGTTGGCCGGCAGATCATTGGCAAAGGCGATTAAATCGGCGCCCTCGGGGGTGCGGTAAAATTTCCGGGAAAGATCCGCGAGGGTTTCTCCCGGCTGAATGCGGTACCATTTATACACCGGCGGATTCATGAACTGGTCCAACTGCTGGCGGGCATCCATGAACCGGGGGTCCAGACGCAGGGTCGTCAACAGCGCGCGACGAGCGTCCTTGGGACGGGTTTGCGCCAGGGCCGCCTTCCCGCGCTGATAACTGGCGCGCGCGCGCTCCTGCGCCTGGGCTTCAAGGCGCTCCTGATTGGCCTGGGCTTCCGGGTCCTGCGGATCGAATTCCAGTATACTGCGCCAGCAAAGAAGGGCCAATTGGATCTCATCCGTCGCCTCGTAGGTGGCCGCTTTTTCCGCGAGGGCCGCAACAACCGGCCGCGCGTCCGGCCCGCGGGCACCGGACCGACGGGAGCCTTCACTCACACAGCCGAGCAGCAGGAGGCTGACCATCAGTAGCGTGGCGAAAAATGGCCGGCTCATCGCAGGACCTCGTCCTTGAAAACCTGCAGGTGCTTGGCGAAGCGCTCCGGCAATTCGTCCCAGCTGACCGGCACGCGCTGAACGGCAAACAGATTCCGGTAGAAAGGATTGCTGTCGCCGGCAAGATTGAACCCGCCCTTGAAACCGGCCTTTTCGGCCAGCATGATCTTCAATGCCGCCATGTCGTCACCGACATAGGCCAGGTAGTGGCAGGGCTGGCCGCCTTGTGTTTCAATGTCCTGGCGATCACGGGCGAGGCGCGATACCATCTGGGCCAGCTCGGTTTGGTTGGGAAATCGGGTCGGTTTGAGCCCTTGGGCCAGCGCCGGGGGCAGCCGGTATTGGATACGGATCCCTGCCTCCATCATTTCATTGAGTTGGGTCCAGGTGGCCATGGATTCGGCCCCCACGGCCCCCGGCGTGATGAAGAGGGTTCCCGGGAACTGGTGGGTCCGCAGGATGGGGAAAATGAGATCGTAAAATAGCCGCGATTGATCATCGAAAGTCAACACCACCGCTTTGGGCGGCAGCGTGGCGTCGAACGCCATGAAGGCCGCCATTTGGTGAATGTCGACGACATGGTAACCCTCGGCCTTGAGATATTGGATCTGGCCCCGGAAGCGATCGGCAATTAGCGAAGCCTGCTCGCTTTTAACCGTGGACAGATCGGGGTAGGCCAACACGGGCACCGTTTGGTAACCACCGGGGGCCAGACCGCCTGGCCGGTAGTTCCGTCGCGGGATCAGAAGCAACTGGCCCGGGGCGGGCGAATCGATGCCGTTGAAGTCCTGGATGATCCATCGGCGGTCCGCCGCCCCCAGATAGCGGCGGGCCAGATCATCCAGATTGTCTTCGGGTCCCACCGCTACGGCCAACAGTTCCGATGGCGGTCGTACCTGTCTGGGCGGTGCGCAGGCCGTCAGCCAAGGGACCAGTAAAAACAGCCACAGCATCGGGCTTACAATCGCGGCGAAGCGCCCCGCTGAAGCGAAACGGTCAGCCCGTGGTGGCATCGCGCCGAGGAATGCAGTAAGCATCGATTGGCGAAACCCTCCCCTTGATCATTTGAGGCGGCAGCTTGATGACGTCAATGGTCTGGTTGATGCTTGTATGGCAACTCTGGGTGATGACGATCTCGCCCGGGCCGGCAACACCATTGAGGCTGGCGGCCACATTGACGGAGTCACCAATCACCGTATACTCGAGGCGGCGCCTGGACCCGATATTACCTGAAAGCACCATCCCGGTGTGGATGCTGATGCCCACCGCTTCGAGCAGGGCATTGCCTGCGTGCCGTTCGTCATTCAGACGCCGCTGGATTTCAAGGGCCGCGTTGAGGGCCTGATCGGCATGATCGGCCAGCGGCACCGGGACACCGAAAACACCCAATACCGCGTCACCGATGAATTTATCCACGTAGCCGCCTTGGGCCGAAATGACCTCGGCCACGATTTCCAGATAGACATTCAACTGGGCGACCAGATCCTCCGGCTCAAGGGTTTCGGCATGCCGGGTGAAACCGCGGATGTCGGTGAAAATGATGGAGGCTTCGCAGCGCTTGCCCTTGAGCCAGTCTTTCTCGGTCTGGCTGGCGATCAACTCGGCCACTTCCAGACCGACATATTTGCCGAAACGCTTTTGTACCAGGTCTTTTTGGAGCAATTCGGCATTCATGTGGTTGAACGCCCGGGCCAGGTGCCCCAATTCATCATTGCGTTTGAGTTTGATCCGGTAGGTATAGTTGCCCTTGCTGATTTCGTCGGTGGCCTGCGCCAGATTTGAAATCGGCCGGGAAAACCAGAATCCCAGAGAAATCGCGACGAGCACGCCCACCACGAGAAGGGGCAGGATCATCCACAGAATCGAGAGCCGATCCTCATGGATGACGCGCTGGATGTGGTCGAGCGAAAGGCCGATATAGATCTGCCCCAGCAGCCGCTCCTGAAACCAGATCGAACGTCTGAGAATCAACAGGGATACGCCGGTTTTCGATTGGGTCGTGAAATAGACCGTCTCGCCCTCACGCTGCTCACGGTCGTGTCCGAGCCATGCCTCGGCTGGCGTATGCAGGCGGTCGATTTCGGTATGGGCCCGAATCTTGCCCGTATTGTCAACGATATAGGCCAGCAGAAGCCCGTCGATGTTGGTGGCATTCTTGATGAGCGTGTTGAGCGGCAGGTCGTTTTTCTCGATGAGGGGCAAACGGGCCTGCTGGGCGTATTGGTTCAGCACCACCATCCCGCGCTGGACGACCTGCTGATAAAGCTGCTCCTTCTGGCGGTTCAGGAAAAAATAGCTCAGCATGTAGATAACGGCGAGGGTCAGTAAAACCGTCAGCAGGGACAACTGCAGCCAGATGGGCAAGCGCAGCCGAGAGCGGCCGCGCCGATTGGCACGCCCGGCATGTCGTTCCTTCTCTGGGGTTTCCGGTTGCGTCAGGAACCGGTATTTATCCCGCCGTTCGGTAATCAGTGTCATGGATGATTCACCCTGATATTAACCACGCACCACTTTGGGGGCGGACGATATTGACCGGAGTCGTTGTTGGATCATGCGCCCCGAACATGGAAGCTTGTTGAACGCGAAAAAAGCCATCTTCCGGACGGTTTCGCAAAAAAGTTCGAGATACGGCTTGCGAATCCCGGGAAATGAGGCGTACTTGCGGTACGCCGCCATGACGAGGGACACACGTAAGCCGACATTGATCCCCCCGGGAGGATCGGACTCTACACGGGGCCAGCCAAGCTTGGCTGTGCGACCGATGGTCATCATGCCGGTCATGTCGCCTTACAGACCCGTTCCCGGGCAACGGTTGGCCCCACGTCCGTCAGATGATATCCGGCAAATGCTTGCAGCCTGCCGCAAAAGGAACATAGAGGCGGTTGAGGGACGGCAATCTATACAGTTCAATCACAGATTCGGTTCGAGTGCAAA
>JAAUYK010235604.1_pt1 | contig 13016 bp, 10 predicted proteins | sample 7278021 | NCBI WGS metagenome assembly JAAUYK01 (sample SAMN14350223, study PRJNA611818) | marine sediment metagenome | isolation source: surface marine sediment (1.8m) | place: French Polynesia: Moorea | collected 2018-08
CTCGATTATTCGGGCGACAAAAAACCATAAATTCATGACTGCCGATGGTCAAATGCTGCCGATAGACGAAATTTTTGCCAAAGAATTAGACTTAAAACAATTAACTGGTATTTGACAGAAGATTAAAGGATTGGAGATTGCAGATTGAATTAATCTAAAATATAAAATCCCAAGCCCACGTACTTCAGTCGCGGGTCAATTCTTTAATCTACAATCGGCAACCTGCAATATCCTGACTTTTGAGTTGTTTCCAATGCAAACCCTTGACCGCAATCAATATGGTCTTGCTCTCCACACCACCAGTTCCCAACTAGGAATAGCCATGAGTAACTTTGCTGGTGAAAGCCGCTGCCAAAGCTGGGACTTGGGGCGGGATTTATCTACTTACTTGCACCAATATCTCGCTGAGTTTTTGCAGCCCCAGACTTGGAAAGATTTGGGATTTATTGCCGTCGCTAAAGGTCCAGGTAGTTTTACTAGCACTCGCATCGGTGTAGTGACTGTCCGTACTATAGCGCAACAGTTGAATATTCCTCTGTTTGCCATCTCTACCCTAGCGACTGTGGCTTGGTCGGAAAGAGAAAAATATGCCCCAACTATGCCGATAGCAGTGCAGATGGAGGCAAGGCGGGGTCAGTTATTTGTGGCAATATATGAGGTATCTGCTGGTGGTTTTGGTTTGAAAGAGAATTTACCAGATACGGCGATCGCACCAGAAGCTTGGCAGCAAACCCTGGACAATCTAGAGAGAACCTACAAGTTAATCGATACTCCAGTTAATTTAGGCAGCACTGCAACCAGTTTACTGGAACTAGCTTATCTCGATTGGCAACAAGGAAAGCGCCCCCATTGGTCACAAGCCCTGCCGTTTTACGGACAGCATCCAGTCAAGTCCCTTTGCTCGAATTAAGTTCAAAATTATCAACTCATGCACAATCCTAGGCTCAATCAGACTTGGTTTCGTTGTTTAATCCTTGTCCTTTTGATCCTGGGGATATTTTTTCGCTTCGTCAATCTTGACAAAAAAGTTTACTGGCACGATGAAGTTTATACCTCACTGCGCATTTCTGGATACAACGGTGAACAAGTAGTAGAGCAGCTTTTCAATGGTCAGGTTATTGGCGTTCAAGATTTATTAAAGTTTCAGCGTCTTAGTGATGAAAAAGGCTTAAAAGACACAATTGATGTTTTGGTGGAACATCCTGAGCATCCGCCACTATACTACTTGATGGCGCGATTTTGGGTGCAATTATTTGGCAGTTCGGTGGCTGTCACCAGAAGTTTATCTGCGCTGATCAGTTTGCTCGTCTTTCCTTGCATTTATTGGCTGTGCTGGGAACTATTTGAATCATCGGTAGTGGGATGGATGGCGATCGCTCTCGTAGCCGTCTCCCCTTTTCATATTCTCTACGCCCAAGAAGCGCGGGAATATAGCCTGTGGACGGTGACAATTTTACTCTCAAGCGCCTCACTTATAAAAGCCATGAAACTAAATACAAAGCCCTCAGACAAAATTAATAATCTGATAGCGTGGGGACTTTATACAGTCACTCTTCCCCTTAATTTTTATGTTTCTTTATTATCTGTATTTATTGCTATTAGTAATGCTGTATATGTCATTGTTATGGAACGGTTTCGATGGACTAGTAAAGTCAGTGCCTTAATTTTATCCTCTAGCAGCGGACTGCTACTGTTTACCCCTTGGATTTTGGTAATAATTAATCATATTTCCGAACTGCAAAACAAAACAAATTGGTCAAATACTAGTGTATCTCTAGTACATTTGCTGTCGCAGTGGGAACTTCACCTCAGTAGTATTTTTATAGATTTACATCCTAGAATAAATGGGATAATCGCTCCGAGAATATTGCTTCTATTGTTAATTGTTGTTGGCTATTCACTTTATTTTCTCTATCGCCATACTTCCAGACTAGTTTGGTTATTTATCTTTACCTTAATTGGAGTCACAGCCCTAGGACTTATCCTGCCAGATTTAATTCTGGGTGGGCAGAAGTCAAGTGTGAGTCGGTACTTCATCCCTTGTTATTTGGGAATTCAAGTGACTATTGCTTATTGGCTCTCTAATGCTAAGTTTTCAAGACGGAGAATATTGCCAGCGATCATGATCGCTGTGCTAATTACAGTTGGAGGCGTATCCTGTGCGATCAGTTCTCAAGCAAATACTTGGTGGAATAAGTTAGTTAGCTATCATAATCCAGAAATAGCGAGCATCATCAACAAAGCTAATCGACCGCTTGTGATTAGCAACAATTATGACATTAATCTTGGTAATCTCCTCTCTATTAGCTATTTGCTTGAGCCAAAAGTGCAGCTTTTGTTGGTGATGGAGCCAACTATACCTAAGATTATTCCAGAGGGTTTCAGTGATGTGTTTGTGTTCAATAACTCAGAATCATTTCTCTCTGGGATTGAAAAAGAGCATAACTCAAAGTTAGAGCTTGCTTTGGGAGGTGGTTATTACCCGCTCTGGAAACTGAAAAAAGTTGAGTAAATTAAGTTTGAAATTGATCCATAACTGTCAGCAGTATCCGAATTGGTTCCGGTTTTTATCCCATTTTCCTATCTGTAGCAATCATTTAGGAAAATGGGATAACTTTATTTATGAAAAAAGGCGATCGCCCTAACTTTCTGTTTGCTCAACAACACTAGTGGTCTGAGCAAAACTCTAAACAGAAGCCAAAGCGATCGCAATTCTCCTGGTGTCTGGCGGCGCTTCCACTGACCGGGACGGCAAAACAGCATTTCTACTAAACGTCGGTGCTGAGGGAGGCTTACCTTTTCAAACTTTACCCTCACTTTAAGAAACTTTCCAGTAAAGTGAGTGTGAGTGATTTTTCCTTGAAGCTTTAACCCTTCTTCAATAAGTTCTAGGGTTACAGATTGATTCAGAGATACATTTTGTCTCACTTCAATCTCAGCGCCGACTTCAGACAGCCTCGCAGTAACTCCCCAACAAGTCTGATCGGCACTGATTAGCTTCACTGTTCGCCGCAGCGGAAACCATTCATAAAGATCGGGTTTGGGAACATCCAGCAAGGTTAACAAGGCAATACTAATCGTTAATAGATTATATGTACTCCAAATCAAACCGAGATTAATATCGCTTTCTTGGGGGGTATTGACAATTCCTAAATTCATCCAGAAGCTAACCACTGTAGCAATTAACAGGATAATCAAGGGTAAAGCTAATATCCAGTTAAAATAAAATCTGTTTCTAGAGATTCCTTTAGGGGTTACTTTAAACCCTCGGTGGAAGGGATTGAGTATCACTCTAACGACGGTAACTGCCAGAGGAACACATTGCACCAAGGAGTAAATATCAGATAAAATGGCGGAGCGCGACCGCAGGTTCAACCAAGAAAATACAGTTAATTTCACCAGATAGTAGGGCAAGAATAAATATAAAATTTCTTGTAAAGAAACTAGAATTGGGACAACTCCTAAAAATGAGTAGGCTAATGGTATGAGTAAAAAAAATAGGCGAGGGATGCTGGTAAACCAACTCAGCAATCCTTCTAAATTACTTAACCTTTGTCGCAGTTGCAATCCAGGAATGGTTAGAGGATTGGAGTCAATAAAAAATGCCTGGAGTGTACCACGCGCCCATCGCAATCTTTGGTCTATATGGGCGGAAATACTTTCTGCTGCCAAGCCAGCACTTAATTTTTCGTCAAGATAAACTAATTCATAACCGCTAGCAGATAGACGAATCCCAGTAAAATAATCTTCACTTAGAGATTCAGTAACAAAACAGCCAACTTCCTGGAGAGCAGAGCGCCTTACGATAAAGGATGTTCCTGAGCAAACTACACTACCTGCCCCATCTTTTAGCGGCTGAATTTGCCGATAAAAAATTTCTTCTTCAGGAGTGAGAACATCTTCTAATCCTAAATTTTTAGCGATAGGATCGGGATTATAAAAACTTTGAGGAGTCTGAACTAGGGCAATTTTTTTATTTTGAAAAAAGCCAACGGTGCGCGTGAGAAAGTTTTTGGTTGGAATAAAATCAGCATCGAAAACAGCAATTAATTCACCCCTAGTTTTAGTAATTGCATGATTTAAGTTTCCTGCTTTAGCATGACGATTGTCTGGTCTAGTAATATAATGACAGCCTAATTCTTTTGCCAGTTGCTTTATTTCTGGTCTTCTGGTGTCGTCCAACAAATAAACCTTTTTATCAGCATAATCTAGAGCTTGACAGCCAATAATCGTGCGCCGAAGGATAAACGCTGGTTCGTTGTAAGTGGGAATTAAAATATCTACTGATGGCGTGAAGTTCCCTTGTTTTACTGCTTCAGTGTACTTGTCCGCTTCCCGGAGGCGGTCTTTCACTCCCAGCATTAAAAATAGCTGGATAGTGCCACTAGCGATCGCCAGCATTTCCATAAAAAATAACCCCAGGCTAAAGGTGCCATTGAGGGGGTCAGCCAGATTGAGGGTAGACAGCGATCGCCACACAACATAGCGAGCGGTCAAAGTGAGCAAAATCCCTACTACAAGCGCCCGCGACCAATTTTGAGGCTGGGGAGAAATTTTCATCACCACCTGGGCGATTAAAAATAGCACCGCCGTCGGTACTAACAGATAATATTGATTGTCCAACTCCGGCACCTGGATCCAGGTCGGCGGGTTTTCCTGCCAGAAGTGCAACTGGTCAAAGAACGCAGAGACAGTACTCTCTCCAGAAAACCAAGAAGCAGCGATCGCCCCGAAAAATCCAACCATACCCAGGATCACCAAGGTTGCCGTTTGCAGTTGGAAAACTGGTACCCCAGGAAAAAGTATTGAAAGTCTACGTCTAAACCTTGAAACTGGCCTGAAAGTTTGCATGATTTCTGAGTCAGCAGCTACCTGAGTTTATTTTACATTTCTTTACATAAAGATGGCTGACTGCCGCCCATCCCTCATAAAGAAGGGAAAAACCGCAAATACTGCGACTATTGCTGGTTGAGTGACCAATCGTAGTTTAAATAGCTGATTTTATAGTCTCCCTGTGCCAGATACTCCCGATCTTGGGGGCTAAGATAGTTGCTCACAAAATTCAATACTGCCCGTTCGCTAGCATTGCCAGTGAATTTATCCTCTGCACTGTAGCTTTGCTTCCAATCCTTGCCAAACCACTTAAAGATTGAAGAAAGATAAACTCGACCCTCTTTCTGATCAATGCGGAAGCCGTGGGGACTGTTGAGGAATTTGCGCACCTGATCGTCGAGTTGGGCATCGAGTTTTTCTGCCCTATAGGGTTCATTGCGCAGGGGAGGGCAACTGATAGCGGCGCAAACTAAGGCAACATGAATTCGCGGTTCATTGAAATCTACTCGCAGGGTATTGTGTTCGATGTTGTCCAAGGTTTTAGATTGATCGGCGATCTTGAATTTTCGCCACTTCCAAACTCCTGGAATTTCCCTAATACTCTTTTTTAGGGGATTTTGGTCAATGATCGATTCCAGGGTGAAAGCATTGTAGGCATTGATCCAGAAGGCAATCTGTTCCTTTTCACTCCAAGAAGAGTAGGTGCTAGGTGCAACAGCGGCGAAAGCAGTGTTAAAAGCATCTAATTGTTGCCGATTTGCTTGCAACCCCTTGTAATCTACCAGCCCCTGATCGCTCACATAGGTTTTGAGGACAGCGGCATAGTCGTCATAGTTAAAGGGTTTTGCGGATGCAATCGCAGATGATTCTACCTGGGAATTGTTGTCCTGTGCTTGGGTAAAGGGGACAGAACCGGCACATCCAGTCAGGATAGCGATCGCAGGAAGTAAGACAAGGAAGCGATTCAGTTTTTTCATCGGATTTCACGTTGACCTTGCCTTCAATCAAATCCGCTGAAAGTGAGTTTTTGTTGAGAAGCAGATTAAAATTGTTTCAATTTTTACATCCAACTCAGGTAAAACAAAGTCCTTGACATCCTCCCAGCGCGGGACGCGCGGGATTCCTAAGACTCACGACTTAGGTTTCTGTTTCTTTCTCGTAGAACGAGTTTTTCGCAACTGCCCTTTAACACTATGGTTATCAGGTCTTATGTCCGCTCCACAGACTGTCACTGCTTGCCCAGCAGCCAAAATATTTTTGCCAGCGTTGATGTCGCGGTCAATTCCTGTCGTGCCACAGCTAGGACAATCCCAACTACGGACATCGAGAGGCATTTTATCCATTACAAAACCACAATGGTTACATCTTTTACTACTGGGGAAAAATCGGTCAATCTTGACCAGTTCTCTCCCGTACCATTCACACTTATATTCAAGTTGACGAAACATTTCACCCCAAGCAGCATCAGATATAGAACGAGCCAGCTTACGGTTTTTGACCATGTTTCTAACTGCCAAGTCTTCAATAGCAATCAAACTATTTTCTCGAACCAAGCGAGTAGTCAATTTATGCAGAAAATCGGTACGAGCATCTTTAATAGAAGCGTGGATCTTAGCTACCTTAAGTCTCGCTTTATATCGGTTATTAGAGCCTTTGGTTTTCCGACTCAATTCCTTTTGCGCTACTCTCAGCTTTTGGTACAGCCGATTAAAATGCTTTGGATTGGCAATTTTTTCTCCGTCACTGGTACAAAGGAGACTGGAAATCCCAGCGTCAATACCAACTTTTTTGTCAGTTGGGGGCAATGGTTTAATCGTCACATCATCTACCAGCAAAGAGACAAACCATCTACCCGATGGTTCGAGCTTAACTGTAACTGTAGATGGGCTACTACCTTCAGGCAACAATCTAGACCACACTATATTAAGTGGGTCTTTACACTTAGCCAAATAGACTTGATTATGCTTCCACTTAAAAGCCGACTTGGTAAATTCTGCCGATCCACCATTACGTTTTTTCTTAAACCGAGGATATTTGGCACGTTTCTCCCAAAAGTTAGCAAAAGCTTTTTGCAAATGCCTCAAGCATTGTTGCAGAGGTACACAGCTAACCTCGTTGAGAAATTGCAAGTCTTCGGTCTTTTTCCAACTGGTCAACAAACTAGAGGTTTGCTTGTAATCAATCCTCTCTTGTTTTTCGTACCAGGCTTCGGTACGAGTCGCCAAAGCCTTGTTATAGACCAAACGCACGCAGCCCATTGTCCGTCGCAGGAGATTCTCTTGCTCGGAAGTGGGGAAAAATCGGTATCTGTAGGCGTGTATGCTCATGCCTCACATCATACCACATTAAATGTAAACCCAATAATTAGAGGCGCGAATTCCTCCCACCAGCATAGCTGGGGGTCTCCTTCGCGAAGAAAAGATGAGCCAAAAAACTCGCGGTGTCATTGCGGCTGGACATCAAAAAACAGCAGAAGCTGGTCAAGAAATGTTGGCACTAGGGGGCAATGCCTTTGATGCAGCGATCGCCGCAGTTTTAGCCTCGTTTGTAGTCGAGTCCACCCTCACTTCTGCTGCTGGCGGCGGTTTCTTCCTCGCCCATACCCAAGATAACCGCAATATTCTCTTTGATTTTTTTAGTCAAACTCCCCGGTATAAAAAACCGCAACAACAACTGGATTTTTACTCAATTGAGGTCAATTTTGGTGGAGAAGTCCAACCCTTCCATATTGGACTGGGTTCGATAGCAGTGCCGGGAAATATTGCTGGTGTCTTTGAGGTACACCGAAAATTAGGCAGATTGCCTTTTCAAGCCGTTGTCGAACCTGCAATTAACTACGCTGAAAATGGTTTTAAAATCAGCAATTTTCAGGGACTTTGCATGCAATTACTAAAGCCGATCCTCCTAGCACTTCCAGAATCAAAAAAAATCTATGCTCCTAAGGGTGAGTTGCTGAGTGCGGGAAAAGAGTGCTACATGAAAGATTTTGCTGCCATTCTAACTGAATTGGCAGATAAGGGAGTAAGGGAATTTTATCAAGGAGATATAGCCGCTCAAATTGCTAAGGATTTGTCAGGAGGAGGATATATCACCCGAGAAGATTTAAAAAATTATCGCGTGATTGCCAGGAAGCCACTGCGGGTAAATTATCGAGGTTACGAATTATTGACCAATCCACCTCCCAGTTCTGGCGGAGCTTTGATTGCTTTTGCTTTAAAACTTTTAGAGACAGTTAATTTAGAAAAAATAGAGTTTGGTAGCGCCCAGCATTTACAACTTTTAGCCCAAGTAATGTCCTTGACAAACGAAGGGAGAAAAGATGGGTATGACGAGCATATCTATCGAGAAGATATTGCTCGCCGCTTTCTTTCCGAGCAGCATCTAAAAAATTATCAACAGCAATTAAAAAATACGATTAATAAGTGGGGGAGTACCACTCACATTAGCGTCATCGATAGTGAAGGGAACGCTGCCAGTGTGACTACCTCGAATGGAGAAGGGTCTTCCTATGTGATTCCCGGAACAGGAATTATGCTCAATAATATGCTGGGGGAAGCAGATTTGAATCCCCTTGGCTTCCACAATTGGCAGTGCGATCGGCGAATTTCCTCAATGATGTCTCCGACCCTTGTCCTCAAGGAAGGAAAGCCAGAAGTAGTTTTGGGTTCGGGAGGTTCCAATCGGATTAGAACCGCAATTTTGCAAGTTATTTCTAATTTGATTGATTTTAATTTTTCTGTAGAAGCAGCGGTAAAAAGTCCGAGAGTGCATTGGGAAAACAACATTTTCAGTGTCGAACCCCCTTTTCCATCAGAAGCGCTTGACAGTCTTATCCTTCCAGAATCTACCCAGGTCGTATTGTGGCAGGAGCAGAGTATGTTTTTTGGGGGAGTGAATGCGGTGAGAAAAACTGCTGATGGCGCGATCGCTGGGGCAGGCGATCCCCGTCGAGAGGGCGTGGCAATACTGGTCGGTTAAGAAAAATCCTGGTTATGTGAGATGGGGAGGGTGGGGAGGGTGGGGAGACAAGGGAGACAAGGGAGACAAGAAGAGATTTTTTCAGGAAAAAATCGGCTTTTCTCCTCCTGCTTCCTCTGCTTCCTCTGCTTCCTCTGCTTCCTCTGCTTCCTCTGCTCCCCCTGCGCCCCCTGCTCCCCCGGCTCCCTCTGCGCCCCCTGCTCCCCCGGCGTGTCTAAAACGACAAATTTTCTTAACCGAGCAGTATTGGGCTTGCACCTCGGTTACTGTGTCGGTCAATATTAACTTATGTTTGCCAGATGGCTTCACGATTGTTTTACAATCACTTTCAAAGACTAGAAACTTAACTGAAACCGATGCTAGTTTTTCGTCATTTAATCCCTATTAGTGCAGGCATAGTGATTGCCCTCGGTTACGGGGCATCAGCTAACGCACAAAAGTTACCCCCTCTCGCTGAATCTAAAAGCGAACAAAACTCTAGTAACCTCCAACCAACTGCCTCCCCTGAAACTGGGGAAGTTACCCAGTTGACCCCCTCTGAAGAGTTTAAAACCGATCCCAATATCAAGGGGCCTCCCGCTCCAGAAAACGCCAATCCCAGTGCCAATCCCCTGCTGTTTCCCACGAAACCGAGTGAAGTCGATGTGGACAATGTTCTGCCAGTCAGCCTCGAACAAGCGATTGAACTGGCACTGCGCAATAACAAGGAATTTCAGGCAGCAAGGCTCACCTTGGAACGCTCTCGCGCGGAATTGAACGAAGCTTTGTCCGAGCGATGGTTCACCCTCGATGCAAACTTCCAATTGGATCGCAGCGATTCTTCTAGCATAAGACGGAGTAACTCAAGACGCCGTCAAGAAGGTAGGGACGAGTTTAGGAGGACAAATCGGGCACGCAGTGAGGCTGGATTGCCACCACTATCAGAAGAAGAAGCACGAGCGTTCACCGAGATAGACATCACCAGGCCAGACAGTACTAATGCGATAGGGAGCCTAGATATCAATTATGACGTATACACAGGAGGGCGCAGAGCCGCAAATATCCGGCGGGCAAGGCGACAAGTGCGCTTCAGCGAACTGGATGTGGAGCGGCTGGCTGAAGAGACCCGCTTTAATGCCACCCGCGACTACTACAACTTGCAAAACGCCGATGCTCAGGTTGCTATTGATCAAGCAGGTGTAGAGGATACCACCCAGACTTTGCGCGATGCCCGATTGCTGGAAGAGGCGGGATTGGGAACGAGGTTTGACGTTTTGCGGGGTGAGTCTGACTTAGCCAGGGCTCAACAAGCTTTGACCACAGCAATTGCGAACCAGCGCACGGCAAGGCGGCAGTTGGCACAAACCCTGAGTCTGGCGCAACAGGTTACCCTAACCGCTGCTGAAGAGATTCAAGAGGCTGGTTCTTGGCCCCTTTCCCTGGAAGAGAGCATCGTCCAGGCGTACAAAAATCGGGCGGAGTTGGAACAGCAGCTAGTGCAGAGAGAAATCAGCGAACAGCAGCGGGAGATTGAACTGGCTACCATCAGACCGCAGGTGAGTTTATTTTTCACCTACGATTTTCTCGACGATTTCGATGACATCGTGGGAGTGGAAGATGGCTACATCGTCGGGGCAAGGGTGCGATGGAGGTTATTTGATGGCGGCAGAGCTTTGGCGGCAGCGGACCGAGAAAACAGAAATATTGACCTCGCCGAAACCAATTTTGCCGACCAGCGCAATCAAATTCGCCTACAGGTCGAAACGGCATATTTCAACCTGATATCCAACCAGGAAAATATTGGCACTACCCGACAAAACGTCATCCGAGATACGGAAGCTCTGCGACTGGCTCGGTTGCGATTTCAAGCGGGGGTAGGCACCCAAACCGATGTGATTGACTCTCAAAGAAATCTGACAACTTCCCGAAGTAATTTCCTGCAGGCAATTATTGACTACAATCAGTCTCTCAATCAACTGCAGCGGGCGATCAGCAACTTTCCAGACAACCGGCTGTTTGAGCTGCGTTAAATGTGGTGTGGGGAAGACGAGGGAAAAAGTCATCCATCAGTCCCTTTCGTCTCCCCCAGTTCGCCTGCAGCGATTAACGTCAACTATCTAGCAAAATTTCTTATTGTAATAAACCTTTGATAAATTAAATTAAGCGAACTTTTGACTAAGTAGTTTTAATTTTGTACTAATTATGGTAGTATAAATACATGATTGTACTAGAGTATAAAATTAAGGCAAAGCAATATCAACTGACAGCAATTGACGAAGCTATCCGCACAGGTCAATTTGTCAGAAATAAGGCTCTACGTTACTGGATGGAAAATAAAGAGGTTACTAAATATGACCTCAACAAATATTGTCGCGTCCTCGCCAAAGAGTTTGAATTTGCTAATAAATTAAATTCTACTGCTAGACAATCATCTGCTGAAAGGGCTTGGTCAGGGATTGCTAGGTTTTTCCATAATTGCAAGAAACAGATACCCGGAAAAAAAGGCTTTCCCAAATTTAAAAAACATTCTCGTTCGGTTGAGTATAAAACATCTGGATGGAAACTAGACCTTCAAACCAAAAAGCACATTACTTTTACCGATAAAAACAATATTGGTAGGGTGAAACTAGTTGGTTCGAGGAATATCTATTTCTCCCAACCAGAGCAAATTAAACGAGTAAGACTAGTTCGACGTGCCGATGGTTATTACTGTCAGTTTGGTATATCTATTGAAGTTAAAGAAGATATGCAACCGACTCGAAGAGCTATTGGTTTAGATATGGGGCTGAAGTATTTCTATGCTGACTCCAATGGCGATCTAGAAGAAAACCCCAGATTCTATCGCAAGAACGAAAAGCGTCTTAATCGTTTGGGTAGAAGAGTGTCTCGCAAATACCGAAATCCCAACAAGGGAAAAAAAGGCGAGCTGATGGTCAAAACTCCTAGACTCATACAATCTAAGAATTACCATAAAGCTAGAGCAGCGAAAGCTAAATTACATTTAAGAGTAAGTAGACAACGTGAAGAACACGCTAAGAGAGTAGCGCGTTGCGTATGTGCATCTAATGATTGCATTGTCTATGAGCTGCGTCAGCAGGGGCGCACTGCGTCAGCAGCGGCGAAGCCTAGCCTAGACTTAAAAGTAAGAAACCTAGTTCGTAATAGTAAATTGTCTAAGTCTATATCTGATGCTGGCTGGAGTCAATTCCGCAAATGGATTGAGTATTTTGGCTGGAAGTTTGGCAAGATAACTGTTGCTGTTGCGCCTCATTACACCTCACAAGATTGTCCTGAGTGTGGGGAAAGAGTTAAGAAGTCGCTATCTACTCGTACTCATGTTTGTAAGTGTGGATATATCGAGGATAGAGACATCGCAGCTAGCATCAATATACTCAGGAAAGGACTAAGTACTGTGGGGCACACAGGAACTTACGCTTGGGGAGATTTGCCCTCTAGTTCAGTTGGAGCAATCCTGCTGGGTTACGGCGAGTCGTTGAACCAAGAATCCCCCGTTAAAATTTAGAGTGAGCCGTTTAGGCCAACAAAAAATTTAACGGCGGGAGTGTCAACAAAAGAGGCTAGGCGCAAGGAGAGGCAGATGGCTAACATTAAATTTATCAAAGAAAATAAAGAAATCGTTGCTGCCGACGGTGCCAACTTGAGGGAAAAAGCCCTGCAAAATAGAATTGACATCTACACTTTCAAAGGCAAACTGACCAATTGTGGCGGATACGGTCAATGCGGCACCTGTATCGTTGAGATTGTCGAAGGGATGGACAATCTCTCTGAGCGGACTGATTTTGAAAAGCGCAAGTTAAAGAGAAAACCAGCCAGCTATCGTTTAGCTTGTCAAACGTTGGTCAATGGTCCGGTTAGCGTCAAGACCAAGCCATAGTCTGGGTAGCAGCAAGTGAGATCGTTGGTCTTGCTAATGATATCCTAAGAGTTGTTGGTTGTAATAACGTTAAGAGGCAGCTCTTCGATGCAAGTTAATGACCTTGGATTTATTGCCACTATTCTGTTTGTTCTAGTTCCCACGGTTTTTCTCCTGATCTTGTTCATTCAAACAAGAGAAAGCGGCAGCAGCAGTTAGGGAATTCTCAGAAAACGGGAGGATAGGGAGAGAAGTTTACGGGAAGAGTCCTGTTTGCCGAATCTCCCCTTTTCTCGTCTATAAATTTTCAAATATCCGCCCACAATTTTAGCAAAATCTGGCAGAATTCTAC
>JAAUYK010223071.1_pt1 | contig 13015 bp, 14 predicted proteins | sample 7278021 | NCBI WGS metagenome assembly JAAUYK01 (sample SAMN14350223, study PRJNA611818) | marine sediment metagenome | isolation source: surface marine sediment (1.8m) | place: French Polynesia: Moorea | collected 2018-08
CATAGTAGTTAAACACTTACCCAAACAGGGAACACTCGGTCCTACGCCTCAACTCACGTAGCAAACAGTCATGCCAACTATGAACTACGGACTACGCCGACCTTGTTCATAGTTTTGAATGAGCCTTTCTTAGGGCAATTAACACCTCATAACTTTGTTAATATTCATCATAGGACACAGATGTGCTTCCCTTAATGAGCTCTATTAATTGCACTAACTAACTCTTTGCTCATTGTAAATTGCTCTATAATGAGCCATTCTATAATACCAACAGGGACGCCGGGCTCATTTTTGTCCGGTCGGGTAGCCTCTGACACGATAGCCTCTCAAAGTCAAACCTCAGCCGTACGTGTTATCAAAGAGTTTTCTTAGCAGACAAATATTGACTCGGGTGGATCAATTAGAGGGTGTAATGCCGAATGCGACCGACCACCCGCAATGCCCACTCGGCATTATCTCAAATTTGCTAATCCCTCTCGTCGCGTCGCGGCGGCGCCAGTCTGACATGACCGTGCAGCAGCCATGCATAGATCGACTTAATTGCGCAAGCGAGCAGTCCCAATTAGCGCCAACCGAGATTTTTCCCTGTGCAAGCACTCCAGATGTGTATGTACACGCAATCGAGAAATTGTTCGCAAGCAGCCCGCGAAATCTCAAAGTTCATTAGATTCTTCTGGACTGACTCTTCTAAGTTGGCAGAAAGGAATATAGCAAAGAGGAAAGTGAGATTGCCGCGCAGTTAACGCCTCGTCGGAAGTCAATTTCGCAAAGCTAGACACATTTGTCCGCCCTTTTACACGCGTCATGGCTTTCTTTCTTTCTACGCCGTTGGATGGTTGCCGACCGGGAGGCAGTATATCACGCGGGCGGCTAGGAATGTTTTGATTGCCTCTGCAGATAGCCACGAAGCTGTCGGATGATGTCTACGTAGATCTCATCGCCAGGCGCCTCGCGACGCAAGAAAGCCAGACAAAAAGTAGGAAGTCGAATGCCTATCTGATAAAATAGCGACGTGGGATAAATTGGATGTGCTTAAGCTTGGCGGCTGACCGCATCGCTGACTAGCCGCTGGCCGATCGATCCCCGACTTACGTACATCTCACTGCAAATAGTGGATCACCGGCAGCGTGCCTAATTCTCCTTTTCGATGCCATTTTCCCGACTCATTCCCCGCCTGACTGGAATTACGTCAGTGCGACTTTACTCTGACCCTTGACTGAACCGGCGCAAGGAAGTGGCTAGTCAGTCCGTTCGTCAATCGGGACTGCAGGGTCGATTGCGCGCAAAAGACGTTAGATTGACAACTGGATGAAGTGAGCGAACGAGCTGAGATAAAGGGCGGGCGGGCCGGGCGAGAGAGACGTTTTAGACAGATGCCTTCTTACGTCACAGTCGGAAATGAAGGGAAAACTCAGCTCATCACCCTACCAGACCCCGATCCGATAAAATCTCCATAGTGCCTTGGTTAACGAGCTAGGCCTTGATCTTGATGGCGTCCGGCCTTCCAGACGATCGACGGGGGTTTAAAACTGAACAGAAAACAGAAACCGATCGCTCGCTCGCTCGCCAAAGTGGTGTGGAAGGTCAAGTGTAGATGTCGGACGGCAGGAAAAATGCCAAATCGCCTGTTTCACTGCTCATTGGATGTTGATGTTATTACGGCCCGATAATTTCTGCTTCGATGCATGTACGTCCAGCAAGGACTTGACAACAATTGAGCGGTGGCGATTCGCAATTAGGCATTGGCGAAATTTTTCCCCACAGACGTCACCGCTCGTTTCTCTCTCTCTCTCTCGCTGTTTCCTTTTTTCTGTCCTGACGCGACTGCCTGTCGCGCGTTTGTCTGCCAGATAAATTGTCCCCCATAGCGTCGCGTGGCCGGAATGCAAATTCATGTCGCACTACATTTAGTAAGACGGCGACGGGTCGCGATCGCCGCCGGCGGTGCGGGCGTCCAAACGAGGAAAGATCGAAAAGGAAAAGGAAGAAATGGGTAGACGATTTATGCATGTCCTTTTTTCAGCGCTCCGTGAAGCGCGAGCACATCATCATCAAGTGGATTCTGCGAATCACCCATATGGATAAGAACAGCAACATCGACTTCGCCGATTGGATTCAGGACGGCAGAGTCCTAAGCAAGTACGGAGGAATGCCATATAGCATGGTTATTAACCCCACTTTATACACTATGTACTCGTAATTACAGTGTGATGACCACGCTCTGCTTCAACTCCGTTGAGATCGATCCCTACGCGAAGAAGCAGAAGCTGATGGGCATGTCGGAGACGGAACTTAGGTACGTACGTATTTGAATGCAGTTGTGAGCAAAAGGCGACTTAATGGTGGTCCTTATTTTTCATTAGAATTCGCCAAATCATTCAGCAGATCCGCGACTACGGCGTCGAAGAGAAGTTCGTCTTTAAGGTGGAGGACGTGATGGACAAACGGAGGCCGCAGAAGGTGGTTAGGTGCCTGGAGGAGGTCGCCAAATTGGTAAGCGCTTGCATGCGTCGGACAGTCATACGCGATGATACCGATCGACATACTGACAACGCATTTCATTAAACACGTCGAACGTCAAGTATTTGTCCTCTTTGTACTACTCAAACGGTTTTCATCGTGCGTGATTAGATGGCATTACAGCATACGTAGACGTAGTGTGGGCGAGGTTTAATTATGAGAGAATCAGATAAAATTCCTTTGTTATAAGTGTCGGGCATGTGACAAGAATGTATGGCGACGAACGGTAATTGAAGTGACTCCATATGAGATGCCATCATATTATCCTCTATTCAATGCTTTTATTTCCGAGCAATCGGATGCCGTTTGAAGTGGACGTGCATCAAGGCCGGCCTACCGTGACGGCCGCCTGCATGCCTGGGTCTCCCTCCGAGAGGCACTCACGTACGTTCCGTACATGCGAAGTCATTGCTAAATATTCGCTGCCTGCTCCTTGGAAAAAGAGCGCGTTCGGATCGCGGGCAAGCAAGTGCAAAGCAAGTCATGCCAGCCAGCTCCAACCACCCCCTAGTATATACGTACTACGCATAGTCATACTCGTTAAGTGCCAGGTAGCATATTATCCAAATCTTAATGCTGCAAAAATCTTGCAGGCAGTCCACGCTACCATTTACGTATGTAACGAACGCATTGGTGTTGCACGCGCGATCGATCGATCGATGGATCGAGCGTGGTCCGGCCGCGAGCGAGCGAGCGCTCGCGCGCAACACTTGCTGCCTGGCGCGTGAAGCATGCATGCGTGGAATCTGCCGTCGCAAACGTAGGTAGGACTGGAGCTCTTTGAACGCTATCTTCTGGCATATATACAGAGCTTCCGGCAAGGCAACATGTCCCGAAAGAATAGCATTTTCATCTACTTCGCATCCCTTTGCGTTGGACTCAGCGCATCCTTGGTTCGTATGCATATTAAACACTTTACCTTGGGCCATGCAGCCAGCCATCGACGTACCGGTATGTGTTACTATGACCAGAATGTGCTCATCAACCACCCTTACGGTACGGGCAGCCACATGAAGACGCTTTACCAGATCTCCCAAGAGTTGGTCAGCAGAGGACACAGGTTCGATCGTTCTAGTATACTAACATATGAGTGCCTCTGCCCCAAGAGCTGCTTTTAAACGTGCCAGAGTGGTGACTGTGCGCATGGCGGACGAATACACCTTCCCCGGCCTGGGACCCAATTACACGCAGATCGTCTTGCCGTTCAACAACACCGACGGCGACATTCCCTACGTGAGGAAGGGATCGGATGCGCACTTCGTGTCGCCGCTGAGCAAATTGATCTATCAGTCAGATTTAAGGTATCTTAGAATATTAAGCACAGAAATTACTTATGAAAGTGACATATTTGAGTGTGCAGTCTACCTCAAATGCTCTGGAACTTGGAAAGGCCGGACAAGATTGTGTCCGCTTACTGTCACCAGGTAGCGAATTGGCCTTGGAGCCTTAAACCCCACTTTAGTCGTACTATTAGTTGCTAGGAAACCAGGCGCTCCGGCAACGTTTGGAGTCTATGCAATTTGACGTATCTATCGTGGATTTGCACTTCAACGACTGCGGCCTCGCCCTCGTGCGCAGCCTCAACGTGCCAGCGGTCATCGGATTTTGGTCACAGTCATTTACGGGACAGGCAAGAAGAGGAGACATGCTTCAGTTATTCGTACAATGATCGATCGATGTCGGTTCGACGACTTAGGAGGCCGACCTGACTGTGGCGGAGCTTACTCCGACGGCAGTGCCCTACTACACCACGCAACTCCCGGCCGAGATGAACCTCATCCAGAGACTGAAGAACCTGCTGATGAAGACCTTCATGTGGTCGATCATGGTGGCTCAGTGCATCTTCTGCGATAGGATAATCCAGGAGCATGTTCCGGGTAGTCCAAGGTCCGCAGAGTGTTACAGGATTGATTCCTCAACGTGCAATTGAATCGTTGTATTTCGATGCGGCAGCATGCTCCAGATGATAGCCGACCTCAACGGCTTTCTGATCAACAGCCACCCCATCCTGGATGTCCCGAGGCTGCAGCCGGAAACCTTCATCAATGTGGGGGGACTTCAGTTCAAGAGGAAGTTGGACCCACTTCCCAAGGTGGTGACGACTATGAAGATTGATATGGCACTTCTACCCAATCTGCGCGTTTCAGGATATCGAGGATTTCATGAATGGCGGTGCCGAAGGCGTCATTCTAGTGGCTCTCGGCTTCGGCTTCAACGACAACGATGTTCCCGAGGAGAGGATACACGCCTTGATGACGGCTTTGGGAAGACTGCCTCAGAGAGTGATTGCGCGCCTTAAGGTTTGATCCCGAGCAAGATCTTATGCCGGTGAATAAGCCAAGGAGCTTTTACGTAGACTAGGCCTGCCAATTGTCCGAGCAACGTACTGGTTAGGGACTGGCTGCCACAGCAGGAAATTCTTGCCCATGAGAAGACAATACTGTTCTTCACCCACTTTGGCATGCATGGGGCCCTGGAGGCGGTCTGGTATGCCGTGCCCATGGTCGGGATACCCATGTTCAGTGATCAGGTAGCTATAAAGAGAGAATTTAGCTTCGTTTCATTGAACTCGAGAGTTATTTTCTCCCCAAATAGGGTGACGTCAGGACGCGAGTTAAGGAGAGAGGCATTGGGGAAGGCATTGGGATGTATGCTACATCGCAGGAAATTTATGATGCTATAGTGCACGTCAGAGATGATCCTAAGTAAGCTCAACGAACGCTTTATTCGAAGAGTCTCCTTACAAAACACATCGTAATTATTTAAGGTATTCGCACGATATCCGGGAACTGTCGGCGTTGTACAGACGTCAGCTCCGTCATCACCCGATGGACGATGCTATTTGGCTTATAGGCAGGACACTGATTACTCTCATGCTCATTTTCGGACATTTATTCGTTTACTCAGAGTATCTCGCCGACACGAAAGGAGCTCCCCATCAACTGCTCCCTGCCCGAAACCTCAACATCGTTCAGTACTATATGATCGACCTACTTGTGATATTCATTGCTGGCGGCTGGGTTTTGAAACGGGTTCTCAAGACGCTAGTACCATACCTCCGAATTAATAAAGCAAAGCTAGACTAATTCGCTTCATAATTAATTATGGCTGGAATATTTTTCTAAATTCTCCTTCTCCTTCTTACGCATTTGCATTCAAGTGCATACGACTGCGTTGCATTCAATTCAATCGCATCAAGCCGTGAAATGTCAATGAAATCCTGAATGCCTCCCCTCTTCTTTGAGGGCCTCAATGAGTCTTCGAAATCCCCTGACAATGAAATGCTTGGTTCGCTCGCTCGAGGCACTCATAGAGGAGGAAGGATGGAGCGACGGACGCGGACGGACGGACGGACGGACGGACGGCCAGTCGGCAGGCCATCAGCGTGCAAGCGTCACCGCGAAAGAAACGCATGAGTGCACTTCTCCGACCTTGCATTGAGTCGGCGGAAAATAGCGACGCGCACTGCATGGCATGGCTCCGGCTAGGCCACAAAGGATGCGCATCCCTAGAGTGCGCGTGCGCGCGTATGGCATGCCTGCATTTATCTGCAGCTGCTGAGTCACTCGCAGTGTGTGTGTACCGTCGCAGCCGGACGAGCGCGTCTGCTGCAGGAATTATGAACGCAAAATGCCTTGCGTTCGCCTTCATGACGTTTCGACTGGGAACGTCGCTGGTGAGTGAAGCCTTTTAGTGGTGGTTTAGTGCAATTTTCAGCGTCCTCTTCCCGCCATTAAGAACGTTCTCATCCTACTGTCCCCGGGCACTCCCAGCCACATGAAGACCCTGTTTCACATTGGAGAAGAGCTTCTCAGTCGAGGACACAGGAAAGAATGATCGAAGAGTGTGATTGTCGAGGTCGGAAAATAAATAAATAAATCTGAAAGTCTTCCTACGCACATGCAGGTTGACGACGATGAAGATGTCTGACGAGCACCCGATGCCGCTGCTCGGCGTCGACCACACCCGCATCGAGCTGCCTTACGACAACAGCGACGGCAGCATACCACACGTGACCAAGGGATCTAGGGGACATTTCGTCTCGCCAGTCTACAAGTTCGCATACGAGAGCAATCTCAGGAAAGAGAACGAGTTGGCTGGATGATTTTAAATGCGCTTTAATCGTCTCCTAAGATAGCTTAATACCTTCGGAGACGCACCTTCCTTCATACACTTAATCAGGCAATCTCTTAATTAGCTTTCTGTCGTCGTTATTCAAATTCGACCGAGGAGATAAAGGCCTCATCGCCTACTGCGACCAGGTTTGAAGGACTGCTTGAGTGTTAATGAACATTCGCTTCACCCTGTGTCGGTCCTTTAGATGTTGACTATGTGGATTTCCAAGAGCCGTAAGGAGTCTCTGAACTACGACATTGGCATCATCGACGCGCCCTACAACGGCTGCGGACTCGCAGTGCTCAACTACCTCAGAGTGCCAACGATCGGATTCTGGCCACACTCTTTCACCGGTCAAGTAATGAAATCAAATCTCGAATCAGACGCCCAAGAATCAAATCGATTGGTACGCATGCACATGCAGGAGACGGATTTTACGACGGCCCACCTGCCCGCCTCCTCCATCCCCGTCTACACCTCCCAGCTGGGGAGAGATATGGGCTTTCTGGAGAGGGCGCACAACCTGAGGATCAAGTTTGTCAACTGGATGATTGCCTACGGAGCAGCGCTCATATCAGACAGGGTCATACAACTCCATTTGCCGGAGAGCCCCAGGTGAACAAGCTCAACTGGCGCAGATCGACATCAATTCCTCCTCTAAATTTCCAGTTCAACTGAGCTGTTCGCCGGCATAAACGGCTTCCTGATCAACAGCCACCCTATAGTGGACCCTCCGAGGCTCCTACCAGAGACTTTCATTCACGTGGGCGGTATGCAAATAAAGAAGCAGCTAGAGCCTCTTCCGAAGGTACAGCTAGTACACGTACGAACGATAGTGATACTGGAGATTCTGAAAATAGTCATACATTGTCTCCAGGATGTGCTGGAGTTCATTGAGGGTGCCGAAAACGGTGTTATGTACCTCGCTCTCGGCCTCAGTTTCAATGACGAGTACGTGCCCGAAGAGGACATGGCCGCTCTAATGAGGGCTCTAGGAAGACTACCGCAACGGGTTGTCGCCAGATTCAACGTGAGTAACCGAATGAATGAAGGCAACTTAATTCGCACTCATTTAATCAGTCTCTGTGCTAGGCCCCACCCAAGAATTGCCCCAGCAATGTGTTGGCGAGGCCGGTGCTTCCGCAGCAGGAGATTCTCGCACATCCAAAGACTGCCCTGTTCTTCACGCACTTTGGCATGCACAGCACCCTGGAGGCCATTTGGTACGGAGTGCCCATGGTTGGAATGCCGCTCTTCAGTGACCAGGTGACTTTCAATATATGTGCTAATCACATTCTAACCTGTAAACGTTCCATGGTAGGGAGATGTGAGGACCAAGGTGGAGGAGATGGGAATCGGACTCGGCCTGGACATGACCGCCACTTCTGAGGAAATCTATAACAAGATCGTCGAAGTCAGAGATAGCAAAGAGTACGAATTCATCTACGATGTAATAAGAAACGAAAATCTACCGCGAATCGCCCTGGCAGGTTTCTGGAGAACATCACCAATATGTCTGCTCTGTACAAACGGCAGCAGCGCCAGCATCCCATGGATGATGCTATATGGCTGACAGGGAAAATATTTAGTAGCTACCTTCTAACATGTAGATTGTTCAAAGCATCTTCTCTATAGAATTTCTTGGAGACACCCACGGAGCCCAACACATGCTGCACTCATCGAGGAAGCTCAATTTTGTCCAATATTATATGCTGGACTTTGCTCTGCTCTCATTTATTATGCCATTGACGACGCTCAAAGCGCTCAAGCTATTGGCAGCCTCAATGAGATTTCGAGTGCCTCAAGTTGGCAACAAAAAGATACAATAAACGTATGTTCATGCATTTCTGACATTATTCGACTTAGCAAATGAGGACAAATATTTGCCCGTTAGGAAAGTGTTTTCCAAAAAGCCTAATATAATTTTCATTTTACAGTCCAAGCAGGAGACGCACATCAAGCTGGACACGCTGCTTCGAAACAAGCTTTACACATGACAGCCTCCATCAGACACAGGCTCAACGTCCTCGGAGTCCTCACCGTTAAGTGCAAGAACACAACACTATGTACCCTGCAGGGCCAAATGTAACGACTTCAACTACTAACCCCATCAATTTCAACGAGATTTGTTCTATAGTAGTTATCGAGGAGAGATAAAAAGTATTTTGAAAATATATGCGACCTCTACCTGAACTATGAGGGATAGTTTTCTCCGACTTGCGCGCTTCAAGTAAATGTTGATTACATCGTATGTGTATATATATATATCCAATATCGCTGAAAGTATACACTAGTAATAAGGTATAGCGAATTTTCAACCAACCGCACCTACATGGAATGCGAACTCAGATCTTGGCTTGCTCATATAAAAATTACACAGAAATCTGCTTGTACATATTTTACTTGGATCTCTATATCGCTCTCGTAATCCGTCCGAGAGTATGGCCGCTATTCAACAGTTTAGAAATTATGTACGTACGTCAACAGAATCGCAACTCTTGGTTGGATCCACTTTAAGTATAAATACTATCGATCTATCTTCATTCGGTCATTCTTCATTCACGTGCTCACTCGATCTCTAGCTCATGCGGTCACGCCCCACACACTCTGTAGAACTTAATGTTGTACTCTCCGAAGCCGGAGCCCAGCTTGCTGCTCGGCAGTTGGCACACGTCGGTCGTCGTCTGGCTCCCCCCCACCGGATACCGGAATCGAAACACGTCGACGCTGCTCCGACCCCCCACCTCAAGGGTGAAGGTCACGTTCTGGCCGGAGGGGGTGCCCAACACGGGGGCTGTCGGTCCCGCGCCGCTGCCGACGTCCGCCCCGGGACAGAGGCCGCCGCCGGAGGAGGATGTCTGGTCGGAGCAGTGGACGACCCCGGGAGACGCGGAGGCCGAGGGGGCGCCGTGAAAGCCGACGATCACGTTGCTCTCCGCGAAGTACTTGGACAGCGGGATGGAGTAGCTGATGTTGTAGCTGCTGCTGCCGCCGGCGCCGCACGACGGGTCGCAGAATCTCTCGTCGAGCGTGTGATTTCCCGACGTCCGCGTGGTCAGGGTGGCTGCCGGAGGCGGCGTCAAGTCCGTGGCCCCTGATTCCGAGAGGCTGGCGGCCGTGGCGACCGTCGTTTTGGTGTCATCCAGCCGGTTGGATTCCTCCTCCAAGAGGTTCCGCTTTATTCGTACGCCGGCCTCGTACGTCTCGCGCTTCGCTCTGGCTTCTATCTCGTCGCCGCCGCCACCACCGTACACCACGTTCACGTCGTTTTTATCGTCATTGACGTCACCAATGTCATCCTCGAGGGCAAAGTCTTCTGTCGTTGGACCCATGCCTTCGACGCCGCTGTCTCTCCTCGTGGAAACCTTGCCTGAGATTTCGTTATCGTCGTCTTTGAGGGCGACCTCGTTGATGTCGGAAACGGTATCATTGGACCCTTCCTTGTCGTCCGCTTCTAAGGTAGCCTTTCCCTCTTCCAGCAGAATTTCGTTATCGAAGAACTTGTCCTCCTTGTTCTGCTCCGTCGATGTTGGATAAGTCGATGAGAAGGAGGAGGCGAGGAACGTGGTCGAAGATGGTGAGGCTGACGAGGTCTGTTTCACGTCGACTGCCGTCGACGTCGTCACGATACCATTGAGTGCAATGTGGTTGTCCTTGTCGGCGGAGGCCACTGCCCGAAGCAAAACCGCCTTCTGTGGTTCCCCGTTGTTGGCGAAGAGCGCGCCGGGCAGCGTAGTTTCCTCGCTCTCGTCCTCCAACCCCGCCACTAAACGGTTCTCCTTCTCTTCTGCTGCATGCATTCCAAGCGCGCTTTTCCCCACTTGCTCGTCCTTCACCTTCATCTCCTGCGTATCTGTGGTCTCCATGGTCTGATCGGCGGCCTCCACCAGTAGCGCGGCCGTCGTCTTCAGTTGGCTGTTCCGCGATCTGAGCGTCGTCATCATTTTGTTCGGGGCCGTCTCCCTCTCTGTCGTGGCCTCTTTCTCCGCGGAGGTCGCCGTGTCGTTTCCCGAGTCGTCGGCGCCGTCGTTCTTGGTCTCGTCGACGTGGTTATCCTTCCCAATGGGAATGTATTGGTCTTCGCTAAACGCGTTCTGGACGAAAAGCACGTCGGCCTGAACCACGTTCGGCAGCTCGTTCTCCTCCCCGGGAGCGGTCAGGTTGTTGTCAATGGGAACCTCGTTCTCCACGTAGTCGCGGTCCTGTTGCTGCACTGCCGTCGACAACGTTGGCGACCGAGTGCCGGACGTAGTCGTAGTCAAAGTAGTCGCCGTTGAGAAGCCGCTGCTCCACTGAGAAGCACTGCTTGTTGCAACCGTGGTCGGCAGCGGCGGCGGCGACGACGACAGCCAGTTTCCGTCTCTGCTCAGGCCCGCGATGGTGCAGCAGTAGATGGTGCAGCCGCCTGTCGGGCACCCGGGGCCGATGACCGGCGGCGGGGACACAGGCTGGGCTGTCGACGCAGCAGGACTGGAAGTGGTATTCGTGGGCCGTGGAGCCACCTCTGTAGTGGTCGTAGCGGTGGTGGTAGTCGTCGTCGTCGTCGTCGTTGAAGTTGTAGGTGTCCCTGGAGTTGTCTTTATGCTTGTTGAGTCAGTCGCAGCCGCTGATGAAGTTCGTGAAGTTAGCGTTGTGGGAAGGATAGGATACATAAACGGGGGCTCTGTCTGGTTGTTGAAGTTGTCGTCGGTGAAGTCGTCACCCTTGTAGTAGTCGAGGACGTAGATGGCGGCCATGGCGACCATGGAGATGGCCATGATACCCAGCAGCGCTATCAGCAGGAGTTGAATGCTCCGGCGTTGGAACAAATTGCTGGCGCTGGACATGGTTCGCGAACGGGTCCGGTTTCTAAAAGGGGAACGTAGACAGGTAGCTAATCGTGCGTAACCCATTCACAGCTTTGACTTACTTTCCCGACTTTCCATAATTGGATGATCCCGAACTGGAAGAGGACAGGTTGGATATTATGGAGTCTCCCCTTTTGAGTCTGGACAGCCGCACTGCCACCGTCTCCTGGGAGCGCTCCAAGTCGTCCATCCTGTGCTCTAGGTTGCCCGTCACTTTGCTCAGCTGACGAACTGCGCCCATATTTTCTACGCGAGAATCGAACATTAATTAGTGGACTGCATAAGATCTTGTTTGGATAATTTGTTAACTACCTAGAAACAATCTGTCTTTGTTGACGATGAGCATGTCGTCGATCTGCCTTCCGCCGGCCAGCTCGATGCTGTCTCCGGACGGCGTCACCGCCTCGGGCAGCACCTTGCGGACGTCCTGCGCGATGACTCCGTATTGCGACGTAGAGGAGAAGTCTGAATAAGACAGAACATTATTTTGCTATACCTCGGCGTCTTCCATCCTATTCACCTTTTCTCTGCTCCTCGGGCAGATGCTGTACGAATTCTGGCCTGTACTTGTACTTGACTATCTTGATTCTGTTGACGTTCTCCAACTGCTTTCGCGGGTCCAGCTCCTGGATCTGGCCCTTAATGCGGAGGTCGCTCGGCTGCCGGATTTGTCCCATCAGCTGGATGTTGCCGTTCACCGTGAGCGCCTCCGTCGGCCGGTCCGTGTTGATGCCCACCCGCCCCAAGTGGTAGACGCCGTCGCCGCCCGGCTCAGAGCGCCAGGCGGAGGCATTGGGGGCAGACGACACAGAGCCCGCCCCATTCGACGTCGCGCCGTCGGCCGCCGCAGCCCCGACGCTGCTTCCGACTCCGCCGCCGCCGCCGACGTCCTGCTCGAACTGTCCAGGGTTCGAGGCTCTCACGATGATGCGCTCGGAGGCCACGGTGCAGACGGTCAGCGCCCTTGGTTGTTGGCCCTGACCGGACGCGGAGGTGGAGGGGGCGACGACGGCCTCAAGGGACACCTACAGAGAAAAGATTGAATTTGACATTATAAAGTCGAAGCGTCAACGTCATCGGCTTTAGCAAAGATAGTTAGGCAGTAAACGCCTCTATACGAAGGGTCAATCGAGAAAAAATTCTTTGCAATGAGTAATTCTGGACGAACGTCGCATTGTTCACATTAATGACGTATAATTTTGTTTATCGCAGCTAGGACCGGCTGACCAGCTCCGGGTCCGCACTCCGCTGCTCTATGTCGAAATATTCGAATTGATATCAGCGCTAGGTACAAATAATCCAAGCACGTAATTAGCGTGTGAGAGTGTGTTTCGATCTCGTTCGTTCGTTCAGCACTCGATCAAGTACTCGAAACGCATACTTTGATCTTCCCGACAGCAATTAGAGTAAAAAGTCCTATGTTTCTCGATCGCAAGCAGGTGCAATTAAATGCAGTCAAAATTTTGATGGAAATCGATCTTCCATTCTATTTCACTCAATCAAGAGAAGAAGAAGAAGATAGCATTTTTCTA
>JAAUYK010002262.1_pt1 | contig 13010 bp, 9 predicted proteins | sample 7278021 | NCBI WGS metagenome assembly JAAUYK01 (sample SAMN14350223, study PRJNA611818) | marine sediment metagenome | isolation source: surface marine sediment (1.8m) | place: French Polynesia: Moorea | collected 2018-08
GACTCCAGCGATAAGTTGGAAACTGCTATGACACATGTCGTCGGAAGTTAAAAGTTCGACCATTCAGTGTGTTACACCCTTTCGTTTATTACACCTCTTATACTATAGCAGGATATTCAATCGTCCATATGTCTTGATAAATTGCTCTCTAGTGGAACGAACCAAATCCGCACGTCTTCGCAGTCTGAGAAAGGCACTCAAAATACCAAATAATCGGTTACGCAAATACGTTTCTGGGCTTTCCACACGTTCAGCTTAATTGGGTACAGCATGTATGTATGTAGAATGCACGCGCGCCATGCACGGCGTACGTCATATACGTAGTGGTAGTAAAGTTCGTATCACCTTTCATTTCAGCTATGTGTGTGTGGTACAAAACAGTGCTTCGGCGGCTACAACGGCTTAATTATTACTCGCCGCCACGTTGGTATTAAAGCATCAATGCAAAATTGGATGGCACGCTTTTCGCTCGATCGATCGATCGACTCTAACTGGTCCGCCGGCCGGTTAATTCCTAGAGGATGGCGCACTTTCGCTTCTTCTTCTTCTGCGTGTTCTCCGGCGTCCGGCGGTTGATTTGGCGGACCAGGTCGAAGAAGATCTGCAAGTAACGTCGATTATTGCACCGCTCGTACATACTACGTCATGCATGCATACGGGCCAGGGCAAATTAACTGCAATCTAATGTTACGACTCACCTCGGCCTTGAAGAATTCGACATCGTCATAAAAACGCCACGTAAGTCCTTAACGGTGGTGCGCGTTCGTTCGTTGTATCCGTAGTTACATGTATTTCAAGCAGGCATTCGCAGTACGGAGGACTCGGTATTAGAAAAATCCAAATGTACAAAAAATCTGCTCGTAGTAGGGAAAGTAACGATTGATTCACACTCGATCCATTGCACGCTTAATTCCTTTTCTTCCTCATGTTGTTGCATGCTCACATTGTCTGTCCAGGTCACACGGTGTTTAGAGGATCCTGCACCGCGACCTCTTCTGCCTCTTTGGCTTCTTGGCCGGCGCCCTCTTGTTTATCTGGCGGACGAGGTCGTAGAATATCTGCGGGGCGAAAGGAACAAAGGGGGCGCGTTCATGCAAAAGCAAAGACAAAAGCGAAAAAATCAAACGGCACAAAGTTAGCACACGAATGAAAGCATGCGGATGAATACACGATCCTATTGCAGATATTACTTACGTCGTTGACGCCGATCTTGGCCTTGGCCGACGTTTCCATGAAGGTGCAGTTGCTGAACTGCCTGGCCAGGTTGAGGCCCTGGTCCTTGCCCACCACGCGCTCCTCCTCCAGGTCACACTTGTTGCCCACAAGGACCATGGGGACGTCGTCGGTGTCCTATGGAAGAAAACGTTGTGATGAGAATATGTACGAGTCCTTGGAAGAGTTGTAGCTTGTACCCACCTTGACCCGAAGGATCTGCTCCCGAAGGTCCTGCAGGTCGTTGAAGGTGGACTGCGCGGTGATGGAGTAGACGAGGACGAAGCCCTGCCCGTTCTTCATGTACAGGTCGCGCATCGCAGTGAATTGTTCCTACATGCATAAAGAACAAAATTCAGTTATTCACACTTCCGCTTTTAACTACCATTTTATATTACTCACCGTTCCAGCCGTGTCTAGGATCTCGAGCATGCACTGCTGTCCGTCGACCTCGACCTGCTTCCTGTACGAGTCCTCTATGGTCGGGTCGTACTTCTCCACGAAGATGCCCTGCACGAACTGGACGGTGAGCGCGGACTTGCCGACGCCGCCGGAGCCCAGCACGACGATCTTGTACTCGCGCATCGCTGTGCGGTCAAACGACGCGTACGACGATGAAGAATTGCCGTTGCCCGCGCTCGAAGCGCTCGTCGGGTGCTGCAAGAGAGGAATAGAGATAGAATTAATATTGCGAGGGCATGATTGATCGCCGGCAGCAGGGGAACAAATTCCCCCAAGCATGCAACAACGAGATCGAAAACATGTCCGCTCGGGGAAGCCCCCACCCGCGGAGAATATTCTAAAGTGCGGCGTGTGCGTGGCGCCAACTTCATGGGGGAGGGAGGGAGGGGCGAGTTACTCAAATTTCATGCTTGCAGCAGGTGCTCGCTCGAATTTCAGCAAAACCGTCGTCTCCCGGCCGACCGCAGCAAACAGTCATATTTCGGGCGAAAAAAACTTCCTCAAGCTGAGTCGGCGCCGAAATTCAACTTCCAACGTAACGCGCCTTCGAGTTTCGCGACGCTGTCAGTTGCAGGACAAAAGTTGCAGGGAGAAAAAATCGCCCTGGGGACGGAAGGACGTTGCAGCTAGACGGAAGTAGTTCCTTCAATCCATCAGTCAGTCTATCAAGTACATGACTCGAGCACTACCTGGGCCTTCAAAGAGCATTTGCTTTCAACAGGGGCGGAAGGATCATAAATCCTGCGAATTTGTCATCAATCAATTGCCGCCGCCTCGTTTGCAACGCGCGTCACGTGTTCGTCGCCTTCGCCCGCTACCTACAGATGTCGAATGAGAGGCTCAAGGCCGAACCGAGCGAGCGACGAAAATGTATATTGTGCTATATAGAAATGCGGTGCGTGAGAAAAATAAGTTGTCAGCGGGCGGTATATGTGGAGCAAGCGAGCGAGAGCGGTGACTTTGACACCTCTCGATGCCGCATGCATACGAACTACGTGACGAACCGGGATGTAGCATTGTTGAACACAAATAACGCACGTACCGTAAACACATGGATACCTACGTACAGCTACAACTTGGACTTGGACTTAGATATTGCTCCTAATTCCGAAAATATCTGTCGTGGTTTCTGCGGCCAGGCTAGACTGCTGGCTGTCCTATACTAGACTGCTGGCTGTCCTATACGTAGTCTAGAGAGCAAATTACGTAGGCTCATATACACAGTCGTGTCAATTCTCACAAAGCTCAATACGGCGTCTACCTTTTACAACCCTTTTCTTCCATCTCACTGGCCTCTGGCCATAAAATACCACTGCGGCCCTCCCTTTCGGAGTTACGCTACAGCGTCTGGCAAATTTAGCCAGCACAGGGAAGCTTCGATAGGGGAATATCTTTTCCAAGGCAACACTGGCAATCTGGCAATCAGATACAAGGCCAATCCTTTCCCTGGCTCGCCGGCCGCGCACGCGCCAAATGCCCACCCGCCTACCTTAACGGCCTCGGCCAGCTGCCTGTACCAGTCTTGGAAGCAGAGTGCGAGCCTACGGTACAGACCCATCGCCGCCTCCTCCTCCTCCTCCTCTTGCTGCGTCGGCTTCGAACAATGACGGACCGCACAAGAACACTGACCTCCGCCTCCTCTAGCTCTGCTCAGGGCACTGATGGAATATTTAAGGCGGCCCTACTATAGCTATGCGGACGAATGAACGAACGAACGAACGAACGTGCGAACAGCAGCCAGCAGGGGCAGCGATCGAGGCGGGCGGACCGACAGAGCATCGATGTATATAGCGCCGGGGAAGTACAGTTCCGGACCGGAGAGACCGTTTTTGGCAAATCCACGCCCAGCTATAGCACGTTGGATCGAGGGTAATAAATATCGTGGCCAAGTCACAAGAAGACGAACGGAAGCGGTCTGTCTGCCTCGAATGAGACTCGTTAGCAATGCGCACAATGGAAACCTAATCTGCCCCCTGCTGCTGATGCTGGATGCGCAGAGAGCGAGCGGGCGAGCGAACAGCGAGAGCATAAGTTCGTCGGTGACAGGACACAGACCGGTACGTGAGCACAGAGCTAGCTGCCCTCTCGATCGCCTGCAAAAAGCCCTCTGCTATATACGTCGCAGTTTGCCTGCCTCGAATAGATCGATTCTCTCCGCCGCCGCGGCGTAACTGTTCAAGTGTCCGAATCCCTCGCTCGCAGATGCAGCTAGCCAGAAGCGGCTAGCTCGGAGGGACGGAGAGTTCATGAAAACTTCTGCATCGAGGGAATTCATAGATGTACACGCAGGGCCTATCAGTTCCGAGTTGACAAGCGTTAAAAAGGAAACGAACACGCCGCGATTGATGAGCCCGGCTAACGGACTCGGCGCTGCGCTGCGGGTTCAGTATGACACATGCGTCTTTGCAGCTTAGGCAATGTCCGTCCGACCGATAAAGGCGAGAGGGAGTGAGGGAGGAGGAGAGAAAAGAAAAATGTGTGTCACGGGCGTCTTATAGCACTCGCCTGCCGCCGTGACTAGCTCCTCCTCCAAGGTTGTTTGTTTTCCAGTTGCACAACTCGGGGGATCTCGCACCCCATGGAAATGAGGAAGGCCTATAAGGGGGAGCCACGTACGGAAAACGGTCATCGAATGGCGCCGATATACTCCTACGAGCATGTACTATTCGCTAGAAACCGTACATTTCGTGCCATTTGTGAGCGATTTCGGCTCGCTCGCTCAAAAGGTCACTGGCGCGCATCCAACCATGCATCCAATTTTAGTGGAACCCATTACCCACCACGCCGCCGCATACGGACAACATGCATTACTCGGCTGCGGCATCGTCGAGTCGGAAACGGAGAATGTGGAAAGGGCGAAATGGCGCTTGCAGACACGGCGTATTAGACCCGCTGAAAATCATTGCAAGAAGAGCGAGGCCATACGCATCCTTTTCTGGCTGCCAAAAAAAAGGTTTTACAATTGCCGGAAATGCCCCGCCTAGCAGAGAGAATGTCGGCGGCGGCAGGTATCCTCTCCCTGCCCTTGCTTGCTGCTGGTAGACAAAGTGACTCAGCTAGCTCCTGCCGCCGGAGGTCACTCAACACCACTCATCTTCAACGTAGTATGTACGTGCACGCGAGCGACCTTCTTCCATTATGATTTTCTCCTCCCCTCCTTCGCCGGATGCGACTTATCCGCTTCTTAAGGATCGAGGATGCATTGCATTGGCAGTAATGGACACCTCATGATTGATTGACTGAAGGCTCTGCTGCATGAATGAATCACCCTAGACGGAAAGTATATTGGGAACAGCGCGCGCATTATACGCCGAAGATGACAGGTGGAAAAGGAGAGAAGAGATGATGTACTAGACAGGCAGGCTGTGGGCGGAAAAAACGAACGATCAGGTTCAATTCGCCGCCCACGAAAAAACAATGTGTACGAGCAACGGAACTTGGCCGTTAAAAGTGGGAGCGGGCGAGCGAGGCAGCCTCCATTATCTTCCCATTAGCGCTCTGGGGGCAACTTAATAACCCTGCTCTGTACGTCTGTCTGGGTAGTGTAGTGGTAGGCCGCCACCACCTTGGCCTTGCAGAAACAGAGCCCCGGCCGCGCGCCAGTGGGAAGGAAGGAAGGAAGGAGGGAGGGAAGGAAGATGGAGCTGGCGAAGCGAGGGCGAGCGAGCCCATCACATCGCAGACAGCTAGGCTCGTTCCGAGCCCACGCAATTGGCGCCTGGCGGCAGCGCTCCTCTCGGGGCCATCCAACCAACCAACCGCCTCGAGGCATCCCGACCGCCCGGGAGTGGAAAATTTCACGCGTTGGAAATTTGAGACCAAAGGAGTTGCTGCGGTCATGGACGTAAGAGGGAGAAAGGGCCTCTCTGTCTCCTCCAAATAGAGAATCATGCGTAGCTATCTGTCTACGTAGCTAGCTAGGGCAGAAAAACGTGAGAGCATGCGGCGTGAGCGAGCGAGGCCGGCCTTTCAGCGTTATTTCATTTCGTCGCCGCCGCAGGCAGAGAAGGGAAAACTTTTAATTCCCTCGCATGGGAATAAGCCGGCCGCTAGCTGCCTTGCATTTAATTCCATCTTTTCTTCTAGGGAACCTGTTCCTGACGGACGGCTGAACGGACGGCAGTCTTCTTCTTCTTCCTTCACCGCCGCCGCTTTGCGCGCCGCCGCCTTCCAAGCCATTCATTCGAATCCGACTCTTCCTGAGAATATGGCCGCAATTTTCTTGAGAGACATAACGAGCGAGCGAGCCAACTCCGAAACTATGTAGCTTTACTTTGAGTTAGGCACTAACCTGAACAAGTTGGCATGCTCGACTGCGCCCTCATACAGTCTCGTTAAAGGCGACAGAAACCAACCGGCGAGTGGGGGAATCGGCAAACCATGAAGAAGAGAAGACAGACGGGGCAAGCAAGAAGTCTGTCTTCCGCCTTGAACGACGGAACGGAAAGCAAGTTGTTGGCGATACGGAATTTATTTCCGGCAAACGAAGACGAGGGACATTGGCTTCGTCGGAAGTCGCTCGCTCGCTCGCTCGCGTGCATTCACTGCCTGCTGGACGGATCCATTTTCCAAATGAGAGGCGCTCGCTCGCTCGTCCGTTAGGCCAGATCCCATCTCCGTCCGGTCCGCGGCCACGCCCATCTGTGCATTACGTGACCCACTCTAGTATGGAAATTGGGAGAGCCGGAGCACAAAGACAATAAAGCACGAGGGATGCCCAAGTTGAAATTAAATGCACATACTGAATTTGGTAGGCTTTCTGCACGCTATACGCACTGCTCTTGCAGGACATTATCCAGACGAGTTCCGCGGCCGGGTAAATATTTACCTGGCCGGTGTACTACACGCGCCGAACGAGAAAGGAGCACTTACTACGGCCGATCGACGGTCGCGGACGGTGATTAAGTGCATTGCACGCGTTCGAACATAAACAAATTACGTACGTATTCAAGAGGTGATTGTCTTGCTCGCAGCAATCGCGACGAGTCACTCGGTCCTTGTTTCACGGATAGCGACCGACGCGACGGCGATGAATCAGAGCATTGTCTGTCTGTGTACGTAGGAAAGGCGGTCGGGCGAGGAAATACGGAAAGGAGAGACCGAGTATGATAGGTTCCCCAATTGCCTCTTTTCCAACGGAGAGCTAACCGCAAATGAGGTGGAGGATACCGGATCGAGAAAGAAGCTGTGGATGCGGAAAATAGAAAGTGCCTCCTCCTCCTCTGGAGTCATCGCGTGCGCGTGTACGTCACAGATAGATTTCGGTAGAGAGAATCGAACCCGCCTTTGTGTCTGATCATCCGATCCATCGATTGACAATTGTTGGATCTAATGACGTCGCGAACACAACGCGTACGTGTGTGCGTCAGATCCAATTGCAGCACAGGTGCGAGCGAGAGAGCGCACGCAGCAACAATTATGGATATATACTAGAGGTGCCGCGACTTTTTGAGTCGTGAGTCGTGAGTCGACTCAAAATCAAGAATTTCTGGGGAGAAAGAGAAAGAAATGAGTCGGCAACTCATTTGATTTTTGAGTCGACTCAGATGTTTTTTCTCACTCATACTATATATTTCTGCTCTCAGATATGTGGAAGGGAGTTAGGACATGGCCTAATTGCCTTGGATAACATTAAATAGCCTTGGATAAGTTTTAAGCAGGTTATTCGTGTATATTTTCCCTTTGGGAGAGACTAGTGTTGGAGGTTCCACACTGCTGTATATTGGCGACTCAAAAGTCGACTCAACTCGACTCAGTAGGGTACAATTGAGTCGCCGACTCACGACTCAGAAAAATCGCGAGTCGCGGCACCTCTAATATATACGTACGTAATTGTGCGTTTGCGGCGTGGAATATGCTATGAGTCCGTTCTTACCTGAAGTTTTTTTAACTATTCGTAGTTCCGCCGCCGCTCGGGCCCCTCTTCAAGTGGATTCTGATTTCTGAAGACGCTCTTCTTCCCGGACCGACCGACCAGCACCGATCCCAATGGGCAAGAAATCTGGATTCTAGAGTTCCTCTCGGGATCGCCTTCACCTGCAGTGCACGGCTGCTTTTCTTGACTTGATGGGGTTTTGGGTCGTCTTCTTGGAAGAAGCACTCGTTTCTTTCTCTGGGTCTGGACTGGAGTGGACGCTGGACGGACAGGCCGACCGTCGGAGTTGGACCGATCGACCACTGTTGAAGTTGAACTGATCCTTCTTGCTTCTTTAGTTCCAAGTGAAAGAACGCGACCGACCGACTCAGGACTGAACTGAAGTGACTGAGACTGACTCAACCTCCAGTTCCCGACGCCGACGCCGTCGACGAACTGCCGATGTGCCGAGTGCCGAGTGCCGACCGAGCGAACGGCGGACGGACGCGGACGGACGGACGGACGGACGGACGGACGGCGGAGCGAACGAGTGAGCGTCCGTCAGGGAGACTCAACAGTTGTAGGGAGTCCACACTGACACAGACAAATATCTAGACAAACAGTTAGTGGCTAAAGAAATGGAGAAAGAAAGAATGAGAGCTGTGAAACTTAGACTTCTAGTATAACTACAGAAGTAGCAGCGTCCTGGCCATTTCTTTCCACAATATCGCGCATGTTCCGCTGACTCCACGCCACGTGATTTCGCTTCCTCTGCCTCTGGTTTCCCTTGTCCGTCTTCCCCAGGTGTGTCACCCAGCATCCTGCGCTCGGCCAGATCGGCCAACGAGAATGCGGACACCGGCAGACAGGTAGGGTCTTTTAAACAAGAGCTGATCCTGAAGTATAGTTGAAAGGTATTATTGTTAAAGTAATGTATATAGTGGCTAAGTTCAACAAACATAAGCGTCATAATATGCGACCGGTTTATCCTAGTTTTTCTTGCCGTCCGTCTTCCTCGGTGGCGACCTCTGTCGGACGAACACGGTCCAATTTCCAGACCGACGGCACATACTATCCAGGCAGCCAGTCAACAGCAGCACAACAGAAACGCAGAAAGGCACTTTCGTGATAGTTAGTTTCGTCTCATATTATATGGTCTTCAAGTGTTATATATACAGTAGTTCGCGCTGTGCTGAATCATAACGTGCGTGCCAAAAATATTCGTGGCGCGCATCCTCAACGCCGCGCCGTCGACCTCGTGTCGTGCCTGCGACCTTAATTGTAATCCGAGGACGCTTCCGAGGACGCCATGAGTGATCAGGAGGAAGCGGGTAAGACTAATGAATGTAATACGAGACGGTTGATTTCACGTACATACTACGCATAATATCACGTCGTTCTTTGGTTGACGAGGCGCACCATGTCCGCCCTTGCCCTGAACACGGCCCTGACGACGAGGTCGTTCTCTCCGGTCTGCATCCAGGTGGTGGCGCACAACGGGGAACAAAAGTAGACCGTCGACGAGACAGACACGAACGGGGAGGCGCCGGGATCGGCATCGGAATTTGGCCTCGGAGGCAGAGACGGCTGAAGGAGGCCTTGGAAAAACAAAGGTCGACCAGAGTTGTTAAGGATTAATTTGGTGACATAGGTGCATCCGTACTTGGTGTTAGTACGATGATTGTTGCGTGGTGGAAGATGGCCTTTGCGCAGTTGTCCTCTGCGCACAGTGCCATCGGGCCCTCTTGCAACGTCCGCAGCAACTGCATAGGGATCCGGTGTCGTGCGGAGCAGAGGCTGCGACCGAACTTTGTCGGCCTGCGGCCTTCGCCAGTCCTCTCTCTGATCATAAGAAGAAACATGCTCTGTAAGAGCTCTGCAGTAATGTTCGCTATTGTAAACCTGACGCTTGATACGGCCACCCCGTTCACCATGAACTTCGAGCTGGCCGTATCCGTGTGCTGGAAGGCGAGCCGGAAGACCACCCTGGTGGCCTGCTCGAGCAGCGGCGCCACGCGCACCCCGACGAAGACGTTCTTCTTGGGAATGAAGGCGCACGCGGTCTCCATCTGCGGCGGCAGCCAGAGCGTCTCCTCGCGGCCGTCGATCCACCGCAGGCGGATGCCGACGTTCAGGCACTCAGACTCGGAGCTCTTGTTGTCCGTCGCTCGGCATCCGTGCAGGTTGAACGTCCACACGAACTTCTCTTCCTCGAGGTGCTGCCTCCCCGCGGCGTCGATCACCGCCCTGATTGCGGCGGCGGACGCGTTCAGCGACGACTGCCGGCAGCCCAGGTTGAAGGGGACGTAGTTCAGTTTCGGGTTGTTTTCGAAGGCCAAGCGGACGTGTCTGGAGAGGAAGGGTTGGGCGGGCAGTCGGCGGAGGCGGTTGTGGGAGGCACGGAGTCGCTCCAGATGGGGCAGGTCCACCGTGCAACTCGGAAGGCGGGTGAACGCGTTGCCGTCGAGGTACAACAGCCTTTTGATTTAGTAGATTGTTGGCACGGTTTGAGATAAGTATTTCGATCTGAATCCGTACCTTAGGTTTTTGCAGCACCGCATCGACGACGGCAAGTCCGACAGCATGTTGTCCATGAGAAACATCGACTCCAGGTTGGCAAGTTTGCCGGTCGACTCAGGCAGCCTCACGAGGCAGTTGCCGGGTAGGATGAGAGTCCGGAGGGAGGTGACGTTGCCTAACAACAATTTCATGATAGACGTTTAGGTAAAGTCGAGCCGAATACCTATTGATTCTGGCAGTTCACAGAGCATGTTCTGCCTAAGATCGAGGATCGTAAGCGCGCGCAACTGGCCGATGTCGTCGGGCAGATCTGCGATCCGGTTTCTGCCCATGTCGAGCACGGTGAGCGTGCGGTGGAGCCGCGTCAGGGTGGGAGGCACGCGATCCAGGCGGTTACCAGCGAAGCTGACTTGAGAGAGGCCGCAGAGACGGCAGTGAAGGTCCTCCGGCACGGAAGACAGGCTCGACTCGCGACAATAAAGCTCCTGCAAAAGTCAGGGGCTGTCAGATTAACCCGCGAAGTACTGCTACATACGGATCACCTCGACGTGGTAACATCCCATGGGGACGTGGGGCAGGAGGTCGGCCGCCCGACAGTCCCAGTGGAGCACATATCGCGTGCACACCTCCGCCAGCGCCGTCTTCTTCGCCTCTTCGAGCTCCTCCATTGCTCGCTCCCCCGAGTTGAAAGTACGAACTGACCCGGCCGGACCGAAGTGACCGATCGACCGCAATGCGAATGGAGGAATTCGCGTGGGTCACTCGCTCGCCGCACTATTGCGCAGTTGCGTCTTCAATCGCGCCGCCGGTCACTGAACGCGGTGCATCCTCTGTCGACGGCCGGCACAGACGAATCATAGACTGCAGCCAGCATGCGAGGTGAAGCACAGGGCAGAACTAATGAGTCCGATCAAAACGTCGTTAGCGTCTGGCCTCTCCTGTCTGGACAGTTGCCACGAAGGAAGTTAGTTACGCGTTTAGTAGGTGCGTCGCGCGCGCGCGCCAGCGGCCGGAGAATTCGTCAAGTGACCGCTTCAGCCTCAGCTCTTCCGGCCCCAGAGGAAGGATCTGCTCTTGAATACCGTACGTAAGATTTCCCCATTCCTCGACCGACCTGTAACTCGTACCACGTCTGTCTCATTGTACTGCATGCCTACATATTACTTTTGTACTTAGTTGGCCGATAGGCACTCTCAAAGCTTACTCTTCGGTTTCCATCTGACACAAGGGACAGCACTTTCCGTGCGGACTGGCCGAGCGTCCGTCTAGCGCTCTCCTTCCCGTCTATCTGTCAACTAGTTCCTTGCTTGCTTGCATACGAGACTCAAGGCTGAAAATCAACTGGCCTTGAATGAAACGCTGCATACTGGACATAAGTACAGGAGCATATGTGTCTGACCGTTTGCTCATTTCGTTTACGAATGTAGGAGTGTGCTTTTCGCTCGCTCGGCGTTTATGGCCATTTATAATCCTTCTGTCCATTCGCGCGGCCAGCTGCTAATCATCGGTGGCTCCTCTCGCCTCGGTCGGTCGGTTTCCACCGATAAGGAATATGTAACGTTTAGGGTGCCGGTGGCTAGGAACTACTATACGTGCGATGTTTAATGAAGTGCTGTTACATTCAATTCGGTTTGTTCCTCGACATTGATTGCGGCAAAAAATATTTTGGACCTAACAGACAGTCACGCTGCTCGCACGTTGTTGTGCGCGTAAAATACGTACACGAATCATATTTCCTGAGGGCGCAGTCAAACAGTAGTAGTAGGCGTTGACTCTTTCTTGCATATATGATACGTATTGTCCGGAATCCCCAAATATGTCTGTGATGTGATACAAATCGTCGTGGGAGGAAGTGATCATGGATGTGACAGCAATGATTGGAGGTACTGCCAGTGCAGGGCTGTACATTCGTTGCCGACGGGATCTGATCTGATTTATGCTGCGGGCTGGTGATCCAATTTTATACTGTATATCGGCCCCTCTCTTTTGATGCCGCACACTTGTACGTCGAGCTCGTGTCGTATATGTACGTATATGTAAGTACACGCGCGACGCGAGCGAGGAGGGCGAGAGGCAGGCAGGCGGCCGGATGCAGCGGTGCGGCGGCTACCAGTTTCCTAAATCCGATTGTGTCGCCGCTTATTCGAGGCGGCGTGCAATATAGGACGCACGTCTTCAGACGCCAACACGGCGATTGCCAAAAGTAAATTAGCAAAGTTCAAAGCTTATTAAGGCTGAAATTTGCTCGAGCCCATAAAAAAGTTTCAAGTGTGGCGTGCAAAAACATTTCGCAATGACGTGTCAACCTTGATCAATCCGCGTAGTAAGAAGCCCTCGGCCCCTATATCTGACGGTTGAATCTTGCTCTCTCACTTAATTCTTGCCATGCCTTTTTCAGTGAGCGGCGGCGACGATGCCGGCGAGGCCGAGAACCGCAAGGCGGCCAAGAAGGAGAAGTCCGGGGCGTCGTCCGTCGGCGGTCTCATCCTCCACCAGAAGAAGAAGGAGAAGGAGAAAAAAGAGAAGAAGGAGAAGGAGACCCGGTACGCCCACCTCGGCGAGGACAGCTCCGGCGAGGAAGACGTCGATGGAAAGTGCGTAAGCCCGTCGTCATCCGGCCTAAATAGAAAACGTATTCTGTACTCAAATTATCCCCATAGGAGTCCAGCGAAGCCGAAGCTGAGGCCGTTCATGGCCTTCGGTTCGGCAAAGAAGGACAAGGATAAGAAGCGGAAGGAGGAGAAGGAGTCGAAAGAGGCCAAAGAGTCCCACGCGGCCGCCGCGGAGAGAGAGAAAGCGGAGAAAAAGAAAGAGAAGAAGGAGGCCAAGGTGAAGCTGAAGCTGATCAAGGGGAAGCACGCGGAGGGCGAGCAGGAAAAGAACAAGAAAGAGAAGGAGGGTAAGTATGCCTAAATGCATTTTCTAACAATTGTCTAACCAACGGAACGGAATATGTTTAGCC
>JAAUYK010019759.1_pt1 | contig 13003 bp, 15 predicted proteins | sample 7278021 | NCBI WGS metagenome assembly JAAUYK01 (sample SAMN14350223, study PRJNA611818) | marine sediment metagenome | isolation source: surface marine sediment (1.8m) | place: French Polynesia: Moorea | collected 2018-08
CTCCAACCTCTTTAGCCTCTCCCGGACCTCTTCCCTCTCCCTCTTGTTCTCCTGACGCATTCCCTCGAGGAGACGCAGCATGGACGAGGCCTCTGAATGGTTGCCGCCCGCGCCGTATCCGATATGAGTGAGGCTGCTAGAGTTCTGCCTCTTAATGGACCCTGAGCGGCGCACGACCGGCTGGAAGGTGCCCACGCGAGAGAGAGGGTTGCCCGAGTCCGCCTCCTCGTCGTTGACGGAGGTGGCCGAACTCCTCTGGTCGGTCGGGGGCTGCTTGCATTCGTCCAGCACTTCAGCCAGTCTCTTGGCCGAATCCATCGAACGGCACTGAAGGCCGAATACGTCCTATTGAAGTGGGCGCATATGTACATAATTTGCCATAAGTACTCACGTACTAAGAGGAGAATCAAACCTGCTTCCAACTCCATTGCACACACTGCCCTCGCAATTTATACCGGAAGGCTGGCGAGGCGAGGTCGGCAACGAGGACCTTGGTTGGACCTCCACGAATGGACGGCGTGACGCTGAGGTGAAGCTGTAGTAAATGGCGGGCAATGAAAGTTGTCAGAATCGTTAAGAAAGTTTAGCTATACGTTCCTGATTCGTAGTCCCTCCATCCAGACTCAAAATAGCCACGTGATGAAGTTTTTCGCCTGTCTCTTGTTGACTTGACAGAGCGAACACGTCCCAGGCATTGTTCTTGAAATGGTAAAGTAAGCCATCGACATTAAACTCACGGCTACCCATGACTAGAGAGAGAAACTGCAGATAGATGTTGGTACGTACTAAACTGCGTATAGGTGTTGGTACGCAGTACGTAAAGGTGGTTTATATAAATTATCTTGCAATAGTCTGCGCCTTGAGTTTTCACAAAAGCTTATCAACATCGGCCGAACTTCCGCCGCAATTCCCTCGGGAAACGGGACTTATCACTAAACGAAAGGGCTTTCTTTATTTACTTGTAATGCACCGGACAATATACGTAGTATGTATAAAATATCACGTTGAGTGAGAGGCTGTAGTCTTTGTAATCAGGTGTATGTAGTAGTATGTATGATTCAGATCGTTGACATGTTTGTGATGCTGTATGAAGTGTAAAAAGCGTTTAAGATCAGTTTTCGGGCGGCGAAGGAGGCTTGAATATGTCGTTGCTCCTGGTCTGTCTGATCTCTTCCTCCGTGGGGGGCGACCGCATGCCGGACTGGTATTGCGGGTGCGGGGCCGTGGCGGCGTAGGGCTGTTCCTCGCCGACGAGAAAGAGGGGCTGCTGTGCGGCGGCCCCGTCGGGCGGGCGCTGCTGGCGGCTGCCAGGGCTCCGGACCGCGGAGCAGGGAACCACGAGGGAGTCGCTTGTCGTCGTCCGGTGAAACCCTTCCCGCGAAGAGTCGGAGAGTAAGCCTAGTACGTGTGATTGAGAATTCACATACAATGTACAATGGAGGATTTTCGTCCAAGGTCTCCTTACCGTCCGGGTCGGTTCGCATGCGCGAAGGGCCGTCGCTGTCGGACCCTTCGGCCTGGGCCTGACCCTGACCCGGTTGTCCCCTCATCACCTCGGCATTTCTCGCAGCTTCGGCAAGCAAAAGCTGTCATGGAACAAAGTGGAGCTCGAATTCATTAAGCATGCACGTTACGGTACTAACGGCATGCACTTACTGCCGCGTGGTAAAAGCTGTCGTAGTTCCTCTGACTGCCGAGTGGGCCCTCTTCGGCTGCCGGTGGAGCGGCGGATGAATTCGAGGACACGTCCTGATACTGCTGGTCTCTGCCCAGTCGGCTAAGGAACCTTCGGAATGTGCCAACGTTCTGGCTTCCATTCGTGTCCCCGTCGTTGATCAGAAGTGGACGAGACTCGTCGTTCTCCCGACTCTCGCGGATCCTCTCTGCGCGCTCCCACCTGAAATTACGGGTGTCAGCCGGCCCTCGCTACTCAATATCGCACGCAATCTACGTATACGTAGCCTTACCGTCTTATTCTCAGGCTCTCTGCGGGAAAAGGGGGTCTTTCGCTCTCTCTGAACAACTGCACGACAGCGCCGAGGAGAAACAAGATGACCCAGGAGACGGTTAGCGCAATGTCAGTCGCCTGAAAGGGCGGCGTCAACACGGCCTGATTGAAGGCCCAGAGGTTCGCCCTCCTCAGCTGGTTGATGATGATGTACTTGAGGTGTCCTCCGGCGAAGCTGTCACAGCCGTAGATGAACGAATAGGATCCGATCGCGGCCCCGCAAACGATGGCTGCGGTTTTGGCCTTGGTGATGCCCACTAGCGCTATTGCCAGTGCTATCCCAGACAGCGTGATCCAGTAGATGGCGTCCGATTGAAAGCCACCCACGAAACCGACCGAGGGCAGGAAGACGATGCAGAAGGCGACAAGGTAGCCAGTCATCACGATGTGGAGGAAGACGGAGAGGGCGGGACTGCCTAGGCACTTCCAAATGGACACCCAAAATGCCCCCACTGAGGACGGGGCGAAAAAGTACATTTTAATGTGGACCATGGGATACTTACAAAATTATGTACTATACTCACATATTACTCCTATCATAAGCGATATGGCGCCGTGATCGAAGTGAAATCTTGCGGGCGTGTTCATGCAGAAGACGTAGCCGACGAGGGACCCGGCGTAGAAGGCAAATATGAACAGAGATATCTTGAACATTCGATGCGAGAGGAACGTGAGGAAGGTTCCGACCCCCATGGTAACCACAGCGATGAACTGCAATCAATTACGATATACAGTACGGTCGTGCAACCAAGTCTCAACTGCAATAAATCTGACTAATCACCATTCCGATGAGGTCCAACCTCGTGTAGCAGTCGTGGAAACGGTCTGTCCATGTGGCCATCGTACAGCCGTAGGTGGACGAACTGACGTACACTGCAGTCGTGTGATTATTGGTGTCTGTGACTACGACCGCGAATACCACGGCGGTGCGAGGGTAGCTGGCGAAGAACACCTTTCGCCTGTTCGCCGGGTCCGGCTTCTGTACGAACGAGGATTCGACCAGCTTTCCGTTCTCCAGTATGTCTCCCTTGAGCAGCATTGTGGAGGCCAGCGTGGTCAGGAAGTAGTCCTCGTTGAGGTTGTTCTCCTCCATGTACATCTGGTAGATCGAGTAGGTGAGGCCGACTTCCGCGTCGGACAGCCCGCAACCGCGAGTGGCGTGCGTCGTCTGGTTCACGAAGCCTGCCGTGTTGTAGGCAATCTCGACCATGTCGTCGGTGTACTTGATTTCCACGTTCGGCCGGCTGTTGATGTTGGTGTTGTTCCCCTTCAGACAGACGCCGGGAATGACGCCGGAGGCCGGGTAACTTCGGACGAGAGCAAGCAACGTCACAGCGCCCTTTTGTGCTCGGAAGGTCGGCGGAGGATAGGAGACGAAAGCAGTCACGTTGGATGAGCCTTGCCAAGGAAAGATTGTGATGCCATTGTGATTGCCTCGGATGGTCTTCTTTCCTGGGTCGATCTAGTACGTTGACAAGAAGAAAGGGTGAATTATGGGATAAAGGCAAAATTATGTACGCTCACCCCGTCAGACAGGTGGAGCTCATCATCCTGCGTGTGGGTCTCAAATACATACACTGACTGTCCGGCGGTGGGTACGCGTCTACCTTCGACATTTGGCGATTTGATCTGAAATAGGAATGGGACTCATGCTGCAGAGAATTAATGCAGAAAAATTAAATTACCTTGAGAGCAACAGTTGAGTTTGCTAGCAGATGTACCACCTGAGGCTCATTTGGAGTGAGCACGACGACCGTGAGGTTCGCGCCTAAATCCTCGGCGGCGGCGGCGGCGGCGGTGGCGGCGAAGCATGGGAGGAGGAGAACAAAGGGTACAATGGAAATCAAATTCACCAGGGCCATGACGGAAGAGGACGTCTGGACGGAATCAACAGCACTCGATCTGGAACCAAGAATAGAGGTCGGTGGACGTCTCGACGACGCCGTCGGCCTGAGAGGCGGAGGCCACTCGGTTCTCCTTTAACCAGATCCTTTTCTTGGGTCCACGCTCAACGTCATCGTCGCCTACTTCGTCGTACTTCGTATCTGCTCCTCCGTTCGTTCCGTTCTGTCAAGTCAGCTGCTCTGCCGATCAGCCAAGGAGAGAGTGCGATTGCGTTTGTTCCTACGCGCACCTAACCTCTCTTCTCAAATCCGGCCGGTCATTGCACTGTCTGTAGTACAGTATGTATGCATGCGGCCAATACATAGCGCACTCAGAAATGGAAAATTTCCTACGAAAGGGAGATTTCTCTACGTAGACCATGCGGTACAACACGTGCTCGGCGAACTCCTAGTATCATACTGGCACTAACGTACAGGTCAAGAAATATTCCCTGATGGTAAAATGCGTACGCATACGTGAACCTAATTTTTATAGGTCGCATTCTTCTTTCTTCGTACACGTCCACCAATACATTTAGTTGATACGTTTGCCATTAATCATGCAGTAGTGCAGTGCTTAAACGAATTAAGGTAATTTACACTATACTGTTGCTCTATGTGGAAGGAAACTCTTGATGTGCGTAGGACTCCAGCTGGAAGACGTCTTTTCCTCCGTGCTCCCAAAAATCTTGAATGCTGATGCGTCCATTATCTCCGGCTACTACGATCATCACCGCCTTCTCCAGGTGAACGTGGTAAACCCACCTGAAAAAGAGCATTCGGCTCACAGCCTTCGAGTACACAAGCCTCGATTGGAGGCCGTGGGGGAGGCCATACTTGTCGACTAAAAGACTGGTAGTTGATTTGGCGGCGTCGGTTATGAGATATTTAAACCTAAAAGCGCAGTTGGACGTATATCGTGATTCGTGATGGTACGGATAACTCGACCGCCGAGTGGTCTTATATTGCTTCCGTGATGTACAATAATGCGTACCTGTGAGCATCTTTCATCGGCCGTTCGCTATCGATAGCGTTGTGTGCTCTCAGACAGAGCGCATCCGGACCCATCGCGGAGTTCAGACAGTTGGGCAGGGACCACACGAACACGTAGCCGCCCACGTCGCCGGTGACAACCCTGTGTCGGTCGATAGCAACGCTATGTAGGGCGTAAAACGATCGTGAGTGGAGTAAAATTAGATTGGTCTACGTTAACGGGGTAATTTACCTTCTGACAAACATTTCGTGCTGAAATATGAATATATGGCATCAGAGTACGGAGATTTAGAATCTTATTGTCCCAAAATTATATTGCCCACTGCTCACCCTCACCTTAATAACCCGAATGCAGTCCCCGGATGAAATGCTCCACACTCGACACGTCCGATCCCATGAGCCAGAAGCGCAGAGCGACTCTGTTAGAGACACGCACCGGACCTTGTTCGTATGGCCTTCTAGCGTCTGTAAGTTGAGTCGGCAATATGATCATGCATGCGTACATATGCTACAATTACCAATACGTAGACTGACCGTATGAAGCGCCCTTTTCTCACTCCTAATCCCAAACCAGAGCTTGACGTTGTGATCTTCGGAACCTGTGCCGATAATGTCCCCTCCGCTAAAGTCCATGCACAGGATGTCGCCTTCGTGGCCGGAGAGAAACCCGTCGTAGACGAAGGTGCACTCGCCCCTCCCGATGTTGCCTTCAATGCGATAAATCATGATGACGTTTCCAGACCTGAGAAGACATTACTTGGATCACGCGGCCTGCACCTAATAGCTATACCCGATCACATTACCCCACGCAGATGTGCCTCCGTCCGACAAGTTTAATTGCATTGACTCTGTGATTGCCCTTCAGCAGGGTGGTCACCCATTCTCCCGAGCCCATGTTCCACACCTTGGCGTCGCCGGCCGACGATCCCGTCACCAAAAAGTTGTCGTTCATGTCCATGGCGCTTACGGACTTCTGATGCGCCTGGAATATACGTAGCACTTAAGTACGTATAAATTGTACGTATAAAGTACGATGTCCTCCTCGTTACCTTAATAGTGAATCTGGGCTTGACTGCATCGAAGACCTTGGTCGGCACTCCGGCGCCGAGTTCGTGCTCCAGCCTTCTGTATCGTCTCCGGGTGATCTCTTTCCTGCGGTAGACGGCCGCCTTTCCCGTCCACTCTTCGCCCACGACGATGTGCACCGCGTCGCAACACATCGACACCACCTTCGAGCGGTGAAATTTTATGTAGAACTGAGGCAGATAGCTGGACCATTGATCATTGAGCACGCGAATCACCTGGGAGAAAAGCCAAAGACTAGATAAAGTTAAAGGTAAACTTTTATTAATGACCTCAGAGCGGGAGAAAAGTCGCCTGTCGATGAACCTTTGCCACTTCTGGCAGACGGCGGCCGCGCTGGTCAGCGAATTCCCGTCCAGGTTCATGAATATAATTTCCAATATGTGTTCGAAGGCGCTGCCCCTCTCGAACAGGCTCTCCATGACGCTGAAGTTGTTGGTGACGATGACGTCCTCCTGGTCGGAGTCACCGCTTTCGTCGGTGGCCGCGGCGCCGCGCTCCACCACGTCATCCTCGTCGCAGTAGCCGGCAGCCAGGACGGGGTTCTCCTTCGGCAGCTCCCCAGAAAACCAGTTCGGCTTCATTTTGCCGATGATGGAGCGCACTTTTGACCCGGAAACATTATTAGTGCTAGACTCGCTCGCCATTTTGACCAACTGCGTATGGTGCAGGGAGGATTCTTTGAACGTACGTCCGAGCACGAATGGCTCGAGGCCTACATATATTCCGACCTCGAAACATACTAGACGTACGTACATCATCTTCTTAATGAGAACATCGCGTTTAAAAGACAGATGGAGAAAATCGATTCTATTACACGCAAGCACCAGGAAGTACGTATAATATTTTCAACTGTATCGATCGTCCTATAGGATGGAGTTTTCACGTTACACGCAAGAAATCGAAGGATCTCACGACGATCTTCTTTCTATACGACGTGTACGTATATTCTGCCTGAATGTGGTGTGTCTGTCTCCTTCTCGATCCTTCTTCATTTCAGTTGATTCACAAACGCTCCCAACTTGTCTTCGTCGACTAGCCCGACGAACTTGTCGACGACCTTTCCGTCTCGCATAGCGAGCACCGTGGGGACGGCCTGCACGCCGTGCTCTAGAGCCAGGTCTCCGTTGTCGTCGATGTCCACGATGGCCAGGTCGACGCTCCCCTCAGTGGCCGCGATGGCGGCGTCCAGTCGCGGGGACAGCATCTTGCACGGGCCGCACCACCCGGCGCTGAAGTCGATCACCACAGGCTTAGAGTTGTTCAGCACCTGGAATATAGTATAACGTTGATTAGACGAGCACCCTGCGTGGGAGAGAGAGATAGATACCTACTCTTTGTTGGAAATCGTCCTCATCCTGAATGGTGAACGTGTCTCTCCGCGTCGCTGAAGTTGACGTCGGCCGTAATCCTTGAAAGAGAACGGCCCGGAGTCTTGGACGTAGAGACAGGCGGACGAAGCTCATTTTCTACGAAGTAGTACTAGTACGTATAGTATATCTATCACAGCGAAATCAAAGTCCGACGCTCACACGATCTTAACCAAGTGCAACACTACGTATAGCTATAGCGTACTAGCTAAAGCGCACCGACACTCCGCCACCACCAGTCCGACACCAATCAGCTGGGCACCGTCTCCTTTTCTACGCACTAGCTGCTTTCCAGCAGTTTTGTAACTTTGTTGTGGCTGCTTCGGAATCGCATTCCCATCCGCGATAGTCACGATAGTCTGCAACTCTGAAGTCTGCTTCAGCCAGCAGGTAGTACATCAACATTAGAAAGATGGACTATGATGACAAGACCCCTGTGGCGGAGGAGAAGCCCATCCCGGTGACGGACGGACGGAGCAGGACTGGCGCGAGCACGCCAAGCTACTCCGGGGAGGACGCGTCTACGACGTCGTCCTCGGGGCCGCCGATGTCGGGGAACACCACCACCTCGGAGGACTCTCAAGTGGAGATCGCCGCCGGCGGCGGCGGAGGAGGGGAACAGGAACAGCAGCAGGTGCCGACGACGACGCGGTCCCGCCCTTCCCGTAGCTGCGCCGCCAGCGACATGTCTGCCTCCTACCACGAAATCTTCGACACGCAGATGCCGCCCGAGACGGCCAGGGCCGAGTTCATGAGGCAGGAAGAGGAGAGGGAGCTGATCGTGGAGGCGCATGGCGTCGAAGGCGACGAGGATGGGATCGCCCTCAACCCCCTGCTGTTGTCCCTTTGCGACACGGACACCGAGGCCACCACCAACTACCTGACGTCGAAACTGGTGCGGGATTCGTTGCGGTGGCAGAATGAGCACGCCGGCCGCCCTCTGGGGCCGTCTCCCTCGCCGTGCGCCAGTCCTCGGCGAAGGCCACAGCAGCCGGCGTCGGGTTCCCGAAACGCTCAAATTGCAACATCCTCTCAGCCGAACCTGTTGGATCCCAACTATCTGATTGATTTGGAGAACGACGCCCGTCATTTGGCCACGTCGGTGGATAGCCTGGTTGAGAACCTGGCTGGTGTCCTACACAACATTTCAGCACTAACGGTGGAAGCTGTAGAGACATACAGGTAAAGGGCACATGCTGTCGCGTTTATATACATTAATGAGAATAGCACGTATAACATGCATATACATAGAGTACTGGGATTTGCAGGTAGAGGTTAAGACAACATTGCTTTCTAGTAATTTAGCCACAGCCTGGTACTCGCTAGTCACACTTTAAAAGCTATTCTCTATACTTGAGTCAAGATATGCCTGAAAGGTACTGTACGTACTATGTATATCCTATTCCATGCTGAAAGCACGGTTGATTCTTTCAAAGTTAAAATAATCTTGAATGGACTTTTGGGCTTCACTTTCATGCTCCTAGATCTTTCAGTGCTGCGCTTGCGACGCAGAAACTTTTTCTCCTATTCACGTCATTGCTTCCTTTCGGTTCTCCAATCCCCATTGCGACGAGGAGGCCTTCGCTGTCAAGTTCGTTGTACGACACACCTCTGCTCGGACGTATGGAATAATCATGGGGAGGTGTCTCGAAGTCCGCAATGGCCGGTACGTCATCGTCGTCGACGAAAGTGACGGTGACAATGGGCGTTTTCTTCGGAGCAGTCGCCGCCTGATCTGTGCCTTCCAGATGTACCGACTCAGGGGCTCCACCTTCGCCGCAGGTCGAGGCTTTCTCCAATAGGATTACGTCGAGGGATTCTTCCTCGCCTGTGACAGATGGCAAACCCTTCTTCACCTTGTTCTTCTGACCTGACCGGCGTCCTCTCCTCTTCTTTGGAGGCCCCGACGGCGAGGGTTCGCATTTGGTCGTCCCACTTTGAGCAGGCTCTGATTTCTTTTTTTTCTCCTGGGCCGAGGCGGAGGCGGAGGCCGTCTTCTTCGTCGACGTCTCCCTCTTCCTTGACTTCGTTGCGGAATCGGCGTCATCAGGCGATGATGGGTTCGCTGCGGCGTCCTCGCGTCCCGCCCTGACCATGTCCTCCAGGCCGGAGTAGGACCGGAAGAGGAAGCCGTCGATGATGTCCTCCTCCACGACGAGGACGCCGACGCCGTCGTCGCTGCTCCCGGCCAGCGCCATCCTCTACACAGTCGGCAGTGGGGCCGAAAGCCGAGTCGAATAACGACGCCCAGGCCCAGAGAATTTCCAATTTTCCCATTTCCAAGTTTCCAACCAACTAAATTTAGTAAATTATTTAATTCTAAACAGTCAACGCAATGTTTCGCCTTCTAGCTTCTAATCTATTTTCAGAGACGGCGTTTGCAAGACGTGCGACGAGGTGGACGGCAACATCAAGTCCATGTACCAGCTGATGGCCAAGGTGGAGGAGCTGAACAAGGGGATGGCGCCCGCATACAGGATGGGAGAGCAGCTCAAAGACATCAAGAGACTTCTAGATGCATTTGAGGCAAGAGTGTAGTGGAGCTAGGGATCGAGCAAGCGGGGGAAATTGAAATTCACTGCCAAAGATGAATGATAAAGTAATGGTTTCAGTGATATACGTTGTTTTAACTATGCGTTTATAACCTCTGACAATTAAGTTCCTTGACAATTTCGCATGCGCGCGTTCGTTGTCGTTATGGCCCGTCGATCGAATGCCGTTTGGAGGACATCTCGACGACGACGCGGATGTCTCCAGATTCGGAGCCTATCCGGTGGCGGGACGAACTGACTTGCTGCTTCGCCCCCACCAGGGACCTGGAGTGAGAGACGGATCGTTTCTGCGGCGTCCTCGCCCGATGCCGGGAAGACAGACTTCTTGGCGGCGTCGAGTTGTTTCTCGAGAGTTCGCCGAGGCCCGACTCTTCCAAGTCGGACCGGTACGACTTGGGCTCGCCGTAGTCAACGGGCGAGTGCTCCTCTTCGAGGCAGAGCTCAGGATTTTGCCGGCGTCGATCCTCCCTCGCCTCCAAAAGTTTCTCGCTCGGAAGTCTCTCTGACAGTCTCAGGTCACGAATTTTGCGTACGAAGTCCAAGTTGTGCCGCAAAATTTTGACAGCCTGGAAATCAACGACTTTTGTTCAAGTCGTCATCCTAAAATAAGTACGGATACCTTCGTCGTTTGAACGACCAACTCTTCCAGTCCATCCCCGGTGAGATCCACGGTTCTCACGGCGTGCACGGGGTCGTTCATGCGCTTCGAGAACTGCAGCGTCCAGTTTTGCACGGCGTGCGACCACTTGTACACGTTGAGCTGTTCCCCCGCCGTGCCGAGAACGACTTCCCTGTCTCCGTCCAGGTCGACGTCCACCGCCTCGCCGCACGTGACGACGTCGAAAGACGCGCTCTGTCGGAGAACGAACGGCAGGCTGAAGCCGAAGTTGATCACGTCCATGTAGACCACGCTGGGCACCACGTCGTTCACGAACAACACGTTCACCTGGGGCAATGTCTGCGGGGCCGAAAGAACACCACTGTTAACTGTATCGCAGCACTCAGGAAGGCTTACATACCTCTAGCTTGACATCGTCATAACCGCTGTCGCTCCTGGTCTCGCTGTCCTCGAAAGTCGGCCTCGTACTCGGTCCCCAGTCGTCGTCGTCGATGCCCTTGATGTAGAGGTCGTGGTAGTGGCTGCTGCGGTCGTTCTCGCGCTTGCCGCCGTCCAGATCTCGGCCGCTCAGCTGGAAAATCTTCACCGAGTTTGCTGTGCCCACGCCCGTCGCCGTCTCCCACTCTTTCACGATTGAAGGCGGATGCCGATTGCCGCCGCAGCCACCGTCCCGAACTTTAACAAGCTGCGAGCAGAGAGGCGTTTATTAGAAGAAAATACCTTTACCGTCTTTAATGCCGCCACCTTTGCGTACGCATGGCCGCCCTCCGTGCATACGGCGGAGAACCTGTACTCGCTCTTCGGGTCCATGTAGACAACGTCGGCTGCAGTGGGAACGGAGCCGAAGTCCACCGCGAGCTCAGGAAAGAGACGTCCCGTCGCGACAGCCATGAATTGGTTTTCACCTCGGTCCTCGACAAAGGTGTGGATGCGCTTGTCCTGGCCCAAAAGGAGGAACACGTTCTCGACGTAATTCCAGTTGGCAATCCTGTGCACCACGTACGTGTGGAACAGCCTCGTAGGGGAGAAGTCGAGCTCGATGGTGTAGGCGCACTGGGAAAGGTTCTCGATGTTGGCGCCATCAGTCCTGAGGAACATACATATAAATGATGACCTACGTAGAATTTGTCCAATTTCTTAACATGCCTGTCCGAGTAGACATTGAGGTAGAAATGGTCTGGCTGATGGATGTCATGCTTCACGATAGCGACCCCGATCACAAAGTCGTTGACGCTCTCTCCCCGGCCGTAGACGTCCAGCGCTAGGATCTCGGCCGTCGATGGAATGTAGGCGAAGGAGAGGTCGCTCTTCACCGGTTCGCATATCGGGTCGAGCCAGAGGTTTCGGTTTCCAGAGTACGTCGAGCCGCCTGCGCCAGGTACCCTCGAGGAAAGGGCGAGTCCCTGCGACGGTTCAGGTCGCTTGGCGGGCGGGCTGGCCGCGGCCGACTCAATCGCCTCATTCCCTCCCGCGGTCGTGGGACGCCGTCCCAGATCTTCCAGCTTGCTCTTAAGGGGATTATACTCGACAAATCCCATGACGTAGACGTGGCGACTGAGGGTGGCCATGACCAGCTGCCAGCCGCTGTTGCCGATGCCCGGGCGCCGCGTCACGCCCAAAGTATGAATGTTCCCCTGTTGATTAGACATGCATTATTTTATGTACACTATCACGTCATAATGATCTGATTTGCAGGTCGACTTGCGCGACTAGCTAACCTGCGCGGCCAGGCTGAATTCGTGCAGCTCTTCGTAGTTGTCCTCGCACTCGTTGTCGTCAGCAGCAGCGTCGTTAGAGGGATGACGACCAAAGGGTCGGGCACCAGCGTCCTCCTGCTCCTGGTTGACATCGATTCCCTCGTCGCTTTGGACACCTTCCTCCTCTTCGGAGCTGGAGCAGATGTATGCGGCTAAAGCATGGTCCGGGTCGGGGCCTGCTTCGCCTTCCTTGTAGACGTCTGGGCCGGCACGAGCCTCCATTCTAGCTCCGGCCAATTGATTGTTGCAAACTACAAACTACAAAGATAAGATAGCTCGACGATTATCAACCAAAGTGCCGACCGCGAGACCGGGCCGGGGGACATTGTTGAATCGCTCAGCCTCATCAGCTTAATTCAGCTTTCTCGATCATGTTCCGTTTGTTTACTTGCGACTACGATCTGTAGGGCTGCCAGATTGCCGGGTACTAAAAACGCCAGATCGGGCTCGAAAAATCGCCAGATCCTGCCAGATTGTAAGCTTCCAAAAACGCCAGATTTTAGCCCTATTTAGGGGGCTCTGAAGGCTATATTAGCCCCTTTTCCAGCTTTAAGGTGCCCCAAAAAATTTCAAGGGCAAAAATTTGAGAAAACTATACTTTTTTGCAAGGAAAATTACATAAAGTACCTTTTACTTAATAAGGATTCAAAAACGCCAGATTTGGCTTTCCTGCCTCCTGCCTGCCTGCCAGACAGGGTCAAAAAAACGCCAAAAACGGCAAACTCTGGCAGGAAAATA
>JAAUYK010122235.1_pt1 | contig 13002 bp, 11 predicted proteins | sample 7278021 | NCBI WGS metagenome assembly JAAUYK01 (sample SAMN14350223, study PRJNA611818) | marine sediment metagenome | isolation source: surface marine sediment (1.8m) | place: French Polynesia: Moorea | collected 2018-08
GCTGGTTTTTTGCAATCAGCGCTATCTCGACCTGCTCGAGCTACCCAAGGAGCTGGCTGTCGTCGGCTCGTCCTACGCGGATTTCGTGCGGTTCAACGCCGAACGCGGCGAATACGGTGACGGATCGATTGAGCAGCAGATCTCCGAAAGGGTCGAGGCGGCGCAGAACTTCATCGCCCACTATCAGGAGCAGACGCGCCCGAATGGCGTGGTCCTGGCAATTCATGGCGTACCCCTGCCCGAGGGCGGTTTCATCTCGGTCTACTCCGACATTACCGAGCAGCAGCGCGCCGAAGAGCTTATAAGGGAAAGAAACGAAGAGCTGGAGGCGCGCGTGCAGAGACGCACGCAAGAGCTGCAACGGGCCAACGAGCAGCTGCGCGACCTGGTAAAATCGGAACAAAGCATCTCCGAGGCCCTGAAGTACAGCGAAGCGCGGCTCCGTCTCATCACCGACGCCGTGCCCGCGGGTATCGCCTACATCGACGCCCATCAGCGCTACCAATTTGCCAACGATAGGATCGCCCGCGCCTTCGGCTACACGAAGGAAGACATCATCGGCAAAACGACGCGAGAGGTGCTCGGCGAAAAGCTCTATGACCAGCTGATCCCCTTCCTGGAGAAGGGGCAAATGGGCGAGGAGGTCACGTTCGAGTACACGCTGGGGCTTCCCGACGGCAGGAACGCCCTTATCCGAACCAACATCATCACCGATCTCGAAACGGATCACGCGTTCCCCGGCTACTATGTCCTCTCGCTCGATGTTTCCGACCAGAAGAAGGCCGAAACCGCCTTGGCCCATGCACAAAAGATGGAGGCGGTCGCCGAGTTGTCGGGCGGCCTTGCGCACGACTTCAACAATCTCTTGACTGTCGTCCTGGGAAATCTCCTGCCGCTGCGAGAGCGCTCTCGAGGCGCGGACGCGGAACTCGTCGACCCGGCGATCGAAGCCGCCAGGCGCGGGACCAAGCTCATTCGTCGGCTCCTGTCCTTCTCGCGCCAAGAGATGCTCGAGCCGGCGCCGGTGAAGGTCGAAGCCCTGATCGAGAGTCTCGTCGGACTGCTGAAGAGCACGCTGCCCAAGGAAATCGCTATCGTCAGCGAGACCGAGGATCGGGATCTTCTCGCCTTCGTCGATCTTCACCAGTTGGAGAATGCCTTGCTGAACCTTTGCTTCAACGCGCGCGATGCCATGCCTGGGGGCGGTACGCTTCGGGTCACCGCGGGGCTGGAATCCATCGCCGAGGGGGCGCGCACGGAGGTCGAGCTGCCGACCGGCCGCTATGTCGCCATATCGGTTGTCGACGACGGCAGCGGCATGGATCAAGCCACCGTGGATCGGGTGTTCGAGCCCTTTTTCACATCGAAGGAGGCGGGCCAGGGGACCGGCCTCGGCCTGAGCATGGTTTACGGCTTCGCCAAGCAATCCGGCGGTGCGGTCGCACTGGACAGCGCAGTCGGACAAGGCACCCAGGTACGCTTGCTCCTTCCCTGCGCGGAAGCGGCCATAGCGTCCACTGAGCAGGGCGCGACGCGCGAGGACTCCGCGGAACGGACGCTGGTTCTGCTGGTGGATGACGATCATGACGTTCGGGAGGTGATTCGCCGCCAGTTGATCGAACTCGGCTTTGTTACAATCGAGGCCGCGAACGCCGACGAGGCCCTTGGTCTCCTATCCAGCATCGACGAGATCGCGCTTCTTCTGTCCGATGTGGTCATGCCAGGTGGAATGAACGGCTATGACCTGGCCCAGCGGGCACTGGAGCGAAGGCCGGATGTCAAAGTCCTGCTGATGAGCGCCTTCACGGAGGGAAAGACCAGGGGTGGCGCCGAACCTCCCATGCCGGTCCTGCGCAAGCCCTTCGAGGCGCACGAACTCCACCGGGCCATCCGGAGCCGGTTGCAGAACGATGGCCCGGTCACCGAAAAATAGCCTAACACATTGCGAAATATAGATTTATCCGATTGTCCTGAGCCAATCCATGATACAGTGACCCTGCAATCGCCTGTTTTGGCGTGATGAGCTTGTGATAGCATTTGCGTTGAACAGAAATCGGCAAACGCAGTGAACGAGATCTAGCCGTGGCCCCGCAGTCGGAAGGGATCGTCGTTGTCGAGGACAACATCGAGGTTGCTCAAACCGTTCTCCGTTCTCTCGAATCGGCGGGCTATCAGACCAGGCACTTCACTCGCGGGCAGGAGCTGAGGAGCTATCTCCAGAAACAGACGCCGGCGCTTTGCATTATTGACCTGGGGCTGCCCGACGGCGACGGGTTGGATCTCGTCCGAAGTCTCCAGGGCACTCCCGATACGGCCATCGTCATCTTGACGGGACGGGGCAAGGCGACCGACCGGGTGATCGGCCTGGAGGTCGGCGCGGACGACTATATCGTCAAGCCTTTCGAGCCTCGAGAGCTGGTCGCCCGGGTCAAGGCGGTCCTTCGCCGGACCCGGCAAGGGGAGGAAAGCAGCGCGCCCGAGACCCTGCGGAACGCTCGTTTCGAGAACTGGACCTATAGCCCGGACACCTATTCCCTGACCTCCGAAGACGGCAAGACCTTGACGATCAGCGCCGCGGAAGCCCGTCTCCTTGCCGTGTTCCTCAAGGCACCGAAAAGAATTCTTTCCCGGGAACAGCTGCTCGAGCTCACGTCGGGCGAAGACTCCGCCGCCTTCGATCGGGCCGTGGATGTCCGGGTTTCGCGGCTGCGCCGCAAGCTCGAGGCCAACAATGAGGATCCGCAGCTCATCAAGACGATCTATGGCGCGGGATATCTCTTCAACGCGTCTGTCGAGTGGCTGGAAGAGCCCCGGTAAAGGCCGCCGGCGGCATCCTGCACTCCGTCCTCGGAAACATGCACAAGGCGGCGTGACCCGGCCGGCGGGCGGCCCGGCGGCGGTTCGGCCGGGCCGGGCCGTCTGTTGAAACCGGGTGGCGCGTCGCCATATGGCCGTGTGATCGAACGCCCGCCACGGAGCGTAGTATTTTCATGTCCGCGACCACCCTCAGCCCCGACGGGCAAGCCCTTATGGACGGAACCATGATCCGCCTGGAGGACCTGGAGCTGACCCTGCCGTCGGCGGCGGGCCCGGTCGAGATCCTGCGCCGCATCGACCTGGAGGTCGGCGCCGGTGAGACGGTCAGCGTGGTCGGGCCTTCGGGCTCCGGTAAATCGTCGATGATGATGATCGTCGCCGGCCTCGAGCGAGCCACCGCCGGACGGGTGACCGTCGCCGGGCAGGAGCTGGCGAGCCTGTCCGAGGACGGCCTCGCGCTATTCCGCCGCTCCAGCGTCGGGATCGTGTTCCAGTCGTTCCACCTGGTGCCGACCATGACGGCGCTGGAGAATGTGGCCATTCCCCTGGAACTGGCCGGCCGCGGCGACGCTTTCGAGCGGGCCAGGGCCTGCCTCGACCAGGTCGGCCTAGCGCACCGTTTGACCCACTATCCGGGGCAGCTGTCCGGCGGCGAGCAGCAGCGCGTGGCCCTGGCGCGCGCCTTCGCGCCGCAGCCGTTATTGCTCCTGGCGGACGAGCCGACCGGCAACCTCGACGGCGAGACCGGCCGCGGGGTGATCGACCTTCTGTTCGACCTGACCGCGGGCCACGGCACGACCCTCATGCTGATCACCCATGACCCGAACCTGGCGCAACGCTGCGGGCGCCAGATCCGCCTGGTCGACGGCCAGATCCGGGAAGACGCCCTGGCGCAGGGCGCGGTGCCGACCGCCAGGGCGAGCTGATGCGCGAGTTCGGGCTGGCGCTGACCCTGGCGCGGCGGGAGCTGCGCGGCGGGCTCAAGGGCTTCGGCGTGTTCCTGGGCTGCCTCACCCTCGGCGTGGCCGCGATCGCCAGTGTCGGCTCGCTGTCGCAGTCCGTGCTCGGCGGCTTGGCGGCCCAGGGCCAGAGCCTGCTGGGCGGCGACCTCGATCTGAGAATGGTGCACCGCACCGCCGGGCCGGAGGAGCTGGCCTGGCTGAAGCAGCGGGCCGATGTCTCGGTCTCGACCCACATGCGGGCCATGGTGCGCGCGCCCGGCGAGGAGCGTCGCTCCGTGCTGGTGGAACTGCGCGCGGTCGACGACGTCTTTCCGCTCTACGGCGAGGTGGTGCTCGACCCGCCGCTGCCGCTGGACCAGGCGCTCGGCCAGTCCGACGGTCTCTGGGGCGCGGCGATAGACCGCACCCTGGTATCCCGGCTGGACCTGGGCGACGACGCCCTCGGGACCGAGATCTTTGTGGGCGAGGGGCGCTACCAGATCCGGGCCATCCTGGAGCGGGAGCCGGACCGGATCGGGACCCAGATGATGTTCGGCGCCAGCTTCATGGTGTCCACGGACAGCCTGCCGCAAACCGGGCTGCTGCGCCCCGGCGCCCTGAACCACACCCATTACCGGCTGCGCGTGCCGCCCGGGGAATCGCCCGCGGCGCTGAGGGCCGAGATCCTCGAGACCTTCCCCGAGGCCGGCTGGCAGGTCCGCGGCACCGCCGAAGCGGCGCCGGGGGCCAAGCGCTTCATCGAGCGGCTCGGCATGTTCCTCAGCCTGGTCGGCCTGACATCTCTGCTGGTCGGCGGGGTCGGGGTCGGCAACGCCGTGCGCAGCTACCTCGAGGGCAAGACGGCGACCATCGCGACCCTGAAATGCCTCGGCGCTTCCGGCCGACTCGTCTTCCGGGTCTACCTGGCCCAGGTGCTGGCGCTCGCTTCCCTCGGCATCGCGATCGGCCTGGCGCTCGGCGCCGCCACGCCCTTCGCGGTCAATGCCCTGGTCGGCGACAGCTTCGGCTGGCAGGGGGTCTCGGCGGTCTTCCCGGCGCCGCTCGCGCTCGCCGCCGCCTTCGGTGTCCTGATCACCCTGGTGTTCTCGCTCTGGCCGCTGCAGCACGCCCAGGCGGTGCCGGCAGCCAGCCTGTTCCGCGATCTGATCGCGCCCGACCAGACGTCGGTGGGCGCCAAGGCCTGGGCGGGCATCGCCCTGCTTGGTCTGCTCCTGGCCGGTCTGGCCGTGGTAACGGCGGTCGACAAGCGGCTCGCGCTCTACTTCGTCGCCGGCGCGCTGGGCGCGCTCGCCACATTCCGGCTCGCGGCCTACGGGGTCATGACCCTGGCGCGGCGCGCCGGACGGCCGCGCCACGCTGGCCTGCGCCTGGCGCTGGCCAACCTCTACCGCCCGGGCGCGCGGACCGGGGGCGTCATCATGTCGCTCGGGCTCGGCCTGACCCTGCTCGTCACCAACGCGCTGATCGAGGGCAACCTGGCCAAGCAGGTCGGCGACAGCCTGCCCGAAGAGGCGCCCAACTTCTATTTCCTCGATATCCAGCCGAGCCAGGCAGAGAACTTCGAGCAGGCCGTCGGCGAGGTGGCGGGCGTGCGGGAGATCCGCCGCGTGCCCATGCTGCGCGGACGCATCGCGCAGGTGAACGGCAAGTCCAGCCGGGAACTGGATATTCCGCCCGAGATCGAGTGGGTATTCCGGGGCGACCGGGGACTGACCTGGACCCGCGAGCCGCCGGAAGACACCGAGCTGACCGCCGGCGAGTGGTGGCCGGCCGACTACAGCGGCAAGCCGCTGGTCTCGCTCGACGATAACGTCGGACGGCTGCTCGGGATCGGCCCGGGCGACACCATGACCATCAATCTGCTCGGGCGGAACATCGAGGTGACCATCGCCAACCTGAGGGTGATCGACTGGTCGCGGATGACCATCAACTTCGTCATGGTCTTCTCGCCAGGGATCCTTGAGGCGGCGCCCCAGACGCAGATCGCCACGGTCAAGGTCTCGGCCGAGCAGGAAGACCAGGTCGAGCGGGCGGTGACCGGCAACTTCGCCAACATCTCGGCGATCCGCGTGCGCGACGCCCTTACCGCGGTCGGCGAGCTGATCGGCAACGTCGGGATCGCGGTGCGCGCGGTGGCGGGCGTGGCGCTCTTCGCCGGGATCCTGGTCCTCGCCGGGGCCGTGGCGGCGGGGCATCACCGTCGGATCTACGACGCCGTCATCCTAAAGGTGCTGGGGGCGACCCGCGGCCGGATCGTGCAGGCCTTCCTGATCGAGTACGGCCTGATGGGCCTGGTCAGCGCCGCGATCGCCAGCGTGATCGGCACCCTGGCCGCCTATCTGATCATGACCGAGGTGCTGCGCGGCCCCTTCACCTTCATCCCCCAGGCCGTGGCCAGCACGGCGGTGGTCGCCCTGATCATCACGCTCTGCCTGGGCTTCATCGGGACCTGGCGGGCGCTGGGCCACAAGGCCGCTCCGCTTCTGCGCAACGATTAACGAAATGTAACCGCACTTTCATGAAAATCGCCCCCCTTCGGCCCCTTGGGGTTATTGATTCGTGGGCCGCGTGGTACAATATTACTTGCGAACGGTTATCACTGAACTGAGGCATCTAGAGGGACACCATGGCATTCGATCCTGATCGCAGAACCATGACCCGGGCGCAGACCAGCGCGGCTGAGATCGATGTCGGCCTGCGCAACTACATGCTGCGGGTCTACAACTACATGTCGCTGGGCGTCGCCTTCACCGGCGCCATAGCGCTCTTCGTGGCCAGCGACCTTGCAATGGTCCAGGCCGTTCATTCGGTCTTCTGGCTGTTCTTCATCGGCATCCTCGGCATGGGCTTCATCGCGCCGCGGGTCATGATGTCCAAATCGATCGGCGCAGCCCAGGCCTGTTTCTGGGTCTATGCGGCTATGTGGGGCGCGATCATCGGTCCGATGATCTACGTCTACGGGCAGGTCGATCCGATGCTGGTGCCCAAGGCGTTCTTCATCACCGCTGCAGCCTTCGGTGCGATGAGCCTCTACGGCTACACCACCAAGCGCAACCTGGGTCCGATCGGCGCCTTCCTCTGCATGGCCACCTTCGGCATCCTCATTGCGCTGCTGGTTAACGTGTTCCTGATCCAGAGCCCGGTGTTCGACCTGATCCTCTCGGTCGTCGTGGTTCTGGTGTTCTCCGGGCTGACCGCCTACGAGACGCAGCAGATCAAGAACATGTACTACGAGGCGGATGCGGGCGACGTGGCGACGCGCAAGGCGATCTTCGGGGCCTTCATGCTCTACGGCTCCTTCGTCACGTTGTTCATCTGGATCCTGCACCTGCTCGGGATGATGCGCGGCGAATAGCCCGCCCGGCAGACGCTCGAGTTCGAGGGCCCGGAAGGCAACTTCCGGGCCTTCTTCTTTCGGGCGGCGTCGGTTCAGGCGGTGCGGCCGCCGTCGACCGGCAGGCAGACGCCGGTCAGGAATCCGCCCTCGTCGGCCGCCAGATAGAGCGCGGCGGCGGCGATGTCCTCGGGCGTGGAGAGGCGGCCGAGTGGCACGGTCTCAATGAACTTCCGCCGGTTCTCCGGCGTGTCCGGCACGCCCATAAAGCGCTGCAGCAGGCCGGTGTCGCCGATCACCGGGCAGATGGCGTTGACCCGGATGCCCTCCGGCGCCAGTTCCAGCGCCATGGACTGGGTGATCACGTTCACCGCCCCCTTGGAGCCGTTGTACCAGGTGAGTCCCGGGCGGGGCCTCAAGGCCGCCGTGGACGAGGTGTTGATGATGCAGCCGCCGCCCTGGCGCCGGAAGACCGGCACGGCCTCCAGGGCAGCCAGGTAGATCGACTTGACGTTGACCGCGTAGACCCGGTCGAACTCGGCCTCCTCGGTCTCCAGCAGCGGTTGGTTCAGATGGGTGTAGCCCGCGTTGTTGACCAGGATGTCGAGCCGGCCGAAGGACTCCGTCGCGGCCTGGATCATCGCCCGGACGTCCGTGCACCGCGTCACGTCGGCGTGGACGTAGGCCGCGCGGCCGCCGGCCTCGGCGATCTGGCCGGCCACGCTGCGGCCGCCGTTGTCGTTGATGTCGGCGACCACGACCGCGGCGCCCTCGGCGGCGAAGCGGCGTGCGATCCCCGCGCCGAAGCCGGACCCGGCGCCCGTCACCACCGCTATCTTTTCCTCTAAGCGCACGATATCCCCCAAGCCTTGCCGACCCGAGAGAGTAGCAGCGCGCGGTCAGCCGCGCAGCAGGCGATCGTCGAGCACGATGTCGAAGCGTCCGGCAAGCGCGCCCGGCTCGATCTCCGGCGCCGGCGCGAGCGCGACAGCCACGGCGGCCTGCGCCGATCGGTCCAGCCGGCGATAGATGAAGTCGCGCGCGTTCCGGGGGTCGCCGGCGACGTACATCTGAGTGGTCAGCCGCTCGATCCCCTGTCCGGCGATCGCGCAGTGGATGTGCGGCGCCCGCCCGGGATAGGGCACGGGCTTGATCGTGCGGAAACGGAAGCCCGCGTCGCTGTCCACCGCCATGCGGCCGAACCCCTGGAAATTCGGGTCGGCGGCGCCGCCATCGCGCGGATGGTGGTAGCGGCCGAAGGCGTCGCACTGCCAGATCTCGACGCGCACGCCGGTCAGCGCCCGACCGCTCTCGTCGAGGACGCGGCCGAAGAGATGCAGCACCTCGCCCTCGGCCTTGCCGGGGCGTCCGGCGACCGAAACCAGGTCGTTGTCCGAATCGAGCGGCAGCGTCTCCGGATAGAACGGCCCCGGCGTCTGCCGCGGCGTCGGCGTCAGCGCCGCCCGCGCGCCGCCTGCGAGCCCGGCGGCAGCGCCGAGAGCGAGCGCAGCTCGCAGCAGGCGCCGGCGGTTCAAGCGTGTAGCGGTCATCGTTCCTCTCTCCGATGATCAGAGATATGGGATCTCAGGCGGCGCGCGCCAGACCTCCTTTGCCGGTAGTGCGCCGACCGGGCGGGTGGCAGAATGCGCAGCAGCCGCCTGGATTCGAGGGAGCCGAGGCCATGTCCGCCTATCTGATTGCGCAGCTCACCGTGACCGACCCGGAGGATTTCGGCCGCTACCGTGAAGCGGTCACCGGGTTGGTCGCGCGCTACGGCGGCCGCTACCTGGTGCGCGGCGGTGCGACCGAATGCCTGGAGGGCGAATGGGCCGCGTCGCGCATGGTGATCATCGCCTTCGACAGCGTCGCGCAGGCGAGGCGCTTCTACGACTCGGCCGAGTACCAGGAAATTCTGCCTCTGCGCCTCAATGCCTCGGAGGGTGTGGTTGTTCTGGCCGAGGGTTCCGGGCCCGACTAGAACAGAACCAGCTTCGCGGGAATCCCCGGTGGCGATTGTCGCGCAATAGTAGGAAACAGTTCACAAACTTCAAACGTGCCGTCGCCGCTCCAAGGGTGTATTCTCGAAACGCGGGAAAAGAGGCGAGGGCGGAGAGCAGCTAGGGTATGAGGGACAAGTCTCACGATCCCCCGGCCCCCTTCGAAGACGCGGGCGCAGCGAGGGTGATCGAGGCGAGCCTGGCCGGCGAGCGGGGGCAAGGCTATGGCGACATGCTGCGGTCCGCAGCCGACTGGCATTGGGAAACCGACCGCGAGCTCCAGCTCGTCCAGGTCTCGCCCGGACTGACCGCGGCACTCGGAACGCCAGGACAGATTCTGCTCGGTCATTCCATTCTCGACCTGATCGATCCCCAGCAGCGTGACGCACAGGCGATCCGCGACGCCGTAGACCAGCGGCGGGCGTTCCGCATCGAGGGGCTGCGGCTTCAAGGACCGAACGCCGGACGGACGACCTGGCGAATCACTGGCATCCCCTACTACGCGAGCGCCAGCGGCCGGTTCGCCGGCTACCGCGGCACCGGCACGGCGAGCGAGGGGGCGCTGGAACGGCCCGCCGGGACATCGGTGCAGCTGCTCAAAATTCTCGACGCCGCCCTGGCCCGCAAGGACGAGCTGGAGCACCGCCTGACCGAGACGGGCGACTCGGCGCTGGAGGCGCGCCTGGCCGCGATCGCGCACGAGTTGCGCACGCCGCTCAACGCCATCATCGGCTTCGCCGAGGCCATGAAGGAGGGCCATCTGGAGCGCAACGTGGACTACGCACGCAACATCCACGAGAGCGGCCAGCATCTCCTGGCGGTCATCGAGAGCCTGATGAGGTCCCAGGAGCCGGTCGAAGACGGCGAGCCCGAGCTCGACGTGGCGGCGGTGGCGGCCAGCGCCCTGCGCATGCTCGAAACCAAGGCCGAGACGGAAGATATCACCGTCATCAACGCCCTGCCCGACTATCTGCCCAAGGCCCGGGGCGAGGGGCACCTGGTGCGCCAGATCCTGCTGAACCTGCTGACCAACGCGATCAAGTACACGCCGCGGGGCGGCTCGATCGGCATCGAGGCCACCGTCGAGGAACCCGACAGCATGGTCGTGATGATCTGGGACACCGGCATCGGCATCGCGCCGGAGCATCAGGAACGGGTCTTCCAGCGCGCCTATCGGGCCCCGCAAACCGAAGAGAGCCGCCCGGGCAGCGGCCTCGGCCTCGCGATCGCGCGAAGCCTCGCCCAGGGCATGGGCGGGGACATCGAGATAGCCAGCACGCCGCACAAGGGCACGCGCGTGTCGCTGCGCCTGTTGTTAGCTAAGGAAACCTGATTTTACAGAGGTTTCTGTCGTTTTCTTCATTCTAAATCTGGATTGACCCCGAGCGCCGCGCTATAGTCGCCGGCAGGCTAGGAAAGCGCAGTTTGGGGGAGTGCTATGAAAGCGATTTTGGTTCTCATTGTCGTCGTCGGCAGCATGGGCAGCAGCAACTATGGCGATCAGCGCGTCCAGGTGCGCGAGATCGAGTTCTCGAGCATCGACGCCTGCCGGAAGGCCGCGGTTCAGATGGTCAGCGCCAGCCGCGGCGCCAACGACCGGGCGCGGACCTTCGACGTCGACCGGTCGAACGGTCGGGTGCTGGTTCCGGGGCCGGTCGTCATCGCCGAGTGTCTGGAGCTCTGAACCCGCACCCGGATCTGCTCTAGGGGTCGGGGGTTCCAACGGCGGCCAGATGGCTGCCGCGGGCGTCGCTGAGAAAGCGCCCGAAGAGATCGGCCGCCGCCAGGTTCAGGGCCGCCACCCCGGCGTCGACGCTGGCGGCGCCGGTCGGCCGGTTCACGGCGTAGCTGTCGATCACCAGAGCCCGCCGGTCGCTTAGCCGGACCAGGGCCAGCTCGACCTCGATTGTGACCATGGGTCGCCCGCCCGCCCGGTTCTGCTCCAGGCGCTTCAGGCGGCCGCGCACCTCGTAGTCGGGCGCGACCCGGAGGTCCGGCGTCACGATCATCCGGGCGAAGCCGCTGGCGCGCAGGTACTCGATCAGCTGGGCCCGCAGCATGCGGCTCGGAACGTCGACCCAGTGGTGGTAGTCGTGCTGCCGCAGGGTCAGCCCGTCGTCCGAGACGGCGAAGATGAGCGGCCGTTCCCGGAGCAGCCCGTCGGCCTCGAAGGGCGAAACCGAGACCACCCCGTCGAGCGGCGCCTTGGCCCGATTCTCCGCCGGTGCGGCGCTCACGACGATGCGGTGAAAGTTGTCCTTCGGCACCGGCGGAGCCGAGGTCCCGCAGCCGGCGGCCAGCAGCGGGAGGACGAACAGGAGAAAGCGGAGCCGACGGCGCATCAGTAGAACCCTCCACCGTCGGCTTCCTGCGCCGTGCCGTTGAGCAGGAGGCTGGGGTTCTGCCGGATCAGCCGGCTGAACTCGTTCATGTTGCGCGAGGCGCCGTCCAGGTTGTGGACCATGGAATCGATGTTGCGCGCGACCGAACCCAGGCTGTAGCGCAGGTCTTTCAGCGACTGGTCCACGGTCTCCCGGTTCTCCTCGATCAGCCCGTCGAGGTCGGTGACCAGGGCCTGAACCCGGACCATGCTGTCACCGAGCCGCTCGCTGGTTTCCAGGAACACCGCCGAGGTCCGGTCAAGGTTGGAGATCATGCGGCCGACCGCCGCGGCGTTGGCGGGCGAGGCCACCGTCTGCAGCGACTCGGCGCTGGCGTCGAGCCGCGCCAGAACGCCGGCGACCTGGTCGGCCAGCGCCGGCATGCGGTCGTTCATCTGGCGGGCCAGATCGTTGAGGCTGGCGATCAGGATACCGGCTTCGTCCGCGATCGCGCCGCCCTTGTTCTCGATCAGCGCCGTGACCTGGTCGATCAGCGGCATCAGGCCGTCGCGGCTAAGGTCGCCGAAGGTGCCCGCGACCTCGGCCATGACCGCGAACATGTCCTGGGGCTGGGCGCTGGGGATGCGCGCGCCCGGCGCCAGCACCTCGGCGGCGCGGCCGCTCTCGATATCGATCGTCTTGGCCGACAGCACGCTGGTGCTGCCGATGCGGGCGAGGCTGTCGACCGGCAGTCGCCACTGCTGATCGATCGAGAGCTCGACCCGGAACCGCATGCCGCTGCCCTCGGCGAAGGGCACGATCCGGTCGACCTGCCCGATCGGATAGCCTTCGTATCGCACCTGCGTGCCGAACCCGATGTCGGCGACGTTGTCCAGAATGGTGTGATAGTCCGTCCGGGCGCCGACCTGTCCGGTCAGCAAGGCGACCGCGGTCAAGGTGCCGGCGATCATGGCGGCGACGAAAGCGCCGACGAGGACGTATTGGGTGTTTGCCTTGCGCATCTTTGTCTAGTCCATCGTCATGCCCGCGGCTCTCCGGCGAGGCGGTTCAGATAGGTGGTGGGATCGATGTCGGGGCGCTCGGCCCGGCGCTGCAGGAGGTTCTGGATCCGCGGATTGTCGCTGCGCTTCAGGGCGTCCGGCGACTCGACCGCGATCATCCGTCCGTGGTCGAGCACCGCGATCCGGTCGGCGATCTTGAAGGCGCTCTCCATCTCGTGGGTGACCACGACGATGGTCATGTCCATGGCGTCGCGCAGCCGCAGGATCAGTTCGTCGAGCGCGGCCGAGACAGTGGGGTCAAGCCCGGCCGAAGGCTCGTCGAAGAACAGCACCTTGGGGTCGAGCACGATGGCACGGGCCACGGCGGCTCGCTTGAGCATGCCGCCCGAGAGCTGGGCCGGCATCAGGGCCTCGAAGCCCGAGAGATTGACCACCTCGAGCTTGAGGCGGGCGACGATGTCCATGGTCTTCTCGTCGAGGCCGCCGAACTCGCGGAGCGGCAGCTTGACGTTCTCGGCCACGCTCATCGAGCTGAACAGGGCGCCGCCC
>JAAUYK010168912.1_pt1 | contig 13002 bp, 9 predicted proteins | sample 7278021 | NCBI WGS metagenome assembly JAAUYK01 (sample SAMN14350223, study PRJNA611818) | marine sediment metagenome | isolation source: surface marine sediment (1.8m) | place: French Polynesia: Moorea | collected 2018-08
AAGCTGAATTATTTAATTAATAATTATTAATTATTAATGATTCGGTAAATTTTCAGCCAAAGCAAGAGTGCAAATGATACCTATTTCTTCATAAACAAGTCACCGAAAAACTCCTTTCTACCTCCTGAGGACTGACTCGGTCCTCATAACTCGGTCCTCATAACTCGGTCCTCATAACTCGGTCCTCATAACTCGGTCCTCCTGTGAAATCATACATTTATTCAGCAACGGCATATTTTTTAATTTCTCCCACACTCCCCATCTCCCCATCCCCCCATCTCCCCATCTCCCCACACTCCCGGTGCTTCCTTTACCATTACGCGAGCACCACCACCTATGATTTTAGTAGACTGGCACTTAGGACAATTCATATCCACAAACTGAATTTTATTACTCCATATCTAATATCTTACCATTACTATGGAGGACTAACTTTTTTTTATATATCTGCCAAATTGGCAACCACTCCCTCATTATTCTGGTTATCTTGAAGAAGATTCCAAGTATAGGGAGTCTAATAGTTACCCTGCAGGTATACAGGAAGTAGCTTCTGTAAGTAGCCATCATATAGGTTTCTACGACTTTTGAGTTTTCTCTCCCCTTCCTGCAACGTTTGTATTTGAATAATCAAATTTTTTTTTACACTTTACTTTAGGAGATCGACAATATGCCTAGTTTTATAGGAACTAACAACGATGATATCAAAAGTTATGCTGGATCAGATCTACGCTACAGTATGTCTGGTCGGGGTGGTAATGATGAGTTGACTGGTGGAAATAAAAACGACCTTTTGAGTGGGGGTCTCGACAACGACTTGTTGAATGGTGAAGGGGGCAATGATAATCTGAGTGGGGGTCTAGGTGATGATACCCTCAATGGGGGAGACGGGGATGATGCTATGACTGCGGGTATAGGTAATGATGTCCTTAATGGGGGGGAGGGCGATGACCTTATGCGAGCCAGCATTGGCGATGACCTTCTTTTTGGGGACGGTGGCAATGACAACCTCGGTGGAAGCGTTGGTAGTGATGTGCTATTTGGAGGTGATGGTGATGATATTCTGAATGGAGGTACTAATGGAGCTATTGATGCTCCCCCAGGATTCTTTGAAGATTACCTCATTGGTGGTGCTGGTGCGGATGTGTTGAATGGATTTGGTGGTGGTCTAGGAACCACAGAGATAGATTGGTTAATTGGTGGTGGTGCGGTTGACAATTTCGGCTTTATAACAAGTATTGCCGGTGATGGTGTTGAAGATATATTTGTGCTTGGCAATGCCGATATTCCTTTTTATGTGTCCGATGGATTGAATGACTACGCTCGAATTTTCGGTTTTGAGTCTGGTGTAGATAAGATTGTAGTAAATTCGGCAGTAGGGTATCAGGTAGCAGAGTTTGATCTTTTCAATGATGGCATTGCTGATACATTACTTCTCGGAACCTTTTCCGATGGTTCTTCTGAATTAATTAGTGTTTTTGATAATGGAGTGCCTCTGTCCGGGGCAGATTTTATTTTTGTATAAAGATAAAATCTCTTTCAGTGTAATTATCATCCCAATCATTAGTATTGGGGTTGAATATAATATATTCTCATAAGATTATTATGGTATCAGAACGTTTATCTTTACAATCCCATCCATCTACTACCAACTCTAACGCTGAAGAACATTTCAAATTAGGAAACGTCTTCTTGGAACAGGGCAAGTTAGAGTCAGCCATAGAATCCTACCAGCAAGCTTTAAAAATTAATCCTGACTATGCTAAAGCTTATCACAATTTGGGCTTTGTATCTCAACTTCAAAATAACTTTGAAGCGGCAGTCGAATACTATCAACAAGCATTAAATATTAGACCTAACGAAGCTCAGACTCACAACAACTTGGGTATCGTTCTCAAGAAACAGGGTCAGTTAAGATCGGCTATAGAATCCTACCAGCAAGCCTTAAAATTCAAACCCGACTATGCTGAAGCTCATTACAATTTGGGAGATATTTTCTTTGACCAGGGCAAGTTAAATAAAGCCATAGAATCCTACCAGCAAGCTTTAAAAATTAACCCTGAGTATGGTCCAGCATATCACAAATTGGGGTGTTTATTTAAAGTTCAACATAACTTTGAAGCTGCAACAGAATCCTATCAGCAAGCATTAAAATTTCTACCTGACTCTATTCATACCGAGGTTTATTTTAACTTAGGAAATACATATTTTGACCAAGGCAAGTCAGAAGAAGCAATAGAATCCTACCAGCAAGCTTTAAAAATTAACCCTGATTATTCCCTAGCTAAATTTGGAATTCTCTTCAAGCAATTACCAATTATATATTCAGATGTTGCAGAAATAAATATTCAGCGAAATAAATATCAGCAACATCTACATGAATTAGCTGAAAGCTATAAAAGAGCTAATCCTAAAGAACTAAAAGAAGCGGTGGAATGTGTCGGAGCATTACAGCCTTTTTATCTGGCTTATCAAGGCTTAAATGACCGAGATTTACAGCGAACCTATGGAGAAATGCTTGTTCATATAATGTCGAATAGCTATCCCCAATGGAGTCAAGATATTCCTCTGCCAGATTTACAACCAAACGAAAAAATTCGCATTGGTTTTGTTTCTAGATACTTTTACCAGCATTCCGTTTGGAAAATCCCCATGAAAGGTTGGGTAGAAAACCTGAATCGGAGTGAGTTTGAATTATTTGGATATCACACCTACTTTCTACAGGATGGAGAGACTGCCAAAGCTGCAAAAGCATTTGACAAATTTGTCCAAGGTCCTCTACCGCTCGAAAAATGGGCCGATATCATTCAACAAGACAAGTTACACGTCCTAATTTTCCCTGAATTTGGCATGGACCCTGCAACAGTTAAGTTGGGATGTCTCAAACTGGCTCCCATTCAAGTTGCCTTTGGGGGACACCCGGAAACCAGTGGACTACCAACCATTGATTATCACTTGAGCAGTGATTTAATGGAACCAGAAAATGCTCAAGAACATTATACCGAGAAATTGGTGAGACTACCGAATCTAGCAATTCATTACACACTTTTACCAGTTGAACCAAAACCAACCAGTAAAAAGGATCTTGGTATTGCAGAAGACGAAATTATGTTCTGGAGTTGCCAATCCCTATACAAGTATCTACCCCAACATGATGATGTCTTTCCCAGAATTGCTCGTGATTTAGATAAATGCAAATTTGTCTTTATCCTATATGAAGGTGAAGCTGTAACGAAAATCTTTCGCCAACGATTGAAAAAGGCTTTTGAAGAATTTGCACTCAATTATCAAGATTATTGCATCTTTTTGCCCCGCTTAAGTTCTACTGCTTTTGCTGGAGTCACAGCTATTGCAGATGTATTCCTGGATAACATTGGTTGGTCGGGAAATAACACGACGATGGAATCGACTAACTTCAATGTACCCATTGTTACCTATCCACAAGAAATGATGCGGGGACGTCATGTCCTGGGAATCCTGAAAATGATGGGTATTGAAGAGACAATTGCATCAAGTAAGGAAGAATATGTACAAATTGCCGTCCGTCTGGGTAGAGATGCTGAATATCGTCAACACATATCCCAGTTAATTGCCCAGAACAAGCATAAATTATATAACGACTTGGAACCAATCCGAGCTTTAGAGGAATTTTTGCTGAATGCTGTTGGTAAACCAAGAAAGTCAGCAATGGCTAATATTGCTGAAACCTTGCGCTTAGCAATCCAAGCACATAGAAAAAATCACCTAGAACAAGCAGAGTCAGCTTATCGTCAGGTTTTGTCAATCCAGCCCAACCATCCAGATGCTTTATACGGTTTAGGTATGGTAGCGCAGCAGCAAGGTGAATTAAAAGAAGCTGAAAAATTCTTGGATGCGGCTGCACAAGTTCAGCCAGACTCGGTTAAGATTTGGTTTACTTTGGGTAATCTGCATCAACTTCAGGGACAGTTCCCAGCAGCAGAAGAGGCATACAAAAAAGCCATTGCTCTGCGACCAGATGCTGTTTCAATTTACAACAACCTGGGTTACGCTTTGCAACAGCAAGGCAAGTGGGAAGAAGCAATAAACTGCTATCAAAAGGCTTTACAACTACAGCCCAACTGCGTTGAAGCGGATGTAAATTTAGGAAATGCACTCCATACTCAAAGTAAACTATCCCCAGACAAACAAGCTCATTATGCAGAATTAAATCACCAATTGGGTCTGGGTCGGAAAAAAGCAGGGGATCTAAAAACTGCTGAGATTTACTTTCAAAAAGCCTTAGAACTGAATCCCACCTATAGGCAAGCTTACACGAGTTTAGGAGAGATTTACGAAACTCAGCAGAAGTTCAAGGAGGCACAAGCAGCTTATCAGCAAAATGAAGTTTTGATGGGCCATCCAGGTAATAAAACTGGTAACTGATAACTGATTGGAGCCACACCAGACCCGATATTAATTCGTATTTCCCTAGGTAATACTATCAACATTGCTTAATTTTGCAAAAAGAATTAAGCAGCTTTTCATGGGGACAAAAATCCGATAAAAATTAGTCTATCAGGACTTACGCAGTACCGCTATATATAGAGTATAAATTGTGAATATTTCTAGATAAAGCCACTGCATTTAGTGCTGTGGCGTAATTCCTGTCTATTTTTTTTCAAATACATCTGCCAAATTGGCAACCATTCCCTGATAATTCTGGTTATATTAAAAATGTCAAACCAAACCAAACAGTTTGAGAAAAAAAATAAGGAGAAACACAATGATTATTTCTGAGGGGGCGAAGGCGACGACCAGCTATTAGATAACCAGGGTGATGACCTACACTTCGGGAGGGGTGGCAATGACTCCCTTTCTGGGAGCGATGGCAATGACATCCTGCTCGGTAGCACTGGCAATGACGATATTGATGGTGGTGCAGACAATGACCAACTCTTCGGTGAAGGAGACAATGACAATATCCGAGGAGGCCGCGGTGAGGATAGTCTTTGGGGTGGCAGCAACAATAGTTCTCCTAGCGGTGATGACAACCTTGATGGTGAAGATGGCAATGACTTTGTCTTCGGTGAAGATGACAATGACAATCTTGTTGGGGGTGAAGGCTTTGACACTCTCGACGGGGGTACAGGCAGTGATACTCTCATTGGAGGTACTGGCGGTGTAGGAGTTGTTGAGGTTGATATCTTAGTCGGCGGTGATGATGAAGACACCTTTGTGCTTGGGGATGAGAGTAGTGTTTTCTATAGTGGCAATGCTGATAGTGACATTGCAGTCATTCAGAATTTTTAGCTAAATGTGGATATAATCCGACTCAATGCAGATGATCTAGGGGGTTATGGTTTTAGCAATGATGGTGGTAACAATGACTTGATCTTGTTTAATGGCGATCTAATTGCTACTTTCGTAGGGGTTGATATTGGCTCTATTTTAAACGCTCCCTCTTTTGAATTCGTTTCCTAAGGGTTTTCTAATACTTGATATTATTCCTCGCTCAAGGTGGGGATTAATAAGGTAGTCAGACTGAATTAATTAATTAATTACACAATGTTATTGCGTTCGTCGTAATAGTTATGAATACCGAAAATAATTTAGAATCTAATATTACATCTCTGCTTCAAATCGCAGTTCAGAAAGATCAGTCAGGTCATTTAGAAGCAGCCATAAATTACTATCAACAGGTCTTAAAGTTAAAACCTGATTATCCTGAAGTTAATTTTAATTTGGGGAATGTACTCAAACAACAGGGCAATTTAGATTTAGCCATAGAGTATTACCAAAAAGCCTTAAAGTTAAAACCTGATTATGCTGAAGCGCATGGCAATTTGGGAAATATACTCAAACAACAGGGTAAGTTAGACGCAGCTATATACTCCAAAAAGCAGGGGATCTAAAAACTGCTGAGATTTACTTTCAAAAAGCCTTAGAACTGAATCCCACCTATAGGGAAGCTTACACGAGTTTAGGAGAGATTTCCGAAACTCAGCAAAATCAAGTTTTGATAGGCAATCCTAATAAAACTGATAACTGATAACTGACAACTTTTAAAACTTAGAGTAATATTCAAGGAGGAAACAATACCATGTCCCTAGAAATTTTGGAGAAAGTCAAAGACTTCCTCATCAGAGTAGTCAAAGACGAATCTTTCCGCACTCAATTGATGAATGAGAAAGTCGAAGAAGTGAAAAAAGTAATGACAGATAGTGGTTATAACTTTTCTCAAGAAGAATTTGAAACAGCCACTATCCAAATCTTGGACTTAAAAGAATCAGGTGAGTTTCACGAACTCAGCGAAGAGGAATTAGTGAGTACTGTTAGTGGAGGGTTCCGCAAATGGAACTGGCACAAATGGACGTGGCCTATTGATATTCAGCCAGCTTATGGAGTTGTGATCGAACCAATAGAACCTAAGCCTGACCCCTGGCCTACACCTCAGCCTCTTTATGGAGTTGTGATCGAACCAATTGAGGCTGTAGCAATGTATGGAGTGGTTATATCTGATGACCTAATTGTGAGTTCTAAGGCTCTATCAACTGAGGACCTATCGCTATGACTTATCACCGTACCAGTTACGCTGTTTGGGAAATTACTTTAAAATGCAATCTCGCCTGTAGTCACTGTGGTTCACGGGCGGGGAATGAACGGACCAAAGAACTCTCCACAGAGGAAGCATTGGATCTCGTCCAACAAATGGCAGAAGTTGGAATAAAAGAAGTCACCCTCATCGGTGGTGAAGCGTTTCTGCGTCCAGACTGGCTAGAAATAGCCCAAGCCATTACCCAAGCGGGAATGCTTTGCGGTATGACTACTGGTGGCTATGGCATTTCCCTGGAAACAGCACGCAAAATGAAAGCAGCAGGGATTCGCACTGTCTCTGTTTCCATCGATGGTTTAGAATCAACTCACGATCGCTTGCGGGGAAGAAAAGGCTCTTGGAAATACGCCTTTAAAACCATGAGCCATTTGCAAGAAGCAGGTATCTACTTTGGGTGTAACACTCAAATTAATCGTTTATCTGCACCGGAATTTCCCCGAATCTATGAATCTATCCGTGATGCAGGTGCCCGTGCTTGGCAAATTCAACTCACCGTTCCCATGGGTAACGCTGCGGATAACGCCGACATCCTTCTCCAACCCTATGAGCTACTGGATTTATATCCCATGTTAGCCCGTGTAGTTCGTCGCGCCTACCGAGAAGGTGTTAAAGTCCAGGCAGGAAATAACATTGGTTACTACGGTCCTGACGAGCGACTGTTACGGGGTCGGGGAAAGGAGCATGAATTCTCATTCTGGCAAGGCTGTTCTGCCGGACTTTCCACCTTGGGAATTGAAGCTGACGGAGCCATCAAAGGTTGTCCTTCCCTACCTACTACCGCTTACACAGGTGGTAATATCAGAGACCGTTCTCTTCGGGATATTGTTGAAAATACGGAACAATTGCGCCTGAATCTCGGAGCAGGAACACCCGAAGGGACAAAACACCTATGGGGTTTTTGTAAAACCTGCGAATTTGCCGAACTTTGCCGTGGGGGTTGCAGTTGGACTGCTCATGTTTTCTTCGACAAGAGAGGTAATAATCCTTACTGCCATCATCGCGCTATTGTCCATGCAGAGGGAGGCTTGCGAGAGCGGGTACTTCCAAAAGTCAGAGCGCAAGGTCTTCCCTTTGACAATGGTGAATTTGAGCTAATTGTGGAGCCTATGGACGCTCCTTTGCCAGAAAATGACCCATTACGCTTTAGTGCTGACAAGATCCAGTGGTCGGAAAGTTGGCAGGAGGAACTCGAAGTTGCTTACTCACTGACAGGAGGATAAATCATGGCAGAAAATTCTAAAATTGCCGAACTGCGGGAGGAAACAACTAAGGCTGAATCATCACCCCTGCTTCCGCGTTCAGCTTGGAATAGTCAATTAACCTACTTGAAGGTGCTTTTGAAAGCCAAGCAAGCTCTAGATAAAAGCGGAAATTTTTTAGAAGAAGATAGCAGAAAAATCTGATTTTGATTTGATTTGAGCATCAAGATTAAAAGTATTTAATAACACCCTATTACATTCTTAGAGATTTAAAATGACCACAGATTCTCAAACCCTCCAAGTTGCGGTTCAATATCATCGAGCCAAGCGCTTCACCGAAGCGGAGCATGGTTATCGTCAGGTTCTGAAAGAGCAACCTCAACATCCGGAGGCATTATACGGCTTAGGTATGCTGGCACAGCAAGTTGGTCAGTCCCAGGCGGCAGAAAAGTTACTCAGTGATGCCGTTTCTGTACAACCGGAGTTACTTAAGGCTTGGTTTAGTTTAGGCAATGTGCGTCAAGCCCAAGGTCGGTTCCCAGAAGCCGAATCAGCTTACCAACAAGCCATTACCCTGCAGCCAAAAGTAGCACCACTTTATAATAACCTGGGCTACACACTACAACAACAAGGCAAATTTGATGAGGCGATCGCCTGCTATCAAAAGGCTCTAGAGATTGATCCCAATTGTACCGAAGCGGATGTCAACTGGGGTAACGCCCTCCATGCCCAAGGTAAACTCTCCCCAGACAAGCAACTCCACTATGCACAACTAAATCACAAATTGGGGATTGCTCGGGAGCAAGCAAAGGATTTGCCGAATGCGATCGCTTACTATCGCCAAGCAATTAACCTGCAACCCGATTTTGCGTCAGCTCATTATCACTTAGGGGTGGCATTACAAGCACAAGGAGAATTAGAAGCAGGGATAGATTGCTTACAAACAGCTTTGCAAATCAACCCTAACTATGGAGAAGCTTATATGTGTTTGGGACTCATTTACCAAATACAACACCAATTAAGGGAATCTGCTGCTGCATATCGACAAGGCTTAAAGCTGATTAATCCTCACTATGCCGCCGCCATAGAAAGCCAGGAAGTTTCCGAATTTATTCCTGAAAAATATGCTTCGCCAGAGCTAGAACTAGGAGAAGTCACCGTTGGTGATTATCAATTCCCAGCGATTCCTCCCGTACCAGCTAGTGACAAGAAACGACCTTTCTTTTCTGTAATTATTCCCCTGTATAACCGCAAGGACTTTATGTTGGAATGTCTTGCTAGTGTATTGGCTCAGTGGCAAGGGGAAGAGGAAATGGAAATTCTGGTGATGGATAATGCCAGCGATCCACCTCTATTTGAATTAGTTAATGCCATTGGCGGTGGTATAGTCCGTTACTATCTCAATTCAGAAAACATTGGTCCACGGCGCAACTTTAATCGGGGAATTGCCCTCAGTCGGGGTGAGTGGATTCACTTAATGCCAGAGGATGAATCTGTACTTCCTGGTTATTATTCTCGGCTGAAGTCAGGTCTAGAGGGATGCCCTGATTCTGTGGGAGCAGCTTTTACAGGTTATGAAAATATTGATGAGAAAAGACAGGTGATTTTTACCCAAAAGCACCAGGGAATGGAAAGGGGTATCAATAAAACTTGGCTGCAACGGATTGGTGTTTCTAATCCCTTAAATCCTTGTGCCACAATCATTCGTCGGTCAGCGCACGAACACCTGGGAGCTTATGACCTCATTAACCTTTATACTCCCGACTGGGAACTATACAAGCGTATTGCTTCTTTCTATGATTGGTGGTGTGAACCAGAAATTCTCGCCCGTTACCGCCAGCATTCTAACAATATGTCCAGTGAAGTTTTCTTAGCTGGAGCACAAGGAGAATACTACCGCCTGGGCATCGAAATTTCTGAGAGTTATCTTCCCACCGAGCATCGTGCCGAGATTACAGCTAAATCTCGTCGCCATTACTTTAATGAGTGTCTATCACAATTGGCAATTCCTCTGCAAGCAGGCAATCTGGCTGGTGCATTTCGTCTGCTCCAAGAAGCTCTGAAAATTGATAGTTCTCCGGAAGCAGTGGCAAAGTTATTCTCTTGGCTAGCTACAGAACAAGCGGCTCCTCTGCGGAATGCGATCGCCTCGAAGTTGATTTCCAAACCCTCAAACGATAGCAACAGTCAGAATCTAGACAATTTTTACTTCGCTTATCCGTAATTGAGAGTTCTGTGAATATGGGTAAGGGCGTATAGTTATGCGCCCCTACAGATTGGGGATAGGGAAAACTAAACCATAGCTTGCTACTGACATAAGCCACCTCCGGTGTCTATCCTGCATAAATCAGTCACTATAAAAAATTAAAACATATATCATAAAAGGAATTTAGTCAATGATGACAACCTTAACGAGAATTTTACAGCCTTACTCCCTCGATCGCTTCTTATCCGAAAACTGGACTAAACGAGGGATCTTAATTCCTGGCGAGCAACCGGATAAGTTTCAGCATTTGTTTTCCTGGCAGTACCTCAATCATTTGCTGAACTTCCATCACCTTGATAAACTACGTTTCCTTCGAGATTACAAGGAAGTGTCTTCCTGCAATCCTAAAGACTGGGTTAAGCTATGCCAAGAAGGGGCGAGTTTAGTGATTAGCCATGTCGACGATCGTGTTCCGATGCTAGCTGAACTCATCTGGGCAATACAGCAAGAAATGGGGCATAGCGCTATCCATGCCAATATCTACTGTTCCTGGCCTTCTCACCAAGCATTCAAAGCCCATTACGACACCCACGAAGTCTTTATTCTGCAAATCGATGGGCAAAAGGAATGGTTTGTGTTCGAGGATACTTTTAAGTCTCCTTATCAAGAGGAAACATATCAACATCACAAGGCACCTGAAGGATCGCCTTACATCCACTGTGTCCTCAAGCCTGGTGATTTGCTCTACATTCCTCGAGGTCACTGGCATTATGCGATCGCCCGCGAACAACCTTCATTACATGTCACCTTGGGCATCCGTTGCTTCACAGGGCGAGATGCCCTTGAGTGGCTAGTCAAAACTGTTCAAGGAGAGGAAGCTTTGCGAAAAAATTTGCCCTTGACAACCCATGGAAATACCCATGATCTTGAAGCACACGTACAGCATTTATTCGATTCCTTAGTGACTCTGTTGGCTCGAGAAAAGGAGAGCCTTAGCCAGAAATATGCTGAGTTTCAAGCTAATCTCATGACTCGTGCCCCAGAAATATCCCTACCTAGTCAAGCTGGATTTAACTTCTTTGAGCAAGAACTTGACACTGTTTTGAGACAGCCCAAGTTCCAAAAAGTAAATATAGAACGGGTTGGTGAGACGGGGTATCTGTTACGAACTCCCCAAAAGCAGGTGAAATTTAAAGACTTGCCACCCAAAGTTATAGAAACTTTCGTGGAAAAAGTGTTTAGCCAGGAATCTTTTATAATAAGAGATGTTGCCCATTGGCTGCCAGAATGCGACTTAGATACACACATATTGCCTCTGCTGGCAGGTTTGGTTAAAGAAGGCATACTTATTGAGGATTCCCATCAAAGGGAAATTAGGGAAGAAGAAAAAACAAGTCTGAGTCAGGGAATGCCAAGACTACAGCCAAACAGTAATAGTACCTATGCTTTTAGCCACAGTTAATTATCTGCTATGAGTGAATTTCAAAGCAGCAGAATTCACTCCATTTAAAAAATCAAAAATTAAAGGCAAAAATATATATAAAAGGGGATTTAAGATGGCAACTTTTACTGAAGTACTGCAATTTGCTGTTCAACAACATCGAGCCAATAATCTACTGGAAGCGGAGCAGCTATATCGTCAACTTCTCAAACAACAACCCACTCACCCAGATGCATTACATGGCTTATGCACGCTGTCACAGCAAAAAGGAGAGTACCAACAAGCAGAAAGGTTGTTGAATCTAATCCTGAGCCTGCAGCCTAAATCTGTGAAAGGTTGGTTTAGTCTGGGTAATGTGTGGCAAGTTCAAGGTAAACTGCCCGAAGCAATTCAAGCTTACCAGAAAGTTTTAAGCCTACACCCACAATTAGTACCAGCTTACAACAACCTTGGTTATACCCTACAACTACAAGACAAATGGTCTGAAGCGATCGCCTGCTATCAAAAAGCCTTGGAACTTCAACCAAATTGTACTGAAGCAGATGTCAATTTGGCTAATGCACTTCACACCCAAGGTAAACTTCCACCAGAAAAACAGGCGCATTATGCACGATTAAACAACGATTTGGGTGTGACTCAGAAAAAAGCAGGGGATTTGAAAAATGCCATTGCTTATTATCGACAGGCGATCGCTTTACAGCCAGATTTAGGGATTGCTCATTATAATTTAGGAGAAGCCTTACAACTAGAAGGGAATTTAGAAGAAGCAATCGCTTGTCATCAAAAAGCACTATCACTCAATCCCAACGATGGGGAAATATACAAAAAGCTAGCCCACAACCAGTTGCATAAGATTTATAAATTACAAAATAAATTAAAACATCAAGATACTAACAAAAAATTAAAAATAGCATTTGTTTGTCAGCCCTTTGTCATGTCATCTTTTCCCAATCCTGTAGATTCCATTGGGATTTTAACCTATGAATTAGTAAGGCTTTTGGCAAAGGATTGTGATATTACTGTCTATACACCGGGAGAAAAGTTTCAAGAAGTAGTTCATGAAGGGGTAACTTACCGATATATTCCCATAAATACCGATACATCATTGCTCCAATATCTGGAAAAAATGCCTGGGTTTAAGAATCCCAAACAACCTCTATTTGCTTCCCGTTGGTATTACCTAGGATTTATTCTACAAGTTGCTAATGACCTCAGAAAACGGGAATGTGATGTTGTACACATCCACAATTTATCTCAGTTTGTTCCTGTTATCAAAGCTTTAAATCCTCGGACAAAAACTGTCCTACACATGCATTGCGAGTGGTTAAATCAACTCAACCGCAAAGCTCTAGCAGGGCGACTCCGCCATGCTGATTTAATCATTAGTCCTAGTGAATATATTAGCGAACAAGTCCGTAAACGTTTTCCTCAGTTTGCAGAACGCTGTCAGACTATATATAATGGTGTTAATTTTGAACGTTTTCTCGATACCTCTGTGAATCAGAATCACCAAAATCAGGTGAAAAAGTTACTTTTTGTGGGCAGAGTTTGTCCAGAAAAAGGTTCCCATATATTGTTAGAAGCT
>JAAUYK010078859.1_pt1 | contig 12996 bp, 16 predicted proteins | sample 7278021 | NCBI WGS metagenome assembly JAAUYK01 (sample SAMN14350223, study PRJNA611818) | marine sediment metagenome | isolation source: surface marine sediment (1.8m) | place: French Polynesia: Moorea | collected 2018-08
CAGAGTGTGTCAGGTCGGGTACCGGTCAGGGTGCTCCGGAACCGCGTAGCATTTATCCAACCCCGATTCTGATCGGTTTCAGTGGGGTTGATCTAACAGGATGATGGAACATTAAAGAGCTTTTTACGGAAAATGTTAAAATAATATTCACGAAACATGTCATGTAAGAAAGAGCGTTAGAAAAATGGAAAAAATTAAATGTTTATTTTCTTATGAATTTTTAAATAATATAAACATAATTTATCGTTCAAGTTTGTATGTTTTAAATTCCATTGTATAGGGTTTTTTATTATATTTTCATAATATAAAACAAATAAAATACAATAGTATCCGCATCCTTGAGATTGAATATTTTGAATTGCACTTATATTGTAAAATATGTTCAATTCAAAAGAATGAAGGAATTGATATATACTGTTAATGAAACAAGAAATACCAAAAGTATCAATATAACAAATACATTTTTTATCGGCTAAAATTGTTACAAAATGTGAACCAATTTCATTATATTTAGATAAATTTACAATTATGCTAAATGGAGGTTTCAAATTTGGGATATTATCAGCAGAAAATACTCCTTTAAAATATTTGCAATTCAGCGTATTAAGATAAGTTTCAATCTCAATATTTGTTAATGGTGAAGAAATCATTTTAGACATATTCAATATATGCTCGTTTTTCTTTAGGTAATATTAAGTATTGGGAAAAAGTTCCCAATACAATTAATGTAATTTGTGTAGTCAGTGCAGAATATAGTGAAATTTTAATGTCAAGATTTCCTTTCTCATGTGGATGTTGATGATAACCATTACATTTATCAGGTGTTAAATCAAAAGCAAATAAAGCACAACCATTTTCAAACATTGTTGGCGTAATAAAACTTCCACCTTCAGTTCTATAACTTTGTCCTGTATTATCAAATAAATATCGATATGCTCGAGCAGTCAAATGTCTACCAAAATCACATGTTATACGTTCGGATGGAATTGTAGCATTATTAACCTTTAAATAGATTTCGTTTAATGAATTATGTTTAAAATTAAATGGATTTTTATTTAAAGCTCCATCAAAAGCGCTACTATCGACCATCCCACATACAACTGTGTTAGGTAAGATACCATTAAAACAACTATCAAAATCCAAACTTGATAATCCCCTGGCGAATTGTTTATGTTTCACAACAACTTTGGAAAATGGAAGGGAAAATGGATTTTTTTCCCATAATGACATATGTTGCGCTCGATGTTCTAAGCTGAGGTCTATGTAATTGACGTGTAATTTTAATTTTTTAATAATTAATTTATATTTTGCTGTTGCGTTTGTTGTTTGATTTGACATTAAATGAAAATCAGTTTTTGATTTATGTAATGTGATATCAATTGGAATTCTTGGTGGAAAAAGTCCGTCAAGTTGTAAACAGTCAATAGGTAATCTATCTATAACCTGAACAGTTTTAGACAAAGCAATCCAATTTTTTCTTGTATTAAATGATGCATTTGCACCACTACCACTACTTGTTCCTTCAAAATATTTAGCTTTATCCATGACAAAACCACCAGTTGCTTGACCTGTTCTCAATTTTTCAGGTGAAAAAGAAATGAGATTTTCCAAATAGGCTTTATAAGCTATATTTTCTTGAGTTAAACCACTTATTAGTTCTTTATTAATAGAAACTGTTGCGTGACTAAACACAGACCAAAGGATATTATTTACAGGAGCAACTATGTCAGTACCAGCTAAATCTGCTGAGCCTTTTTTTACAAGAAATTCCATTTCCAAAAGCATTGAATTTGTTTGAATGTATTGAAAGTCGTTAGCATTTATTTGAAAAGTGTAAGGTCCATCTGATTCTAAATTTGAAGCTGTGAATGCGGTTTCTACATTTGTTAATAAGGAATAATCATAAATAGGTTGATTAAACATTTGATGCATTGGATTGAGAAGATCATTTTGAGTCACATTTGCAGTTATTCCTCTATTAACGCCAAATTCAGTCATGATAAAAAATATAAAATGAGTTGTGAAAAGACAAAAACGATGATAAGTTGATGTATTAAATTTTCTAATTTTTTCAATTCTTAAGTATTAGTCTTATTTTTTATTCAGAGTAAAGTAGAAATATTTAAGTTATAAAAGTGATTTTTAAACAATTTTTTAATATGGAAACTTGAAACATGACATATTGAACAGATTAAATGTAAATCTTTTAAAGAGCTTTTTTCATGCGGATTGAAATTAAATTTATAGCAATAAAATAAGTATATTATTAAAGCTGATAAACTTTGTGGTCTAATATTCAAACATTTTTCTTTATGATTTGTCTTTAAATTATTAATAATTGCTTCGATATTAGATTTGTCTTTATAATTCCGTTTTTTGGGATTTTCATATGATAAGAAAGAAATATATCTTGATATTAGAATATCATATTCATTTTGCATTTTGTCATTCTGATTTGAAGAATTAGTGATTTTCATATATTTTTGTATTTCATTTAGTTTTCGTATATTAATATCTAACCATTTTGAAACTGTTTCAGGACTATGCATCAGATTATTATTTTTTAAAAGCCAATATAATGCAAATCCAACAAGTTCATTGGAAGAAAAACGTTTCTTTATCAACTTTTGTTCTTGTTGTAATTGAGCTGTTTTTGTAAGCACTTGTTCGTAAATAAATTTGGGAATAACATTTTTTTCATATAATTTATCCAATTCTAATGAACATGAGGTTTTATATTTATATTCATTTTCTGTATGTGTTGATGAATCTTGATTGCGACTAATGTATAAATTGTCTAAAACTCTTGCACATTTTGAACAAATAATAAAACCTTCTCGTTCATCATGTATTTGAAAATTTATAGGATGATCACACGTCATCTTGAATAAAAGATTTTAGTATTGTTAAAACTTTTAAAATATTTTTATCCTTTTTAATCCCAACTATAGTAAATTTTCCATTTGAAAATAAAATAATTGTTCCCCATTTTTTCATTTGACTTATATTTTTTCTGTTGCGTCTTTTCCTTTGTATATTTATGAAAAGTCCAGGGAAGAATTGAATATCATATTTCACATTTGTTATAAAATAAAACGTTTCTTTATATTGAAAAATACTTGTATTTTTTCTTAATAACAAGTCTTTAACAGCGTTTAAATCAATAGTTTTAAGAAATAATTCACCATAAATTGTTAAATTATCGATTTTGATATTTGAAAAAATATGATTTAAACAAAAATAGCATACACATGTTTTTGTTTTCTTATCATTATCTAAACATTTTTTGTTTTTAAGATGATAAACGTTCAGTAGATGTTTTAAAGCTTTTTTCAAATCTGAAAATGTTTTAATTTTTGTAATATTTATATGACCGTTGTTAAATATAATATACACAAATTTATCTCTATGAACCCAATAATTACAATGTTCCTTAATTTTATAAACATTGAAACATTTATTGTTAAGAAAGTGAAATAGAAATGGAGATTTTATTTTACACTGAACTTTGAAATTAACTATTTTATATATGATACGTGAAGACATTCTTTTACTACTAATCTATTTTCCTTATGTGAAGACTTTATATAAACATGTCTGGAAAATAAAAAACTTGTTTTTATTTATCCTTTTTCTCCTATATATTGAGTTATGTGTTAAATATGTTTTCATTAGTAATTCGTTTGTTCATAAAGTTAGTTTTATATTTTCCAAAATGGTGTCGTGTAATTTTTGTGGAGCTATTTTCACTCGCCGTTCAAATTTAAAACGTCATATTGAACGTATGCATACATATACCAGACCAAGACATATATGTATTTTGTGTAAAAAGGCGTTTATAAGTTTAAGAAGTTTTAACTATCACAAACAGTCACACAAACCTACAGACAATCATTTCCATTTGATAAGACAAGGTCTAAACAATACTTGCCAGGTATATCAAAAAGTGTTTAATAATAATATCGCAACAACAACTGAAGCATATGACAGTGTGAAAAGTTCAATAAGAAATTTTTTGAAATATCAGTTATTACAGCAAAAGTCGTTCAAGTGTCAATCAATTTTAATAGTAGAACTGGTAAAATTAGATGCGACTAACACCTATGTAGAAGATCGTTTTGAATTTTATGTTCGAAGTTCTTCTCATTTGATTACAAGTTTACGAGACGTAAGACGCTTTATTCGTGTTTCAAGAATTGAAACTGAATTACGTGTAGATGATTTTGTTTCACATGGAACTGGTTGGAGATTAAACGATGTCATTGCTTTAAATCTTGAATTAGGCAAATGTAAACCATTAAATGCTGGATGTGATTTAACTAAGGAAAAAAAGATTGTCATTAAAAAAATTAATGAACTATATAAACTGCTACCTCAGAATTCATTTTTTGATGAAACCGGACTGCATAATCAATATAAAAGGAAATTGAAACAAACATGCGATAATAAGTGTTTCTTAGAAGCAATCGCTTCCTTTTTTTTAAAGAAGCAAAGAAAAGACATAACAAAGTCAAATATTAAGAAATTCATTAAAAAGAAATTAAATGTGAAAGTGAATTTTCCTATCAAATTGACTTCGATAAAAAAATTTGAAAGAGATAATAAATTGTTAAATCTCAAAATAAATGTTCTAATCGCATCTTGTGATGTAGAGGAAAATATTTTTAATATTTATCCCATATATGTTAATCCATTCAAAAAAAGTGAAAATATTATAAATTTACTATATTATGAAACTAAAACTTTATCTAAAACTAATAATTGTCATAAAGTTGATGGACATTTTTTATTAATTGATAATGTTTCCAACTTTTTAAACTCAAAACATAGATCTAATCATAAATTTTTTTGCATCAATTGTTTAAATGGACTTTCTAGAAGAACAACACTTAAAAGACATGAAAAATTATGTTTTGAATTTAAACCTCAAGTTGTTAGAGCTCCTGAACCACCTATTAACTATGTTTATTTCAAAAATTTTAATAATCAATTTTATTCTCATTTTATTGGATTTTTTGACTTTGAAGCAATTTTACAATCCCCTCAATCGAAATGTTCAATTTGCATTGAAAATTCCATTTGTAATCATAAAACAAAAATTGAACATGATCAAATTCCCATCTCTTTTAGTATTATTATTACAGATAAAAATAAAAAAATTGTGTTTAAAAAAGTTTATTCTGGAGAAGATTGTATGTCTGTTTTTATAGATACGCTTATTAATGACATTGAACCGCTATTATTAAATGTTTTAAATACTAATACCCCTCTTAAAATGTCTGCTGAAGATTTAGATAAATTTCAAAAATGTAACAAATGTCATATTTGTCAGAAAAGGTTTTCAACTGTAAAAAAAGGCAAAAGAAAAGTTATGGATCACGATCATTTAACAGGGAAATTCATTAATGGGGCCCATCAAGATTGTAATTTACAACGACAAGAACATAAGAAAATTCCTTTATTTTGTCACAATCTTATAGGTTATGATTCACATTTCATTGTAAAAGCTATGAACGATAATGTTAACAATTGTAAATTAGAATGTCTACCTTATAACACTGAGAAATTTCGTGTAATTCATTTAAACAGTTTTATTTTGTTGGACAGTTCAGCATTTTTAAATGCAAGTTTGGATACGTTATCTTGTGAACTGAAACAATTAAAGGAAAATTCAAATTTTAATTACCCTCTTCTAAATCAAGTAAATCTTTATCAAGCACATGAACATGAAAAGAAAGAATTGATTTTACGAAAAAGTTTTTTTCCATACGAATTCTTATCAGATGTTTCTGTTTTGAAACAAAAAAGTTTTCCAAACAAAGCTGCTTTTTTTTCTAAACTAAAAAATAGTCATATTTCCCAAACCGACTACGATCATGCAAAATATGTATATGAACAATTTAATTGTAAAAATTTTCAATCATATATGGAATTGTATTGCCTCACTGATGCAACAATTTTGGGAGAAATTGTGTGGCAATTTCGCGATGAAATTATGAATGACACCAATTTAGATATCTGGTAATTACATTAATATTTTTATTTATCATTAGCAATTATACTAATTTTTATTTATTTTCAGTAATTACATTTCACTTCCTCAACTTTCATATGATATGATGTTGAAAACTACAGGTGTCCAGTTGGAACTAATGACTGACTTGGATCAAATTTTATTTGTTGAACAAAACATTCGAGGAGGTCTCTCTTATATTGGTCAACGTTTTTGTAAAAAAACACCAGACAACGACCTACTTTATATAGATGGTAAGCACATGTGTAAAGTTCAGAAAGCATTGTGTTTTGAATTCAGTTTCCTTGTTGTTAATAGTGTGTTCAGTTATTAAAAAATGTGCAGAACCTATTGCGCTTTTCAGGCATTGTTGGTTTTGATCCCAACAATTTTTGGATCTGTATTTATTTTAATCACTTATGAATTGAGCAAAGAGAAAAACACTTCTTTCGCTCTTGTAGAAACATTAAGGTATGTGTCATTGGTGTGCTACGTGACGGGAATGTTGATGCTCTTTCAATGCTTTTACATTCATCTGCACCGTGATTGGTCAATTCTGACAATTCGTGATGTTATGTGCTGTAGCACATTGTGGTTTGATTTCATATCAACGGATGCACTTCCAAACTGGTTCGAAAACGATGATATTGAACAACAACACCAACCTTTTCCCACAAACCCAATTCCAATTCCTTCACCCACTCTGTTTTCATACAGTGAATCAGATCCTCCCCCTTCATATCAAGAAGTAATGGAAATGGAAAGTATGACATCATCTCCGATTGACGAAGACCATGAAGACAGTGAACAAGACGTTGCTAGTTCTAGATGTTTTTCACGTCCTTTATCAGTTATTCATGAAGAACAAGAAGATGAGGAAAATGAAGATTTTTCAAGACCCTTGCCCTATTCCCCACCATGTTTATTAACCCTCACAAAGTAAGAACAAGAACAAGGAAACTGAATTTAAACAATGTTTTAATTATATATGAATATTTTTATTTATTTTTAACATTGAATTATTTTATTTTTTCATTTCCAGCGAATAACTTATATGGCTATGCACAGTCATTCCCATTACCAATTGGTCGATATGAATGGATGTCACTTGATGAAGCTCAGAAAAATGATTGGGAAAATGTAGACATAAATGGTAAATATGGATATATTTTGCAAGTCGATTTAGAGTATCCAAATTATTTACACAAAGATCACAGTTCATATCCATTAGCGCCTGAAAAAATGAAGATTTCTTTTGACCTTTTAAGTGACTACGCAAAAAAATGTCACGAGTTTTTTTATGGAAATCAAAGTTATAAAGCTGAAAAATTAGTTAGTACATTAGGTCCAAAATTAAATTATGTCATTCATTTTGCAAATTTACAGTTTTATTTACAAATGGGGTTAAAACTTTCCAAAATACATAGAGTTTTACGTTTTGAACAGTCACGTTTTTTAAAACAATACATTGATTATTGCACTGCAAAACGTCATAATGCAAAATCTGATTTCCAAAAGAACATCTGGAAGCTCAGTGCCAACTCTTGCTACGGTAAATTCATCGAACAAGTAAGAAATAGATTGAAATGTCATTTAATTACAAAACAGGAAGTATTAAAACGCAAAATTACCAAAAATGAATTTTCACACTTCAAAATAATTAAAGAAAATTTAGTTGCAGCATTTTCCAATCAGACTAAAGTTACTTTAAACAAAATTTACAGTGTTGGTTTTTCAATATTGGAATTTTCTAAACTTTTCATGTATAAAAGTTACTATTTACATATCAAACCACATTTCAAAACTTGTTCTGTTTTATTCACAGATACAGACTCTTTCTGCTTATCAGTTTCGAAAAAAGCACAAGACAAAGATACAGATGCATTAGATCTTTTACAACATCTTATGGATTATTCAAATTACGATAAAAATCACCCCAAGTTTGATAATTGTAGAAAAGGAAAATTGGGATATTTTAAAGATGAAACCAAAGGGTTAAAGATTTTAGAGTTTACTGGGATTCGTTCGAAAACATATTCGATGAAAATTGCGCATGGTAAAGTTATTAAAAGGTCAAAAGGAATTTCAAAAGCATATCAAAGTAAAATAGCTTATAAAGACTTTAAAAAATGTTTAAAACACATTGTTCAACATAATGTGGTGCAATATAATATTAGATCAAAAAATCATCATTTACAAACGTTGAAAGTTTCAAAATTAGCTTTTTCATCTTTTGATGACAAAAGGATGCTCTTAAATTGTGCTGTACATTCATATCCATATTTTTCAAAATTTCTTGTAAATAATAATTTTTTCTGTCAAATATGTAATAAATGATAATATACGTTTTAACTTTATTTTTCACTTGGATTTTTTTTCACACGAAAATGGAAAAAGAAACACGAAGAAAATAAAAATATCTTATGTCTAACACATAGTTTTGCTTTTTTGAGTATGTAAAAGTAAAGAAATTGATCTTGGTACTTAAATTACATGCAGTAAAGTGCACTGAATTTTGCTTTCTTTTTCATATTTGCTAATTGACCTTTGACGAAGTAACACCTCATTCCAACAAGTGCATTAATTATTATGACGTTTTGTTTGAATAATTCCATTTTTGCATTCGTAATTGTTTCGATTTTGTTAATCAGAATAATTGTTAGAATGGTAAGAACAATTCAAATATATCGAGTTTTTGCAAAATATTTATTTCGCGTATTATAAATAGACAATGTGGGTTTGTTATGCGATCTGCAATTATCTCCATCGCAGAAGAGCAATCAATTGTCTTCAAAAACGATCGATGAAATGTCTTGCAGAAAGAAGAGAAAATGAGGAAAAACTGGAACAACAACGTCAAATCAAACGGGAGAAAAAGCTGATGAATTGGAAACCGGGTAAAAAGAAACCAAAGTTGAATAAAGAAACCAGACAAAGAAAGGAGAATTATTGAAATAGCAATTTGAAAAAGGAATGAAAAAGTAAGAGTGAATGTAAGAATGAAAATAAAAACTGCTGCAGTATTAAATATCGTATTACGTTATTTTATTTTCGTGTTGTATTTTGAATAAACGTTAACATTAAATTTTTTAAATCATCTGCATTAATTTTAGTACTTAAAATTTGAAAAAAATTTATGCAAAGTAATGTCATTAGTGTACAGATTAACAAAAAGCATTTATATTTTACACGACATATTTCTACACATCGAGACTTGATTCTGTTTTTGTCATTGACCTGATTGTCAGATAAATCGTTTTGAATTTCATTTCTAAGTACATCAATGACTGTTTCAACCGACATAGTTTTAGGCTTCAAAATATAACGTTTTTAGCTTCAAAATATAATGTTTAAATAAAAACAAAAGAAAATCGAAAAATCAAGCTTAAGTTATGTTAAATCTAAGAAGGTGATATTTATCAACTTTTTACTATTACTGTTACTGATATTATAAAATTTACTGAATTTACTACTAAAAATATAAAGTACTTACCTTAATTATTACTCGATACTACTTACCGTTTTATGTTAACGTAAAACTATGTCGGTTTTGTACTAAATTAATTTTTAGAATTATGATTATGTACATATCTTAAAATTAAGATTAAAAATTGTGACCCATTTTCCTGAAAAGGTTGTTTCAAGTCAAGCCTGATCGTTTGTGCCTATGACAAGCGCAATCCACTTCATCCATTTCATCGATGACAAGTTTCTTTGTTGAACTGTTGATTGAATCAGATTGAGTGTTGTTGTCATCAAAGTTCATTCTAGAAACTGGCGAATTGTTGACAAGTTGATTTTTAATAGAATTGTTATAAATTTCTTGGAGAATATCCATGTAAACTCTCATGAGATTTTGAATGTTCAAATTCATTTGTGGTTCTTTTTCCAAATCTGAACAACTTTTCTCAACCATTCGTTTACAAGTTGGATCTGGCAATTGAAAAATGATTTCATGATCACCATTATGTAAATTTCTCATGACTTGAATATAGAGAAATGTATTTTGCAATCCATATCCATAATCACGAAGAAAACTATTTAGCTGTGCTGTAATAAATAAAATCAAAATTAAAATACATTTTATTTGAAAACAAAAGTTTAATTTTATTTATTACCTTTAATATTAATGTCGTCTGCCATTGTTCAGTTAGATGTTTCCACCTGAATAAATTTCTAATAACTGATAAATACAGTATGTTTTTAACGTAATTTATAGTATGAAACATAATCGTATCTAAACTTGTTATATTTTGTAGAAAACGTTTTTACTTTGAAAAAAGTTGACTTAAAAGTGGAATAATTGTTCCTAAAATTAATGCCAAACTTCCTCCACTTTGAATGATATTTTGTTTCTTTTTTTTCATTGAAACAGTTTTTTTATTACACAACATAAACTTTTTCTGATGATTTAAAGGAACATTAGTTCTCAAAAAATGTAATAATTCTTCATCCAGTTTTATAATGTTTCTTTCAAATATTTTTTCTAGAAAAAGATATAATGCTTTACAAGCTTTTGCATCTAAATGTTTAATTAAACATTCGCGAGTTTTTCGATCAGTATGAGCTATTAAATTGAAAATAGGAAAATAGGTTTTTAAGGTTTTTAATTCTTTTGTATTTGTCATTGTCAAATTTTTAAGTTATAAACAGTATCTACCTCATACATATATATATAAATAATCTTAAATAGTCTTGCTTTTAGATAATTATATTTATTTCGAAACAGTATATGTTATCATTGGTGATTCCTTGGGTAAAATATTAGTTCTTAAACGAATTAAATCAGGAGTATTTTGATGAAAATCAAATAAAATATATGAATGCGGTTTTTGTAATGCATTTTCTACAGATTCAATAGCCCATTTAGGATTTTTAGCAAAACATTTATAAATAACGTTTCGTATTTGTCTACTGTTCATTGGATTTTTGAAATAGATTAAATACATACAGTTTGATGTAATTTCTCTAAACCAACTCGGTTTATTTGGAAATAAATATTGAGTCAATAAAAATATATGTGTATTCCAATGATGTGCTCCAACGCCAAATAATGAACGTATGCTTTCATGTAATTCATTCGCGAAATCATCGATCAAAATAACAGATCCTCCAATATTTTTATAAAATTCTACTCTTTCCTTTACTAAATTATAAGTAGGAACTTGATTAATAAACTCAGAAATAAGGTTTTTGTTTTCTTCATAAATAGGTTGATATTCTTTATAATACAATATAACATTTCTCATGCACCTGGGATCTTGAAAAAAGTAATTTGGATGTTTTAATATTTCAAAAACTAGTGTACTTTTACCACTTCCAGTATTTCCAGACACCAATATTGTTCCAGGATTTTTAAACCTAACATCATATGTTTCCGTATACATTTTTATCAACGTTAACAATTTGAAACACATCTGTAAATGTGCTTAAATATATTTTGATTGAATTTAGAACAAGTGTCAATGATATCAATTTGTGTTAAGTGACAATGATTTCATGTTTACATTAATTAAGATCTGTTAAAATAGTTAACATACATATATACATATAAAAAGATATAAAAGCGAAATAATCTGTAAAAAAGTTATCAGTTGTTCAATTCAGTTGCTCACATTTCCATCCATAAAAGAAAAATGAGTCAAGAGTCTAATTTAGATTCAGAATCTTCAGTATATTCTGACGAAGAGGAGGAAGTTGATTCGGAAATGGAGGACTTCATCGATGATTCTGACGCCTCGGAAGAAGTTGAATCTGATGAATCGTGGGAAGCAAGTGATGAAGAAGATGATGAAAACATCAATGAAAAATTAGAAAAAAAGAAAAGAAAAAGAAATACAAAATTAAGCGGTGGGAAAAAGCCAAAAAAGCCAAAGTAAGTCTTATTTAAGGAAAACTAATATTACACATATTGATTTTCAGAAACATTTCTTTTATTTTTCAGAAATGGCAAAACGAAAATATTGGCGAAAAATGAATCCAAAAAGAAGAAAAAGAAAATATCGGCGAGTAATGAGGCGAAAAAGTAATAAAATATTAACATTTTTATTATATTTCTATTTATTTAACAGTGTCAATATTTTATTACAGATCTTCCAACCCCATTTCGTCCAAACAGACGATGAAGAACGAAAAAATGGAGGAGAATGAAAAAGATAAAGAAACATTAATGGGAACTTCAACAAATGTGATGAATGGAAATGGACAAAGCAGCGAAATTGTGGATTTGTCAGCCTCGGGTGAACTTTATGATAAGAAGACTTATCTAATTCACGAAAATTTAACTATACATGTAGAGAAAGTTAAATTACGACAAAATTTTTCATATCAGGCATTAGTCTTTACTCGTCTCCCTAAAAATGATGTTGAAGAAAAGGAAAAAGATCAAGTTCAAAAAGATGAAGAGCAACCTATGGAAATGGGGAAAAAAGGCAAAGGAAAAAAAGACAAGGAAAAGAAAAAAATTTCTCCATTTAGATTTCATATTAGGGCAGACGTCACTCCAAAAATAATAGACGCTTTAACTCAAATAATGAATCCAAAATGAAATGGAGTTTGAAGTTTTCCTCAGTCGAATTTATAAAGTTATGTTAAACAATATAATTATGTTAGTCAATAAAAATTGCAATTAGTGTAAAGTTTATTTCATTTTTTTCCTTAAATTTAAAGTTAAATAAGTATTTAAATTTTTATTCAAAAATGAGAGTTCAAATCCGTCTAAATTTTTAAGAATAAAATGCATATTATGAATTTTACATATTGAAAAATATGATATTTCTTCAGGTTTGTAATAGAAATAACTATCGATTAATTCATTTTTCTTGTTAATCTCAATTTGATTTTTATAATCTGGATGAGGTAAAGTTAATTCTACATCAATTGGTATACATTGAAATACTTGATCATATGATTCACCAACTATATGTGGATTAATACCATCACAGTTGAGAAAACAAAAATGGGGAGTTAATCTTTCTTTAAAG
>JAAUYK010029426.1_pt1 | contig 12995 bp, 11 predicted proteins | sample 7278021 | NCBI WGS metagenome assembly JAAUYK01 (sample SAMN14350223, study PRJNA611818) | marine sediment metagenome | isolation source: surface marine sediment (1.8m) | place: French Polynesia: Moorea | collected 2018-08
GGCGCTCCGATAATTCTACATATTCAATGTGGATGTCATCTGAAGGAGGATGGGTTGACACCCCAAAACTGCCGGTCACCCTACACTCCAGATTATCGATCTCGCTTACAGCTTCGCGATAACGCTCAGCGGCTAAAACCGCTTCCTGCAAATTGGTATCCGGCAACAAAACAATAAATTCTTCTCCCCCATAACGGGCCACATAATCGGTTGCACGAGCCAGTTTTCGGGCTGATTTAGCTACTTCAACCAGGGCATTATCGCCTGCGATATGACCATAGGTATCGTTATATTCTTTAAAATTATCGATGTCGAATAGAATAATGGATAAAGGAATTTTGAGCCGTTGAGAGAACATCAACTGGTTTTCGAGTTCCGCAAAAAAACTGTAACGATTACCAACCTGGGTCAGATTATCGGTCCGCGCCATTTCCAATAATGCCCTATTGCGTTCTTCCAAAAGATCAGCTTGCTGCATGATTTTTTCCTGGAAATTCTGACGACTGATTTCTCCTTCCAACCAAATAGCCATGAGTTTCAGGGCATCGATATCGATCTCGGTAAATTTACGCTCATGGGCAAAGGGACTGGAAAAATTCAGGGTGCCATAGAACTTACCATCAACCGTGAGCGGAATACCGATATAGGACTCCAATTGAAAAGCGGCATAAGCCGGATGCGTATTCATATCAGAACGCGCCACATGTTCTACCCCAAAGGGACCGTCCGCTTCTAATGTTCTGGAACAATAGGTTTCAGGCAGGTTGAATTGTGCTTCATCATTCAATGGTACATCATCAGGTGATACCTGGTGTTTCACCTTATAAACATCCCCTTCAATATGGGACAATATGCCGATATCGAGTTCAAAGCGCTCGCAACCCAGCATTAATAAATCCTTAACCAGCGCAGGAAATCCTCTCTCATGCTGTGAAGTGATTTCGTAGAGCTTACGAATAACCTTTTCGTTCTCTGTCATGTCCATGATGAGATCAGCCTATAAAACATTCGTATCATTATTATTTGCTTAACCTTAAGTAAAGATTATCGCCAAATTTTTTCTAGCTGTATATAACCCGCAGCATTTTTTAGACGTTTTTAAGACCATCGAAATAGACTGGCAGAAATCGTCAATAATAATAAAGTCAGGCCACCGAGCAGACCAATTTCAAAAGCAACTCCCGCAATACCAACACCATCAATCATGATGCGTCTTGCGGCTTCCACCAGATGTGTTAAGGGGAACAAGTTGGAAAGAAACTGGGCAGCCGGGTGTGTACCCTCCATGGAAAACCAAACTCCAGACAAGATCATCATCGGCCAACTGAGCAAGTTTAAGAAACCATCCGCGACCTCTTCGGTTTTTAATCGCGTAGCGACAATCAAACCCATGCTGGTCAGACAGGCCGCCCCAGTAAAAAAAACTAAAAACAAAGCGAGATATGATCCGCGCATGGTAAAGTCTACAATTAAGTCAGCACCGATATAAACCATCAAGGTCACCACGGTTATAATGATAAGACGTGCAATGACCTGAGCAGAAAGAAACTCAAAGGGGGTCAAAGGCGTTGCCTGTAACCGTCTTAATACCCCATTTTTACGATAGCGTACGACGACCCAACCAACGCCCCACAGGCAAGAAAACATCATGTTCATGGCCAGTACGCCAGGCATTACCCAATCCACGTAACGGATGTCTTTACCACTGACGAGTTCACGCTGTATGGGTATGACTTGTGTTTCAAACGAGGCTGATAGCAATTGCTCGACAACATATCCATTCGGCGAGTGCTCGTTAACCCAGTAACGTCCACGTTCTCGTAGATCAATCAGCATATCAAACTGATGCCGTTGCACCTTGATAATTGCAGTTTGCAGGTCATCCACATCGATAAAACGAACATGCCGGGTATCAAGGAAATTCAGAGTGACCTGATCTGACTGGGTGCCATGATAAAGCGCCACTTTGTAAAGACTTTCATCTTCACCACTGAAAATAAAGGCAAATCCAATAATAATCAGTACGGGCATGACCAGGTTCCAAGACCAGGAAGCAGTATCCCGATAGAATTCCCTAAACCTGGCGCGCATGACCGCCATCATTCTGTTTACATTGATCATTAACCCCTAGCTCCGTAATGCATGACCTGTTAACTTGAGGAAAAGATCTTCCAGGGTGGGGGCACTGATCTGGCAATCTCCCAGGCTGAAACCTATGTCTTCAAGGCGCAAGATGGATTCAGGGACATCATTTGTGAATAACTCATAATGACCATCAACCAGCTTTATATCCTCTGGGAGCTGCTCTGGCTCCTTTACAGCAGATTCAGGAAGCCGAATAATGCTGGCTGAAAAATGTTGCTTTAACAGGTCATCAGGTTTTCCTTCGATAATAATCTGTCCCTGGTCCACAATGGCGATTCGGTCACATAAACGATAGGCTTCTTCCATATAGTGCGTCGTGAGCAGAATCGTTTTTCCAGCCTGTTTGATACCTTCAATCAGGGACCAGAAATTTCTTCGTGATTGTGGATCCAGACCCGTTGTAGGTTCATCGAGAAAGACCAGTTTCGGATCATTAACCAGCGCAATGGCCAATAGGAGCCTCTGCCTTTGACCACCGGATAATTTGCGAGTGTCCCGGTTTATAAACTCCTGTAAATGGCATAGCTGTATTAATTCTTCCAGGTTCGCCGGTGCCTTATAAAGTGCAGCGAACATGTACAAAGCTTCCTTCACTGTTTGAAAATCTTGCAATGATGTCGTTTGAAATTGAATACCAATCTGGTGCCTAAAACGTTCATCAACTGGTTGTCCCTGGTACAAAATGTCACCATCATCTTGCCGAATAATGCCTTCCAAGATTTCCATGGTCGTGGTTTTACCGGCGCCATTGGGCCCCAACAAGCCATAACAACTGCCTGCCTCTACCGCAAAACCGATACCATCGACGGCGCGTACTTCAGGATAAGTTTTAACCAGCCCCCTGGCCTCTAATATGATCGACATGGTTTTAATTCTACACTTCGCGCATTCCGAGCAATTCTTTAATCTCGAATTCCAGTTTCTCTAAGGTAACCTGTTGTGCTGGGATCAGAGATCCCGCTAATAATTCAATACGATTAAAAAAACCCCGGGGAAACCATTGGCTCATCGCTCGTCCATACCGACGACTGAAAAAACTCCCCCATAATCCTTTTAACGCTAGCGGTACAACCGGTACTGGATTGTTTTCCACCATTTTGAGTACACCCCTCTTGAAAGCACTCAAACGCCCATCTCGAGTGATCTTTCCTTCAGGAAAGATACATACAACCTCCCCATCCTCCAGGGCCTTCGATACTTCTTCAAATGCTCGCTTCAGCATCACCGGGTCATCGACCACACTTGCAATAGGAATCGCCCGAGCCGTTTTAAAAATAAACGACAATACGGGCTTCTGATAAATGTTGTAATCCATGACAAAACGGATAGGCCGGCGTACACACCCTGCCAGAATTAAAGCATCAATGAAACTCACATGGTTACATACCAGGATACAGGCGCCCTTATCTGGAATATTCGACAGGTTTGTTTTTTTAACGCGATAAATCAAATGAATCAATAACCAAACCAGTAGACGCATGAAGAACTCAGGCACCAGAGTAAAAATCCACATAGCGACAGCGATATTCATCAATGCAATGACCAGAAAAAGTCCCGCAATGTTCAATCCGGCGGCCAAAGCAAACAAACTGAAAACGGTGGCCAACACCATGAATAAAGCATTGAGCACATTATTGGCCGCAATAATCCGGGCCCGTTTATTGACTTCAGAACGTGACTGCACCAATGCATAGAGCGGAACGATATAAAAGCCTCCAAATGCTCCAAGCATAAAGACATCAACCAGCACACGGATATTATGACTCTGCCCCATAAACTCAGCTGGCTCCATTAACTCCGCTCCGACCACCCCCATGTGTGTAAAATAAAAATCCATGCCAAAAAGCGTCAGGCCCAAGGAACCGATCGGCACTAACCCGATTTCGACAATACGTCCGGATAATTTCTCACATAGAAAAGATCCAGCACCGATACCAATTGAAAACAGTGCCAGTAAGATCACGTACACCTGCTCATTGCCTCCAAGCTCATAACGAACGAAATTCGGCAACTGGGTGACATAGGTAATACCCAGAAACCAAAACCAGGAAATACCCATGATTGAATAAAATACGGTCTGATTCACACGCGCATGATGAAAACTCTCTTTGACCTGCCGTAATAAGTGAAAATCAATGTTAAGTTCCGGTGCGGGTGCGGGTGCGGTGGGAATCCTCAAACTGCTTAAAAAACCTAATATCGCCATCGACAATACCGCTAAAGATAGCCAGTAGGTACCTGTTTGCTCGATACTGGTAATTAATACACCTGCTATCAGTCCCAACAGAATAGCCACAAAGGTGCCGAAACTGACCAATGCATTGCCACCGACCAGCTCTTCTTCCTTCAAGACCTGTGGTAGCAGGCTATATTTGACTGGGCCAAATAGAGCAGATTGAGTTCCCATTAAAAACAACAAGGCAATCAAAAGGGTCATGTTCTGATAATGAAAGGCCAACCCAGCCATGAACATGATGATGATCTCAAGAAACTTGATACATCTGATTAGCCAGGCTTTTTCATATTTATCCGCCAGTTGACCCGCGATCACGGAAAACAAAAAAAAAGGGAGAATAAATAATCCCGCGGCGATGTTGACCAGATGGTTACTCTCGGCCTGGCTAATCGATGCCGACATGAAAGCGATGAATACGGTTAACCCATTTTTGTAGAGATTATCATTGAGTGCCCCCAAAAACTGAGTCAAGAAAAATGGTAAAAACCGCTGCTTCCCGAGTAAATGAATCGATTGCATGGAAGAGGTCTATGCTCCCTATAAGGCCAAGGTAAGTCTCACTGACAACACTGGGTTCAACTGTTGAGTACGGTACCATCCTGTTCCATTTCGTCCAGCAGTTTTTTTAATTTGACTTTCGGATTCAATGCTTCATTGGAAATATGCTGGAGGTAGTCAAGGGCTGATTGTTGAATTTCCTCGGGAGTGACCTGGACGGCACCATGTAATATAAAAGCGGGCAGAAAATCCATCCCAATGAGATTGGCGGTTTGCTGTAATGGCTTTATTAACTCACTCATTGAAAAATTGTTATAACCACCTGCCTGATAAGCATCTGCTGGGCCGCCTGCTGAAATGGCAGACACCCACTCCTTTCCGACCAGCTGGGTACCCCCGGGTCCATACGCCCAGGCATAGGTCAACACATCATCGAGCCATTTCTTCATTAACGGAGGCGTCGAATACCAGTAAAAAGGATGTTGAAAAACAATGCGATCATGTTTTAAAAGTAAAGACTGTTCACGTTCAACATCAATCTCCCAATCTGTATATTGTTCATAAACACGATTAATACTAATCCCGCCTTTTTTTTCCAATGCTGCTAACCAGGCTTTATTGACATTGGACTGATCGATATGGGGGTGAAATAAATTTACTAAAATTTTCATAACATTACCTTAACAAAATATTTACCATCATATATACAAATGATACTACCCATGGAGCCTTTATGGATCGGTTAAGACGATCAAGCAGGTCCCTAAATCGACTTGTTTTAAGTGCTCGTCAAAAATATCATAGGCACCTAATGCCGTTAACCTCTGGAATAATTTCTAGCATAGTCAGGCAACTGAATATTTGGATTCAAGTCATCTGCCGGCAGAGGGCTTTTGTAAACCTGCTCGATCGGAATCACACCCGCCCAATAAGGTAATTCTAAATCCTGTTTATCGTCAATGGGCCCGCCCGTCCGAATCTTGGCTGCACTTTCGTCAAGTGGTACTTTGATTAAAGTCGTTGCTTTAAGTTCTTTGGGGAGATGATCTCTGAAGTCACCCTCAGAACCTGGAATCAGAGCTGTCACGACTTGATGTAACAACTCAGCTTTGTTTTCCTCAATAACTTGACCTTTACCATGAATGACGACCGAGCGATAGTTTGCTGAGCAATGCATACCAGAACGTGCGACCACGATGCCATCAACATGGACGATACAGAGACTCAGTTCATGACCTTGCGCGAGGTGTTTCATTAATCGCGATGTCCGCGAGCCATGCAGGTAAACGGCATTATCAATACGAGCAATAGCCATGGGAATGGAATAAGGCGCATCATCGATAGTGACCGCAACGGTGGCTACAATTGCCTGGTCAATGATTCCATAGATGGTTTTTTGATCATAATGGCTTCTTTTGGCAGCCTGCCGAATGGTTGCCCTCGGACTGGGTGCATGGCTAGAAGTTTTATGCATTTCATTTTCCTCTGATTTAGATTACTAGCGTAATGATTTCTGGTTTAATTGTAACCATCGATAGCGAAATATTTTGATTCTCTGGAGCAAAGATGTACCAGCTTGGCTTAATTAGTGATGTACATGCCCGACCAGAGCCGGTTGAACAGGCGTTGAATATCTTTGCCCAAGAACAAGTGGATGAAATTATCTGTGCCGGTGATATTGCAGGTTATTATGAAGACCTTGAAGCGACCATCAAATTAATCCAGCAGGCAAAATGTAAAACCGTCTTGGGCAATCACGACCAGACCTATCTTGATACCGCCAAGTCCCATTCACCAACCATCGAAGACTATCTTAAATCATTACCTCTTTATCAGGAGCTTGAATGTGATGGTAAATCGATTTTCCTGGTGCATGCGGCACCCCCCGATCTTTTACAGGGTGGCATCAAACTACTGGATCAACATGGCAAAATCATTGCGTCACAAAAAAAGCATTGGGCGTCAAAACTGCAAGACTTTGAATATGACATTTTAATAGTCGGGCACACGCACCAGGTCTATGCGGAAAAGATCGCGAATAGCCTCGTTATCAATCCGGGCAGTACCGCCTTTAACCATAGTTGTATGATTTTAAAATTACCCGAAATGACATTTCAAACCTATGCCCTGGAAGATCAGCCGATTATCAAGAGCTGGAATTTCAGCATGCTTTATGGCTCTCATGGCCAGTACCCAAGCGCGCATAAATCATGACTCAAAAGCGTTTGGCCAGGTAACGATAAAGCTTATGTAATTCCATCACCAGTAGCACACTGAATGCCATTAATAATAACTCAAGCCACTGCTCTAGAGTAACGGGTTCAATGTGTAATACGTCTTTTATCCAGGGTGTGTACATAGCACCAATATGAATTAATTGAGCCGCAAGGGTACCGAATAACAAAATACGATTGCGAAATGGGCTATGCCCGAATACCGACCGGCTTTCAGAGCGGCAATTAAACACATGGATATTTTCAAACAATACCATCAACAACAAGGTTCCATTACGCGCCTGATCGATACTATAACCCTGGGTTAACAACCATTGGAAAACATAAAAGGCCACAAATCCCATTACCAGTGCAGAAATTACGACCCGCTCAATCATAATACGGTTAAATATGGGTTCCTGCGGGGCTCTTGGTGGCCGCTTCAACTCATCTCCCATGGCCGGCTCAAAGGCCAATGCAATATGCTGAATACCATTAGTCACCAGATTCAACCATAACAACTGTACTGCTACCAGTGGCAACGGTAATCCAGTTATTAGGGCCAGAGTAAACAATACCAGCTCTGCCATACCGGTTGAAACCAACAAAAAAATTACATTGCTCACATTCGTGTAAGCTATTCGTCCTTCCTCAACGCCAGCAACCATCGAAGAAAAATTGTCATCGGTAATAATGAGTTCTGCGGTTTCTCTTGCGACGTCCGTTCCTGATTTTCCCATCGCTACACCGACCTGGGCAGCACGCAGGGCGGGAGCATCATTGGCTCCATCGCCACTCACTGCCACAAAATGGCCATGGCGTTGTAATGATTCAACAATATCCAGTTTCTGTTGCGGTTCAATACGGGCAAAAACACGTGCATCTCGTGTCATGTCATCGAGTTCGCCCTGGGTTTTGGCCGACCTTAATTGATTACCAGTAATTGCTACCTCCTGGTTTTGTACAAGATCGAGTTCCCGGGCAATGGCCATAGCCGTTTCAGGATGATCTCCGGTAATCATGGCCACTTGAATACCAGCGGTTCGGCAACTGGAAATGGCCGCTTTTGCTTCAGCGCGGAGCGGATCAATCATGCCGACCAACCCCAATAAAGTAAGATCCTGTAACCTATGCTCTTCAAAATCCTTCTGCATGTCATGGCCCACGCGAGCACTCGCCAGTGCCAGCACACGATACCCTTGCCGCGCCATTTCGATCGCCTGCCTTTTTAAAACCTCGGCATCAATCGTTTGATCTCCCTCCTCGCTCGCCATTAGAGAACACATCGGTATGAGTTTTTCCAGGGCACCTTTGACTGAAATCAGCTGCTGCTTTTTATAGCGATTGAGGCTGGCTGAATATGACCTTTCAGATTCAAATGGAATGGACGCCAACTCTTCATATTGACTGATCATTTCAGCTCGGGTAATGCCTTGCTTGTGTGCCATCAGCAGCAAAGACACATCCACGGCATCACCCTGGTGGGCCCAGCCATCTGCCGTATGTCCCAGTACGGCTTCATTACATAATACTGCCGTGTGACACAAGCGCTGTACCCACTGCCCGTCTCCTGGCGTTGGCTGATCAAATAAGGGCTTGATCTCTCCCTCTGGTTCAATCCCTGACCCTGTCACTTTCCATGTCTTGTAATCGGGTGACTGAATGCGTTTGACCGTCAATTGATTAACAGTCAGCGTACCGGTTTTATCCGTGGCAATGAAAGTGCAGGAACCCAGGGCTTCAACAGCGACCAAGCGACGCACAATCACGTTGCGTCGGGCCATACGGCGCAGTCCTATCGCCAGTGCTACTGTTAACGCAACGGGTAAACCTTCGGGAATCACAGAAACGGCCAGAGCCACCACCAACAGAAAGATCTCGCTGAGCAGCATCCCCTGAAAGAAAGTCACCACGGCCATAATCAATGCGGCTATACCCACCACCAGGGCAACCTTGTGGGTGAAATTTTCCATTCGGATGATTAAGGGTGCCTTGGTGGGTGGTTTATTCAGAACTGACTCGGCAATATGGCCGAGCTCGGTATTCAATGCAGTGGCCACCACAATGCCACGACCCCTTCCTCTACCAACCATGGAACCCGCAAACAGCATGTTTAACCGGTCAGCCAGGCCTGTATCGGGAACAAATGTCAGATCGGAATTTTTAAGGATGGCCTGGGACTCTCCCGTCAGTAAGGATTCGTCAACTTCAAGATCATGGCCGCCGGTTAATCGAATATCCGCAGGAACACGATCACCGGAACTGAGTAATATGATATCACCCACCACGAGGTCCTCGGCATCTATCAGGTAACTGTCACCATCACGCATCACCTGGCATTGCGTGGTCACCAGCTTCTTGAGTGCCACTGCGGCTTGCTGAGCCGAATATTCCTGGAAGGTACCGATGACGGCGTTAATCAATAAGACAGCACCAATGAACAAGGCATCTGACCATTCCTGAATAACAATAGAAAGAATGGCTGCCGCGAGCAAAACATAGATTAAAGGACTGGAAAACTGGCGTATAAACAAGATCCCAATACCTATCGGTCTGGTCTCGGGAAGACGATTGCGTCCATTTTGTTGTAGACGTAACCCGGCTTCCTTTACTGACAAGCCATGCCTGGAGGTTTGATACTTACTGTAGCAGTCCTCAATACTCTGAGCATGGGGAAACCCATCGTGATCTAAGCCCATACTATTCCACATTTATGACTCATGAGATGAATTTTAAAACAGACCTATGATCTTTACATGGTTATCGACACAATGAGAGTGGCTAAGCGTCGTCATATCCAGCTAAAGTTATTTAAAAAGTCTTATAATGGCGCTTTTATGACGCAGGTATAACCCATGCCAGGCACTCCCATTCAGCTGTCCAAAACGCTCGGAGCCATCGACTGTAAGGAGTTTAATCAGATCTTTAAAAAAGAAGCCGAACAACTGGGTTTGGAGCATCTACCCCTACAAGCCGCATTATCGGGAGGAAATTATGCCCTGGAGGAAGGTATCAGCATCATGGTGAACCAGGTCAATCAAACCGGCACCACTATCGAAATACGAGCAGGAGTATTCTTTAACAGTGTCATTGCAGGATGTAATTGCGCCGATGACCCGACGCCAATAGACCAGCAGCCGGAATACTGTGAGCTGGCATTTTGTATCAATAGAGCAGATGCCAATACGACGATTCGTATCATCCATTAACGAGTGCAAGCCTTGATCACATTCAGTTCAGCAATAATAACGGCGTGGGAGGGGATCAGACCCGGAACCCCCTTTTCTCCATAAGCCAGGTGAGGGCTGATCTTTACTTTACGATAGCCCCCCACATGCATGCCTTCAAGGGCATAAAAAACACCGGCAATCAAGTGCTCCCGGTTGAATCGGGTACAATACTCAAAATAACCATTTTCGAAAACTTTATTTTCATCACTCATGACGTGAGACAAACAATGATCAGGTCTTGTAATCACTTCGCCTTCATTCAAGCTGATACGAATCGATAAAACATAGTCATGCTGTCGCTCAACCTTCACCCCGGACCCTATATACTCTTCAAGCAGTTTGACACCTTTTTTTAAATTCATATATAAGTTATGAATTCTTAGATGGTTTGGACTTTCTGCAACAATGGCATTCAACCGCTTTGGCATCGATATGCCCCTTGACGACCTCGTAAAACCATTTTTGATCTTTAGCTTTCCAGATTTCCTGTTTTCCGCAACGTCGACAGATAAAAGGCTGATCGAGGTAATAGTCCGGCAAGGCACCATAAGTATTAATATGCTCCAGGGCGTTATGATCTGCAGGCACGGCTGAGGGATGTGAACGCTGCTGCTCAGGATGCAATGACAGCACTCTTTCCGCTTCTTTGACGGCTTTAGCCGAGGGATTTTTCCCCGTATCTTTTTGCTTCATATTTTGTTTTAGCTGCCGATCTATATAGAAATCCAATCGTGAGGGCGGATCAATATCACACCATTATGGACCAAACTGATTGACGGGTGTGATGTCTTTCTCAAAAACCAGTTGATGAATAATGACCTGGCATAAAACCGTGACGGTTGGCACATTTAACCTGTTATCTAAAATTATACTTAGATCAAACAAAAAGATTCTTAAAGAACGATGAGTACAGACACTACCACCACGGTCTTGAACCACGATTTTGACGAGGATAAAACCCTGATCTTAACGACTCGTGAGCGCTTGAAATACTTCAAGTCTAAATCTGAACCCGTCAGAACGCCTCTGTCCAAACAGGTCCCTTCTTTGTGGAATAAAATACGAAGATATCTTCACTAGTCTGATTTCAAGACTGACTGAAAACCATCAATCGTAACATGCCGGTGGAAGGCAACGGCATTTATAGATATGCTCACCCCTACGAGTCACCATTTTCGCTATACGCTTAATACACCTATAGGGAGATCTATTCATGCATATCGGGTTTATCGGACTGGGCATCATGGGGCGCCCGATGGCCTCGCATTTAATTCAGGCCGGCTATCAATTATACAGCTGCGTGAATGTATCAGAAATACATCCCGATCTTTTAGCCGCTGGATTACACGTCTGCGAATCCCCTAGTGAAGTCGCTCAACAGGCAGACCTCATCATCACCATGCTACCCGATACACATGATGTAAATCGGGTATTACTCGGCAGCCAGGGCGTACTCAAGAACATCAAACCCGGTAAAACCATCATCGATATGAGTTCTATCTCACCTTCGGAAACACGGCGTTTGGCCTATGAAACCAATGAAGCCGGTTGTGAATACCTCGATGCCCCGGTCTCGGGCGGACAGGCCGGCGCAGAATCTGGTACTTTATCGATCATGGTCGGTGGCGACCCAAAGACCTTCGAACAAGTCAAACCCGTACTGGAAATCATGGGGCAGAACATCACCCGGGTGGGCGATGTGGGTACCGGTCAAATCTGTAAAGTGGCCAACCAGATTATCGTAGCATTGAATATCGAAGCCACGGCTGAAGCCTTGGTATTTGCATCAAAGGCAGGGGCAGATCCTGCAAGGGTACGCGAAGCCCTGATGGGTGGTTTTGCCGCGTCCCGGGTATTAGAGGTCCATGGCGAAAAAATGATTAAAAGGCAGTTCGAACCCGGGTTTAGAATTGACCTGCATCGCAAGGACTTAAACCTCGCATTGGACGCTGCACGGGAACTCGGTCTAAGCCTGCCCAATACATCCAATGCCCTACAATTGTTCAACAGTATTGCGGCTCAGGAAGATGGTGGAAAACTGGATCACTCTGCAATGGTGCAGGCCTTGGAATTATTGGCCCAGCATAAGCTTCAATAAAACTTATTGTAGCGTTGTTTCTAATTAAGGCAGTGCAACCCCTGCAGCTTCTAACAAATCGCTTATGAATCATCTTTCAAGAATTTAGTGATGACCCCATACTTGAACAAATTGGGGTTTAACGACTGGTTTCATCATCAAATAGCAACCGACAGGGCCGCTTATCATGAGATCGCGCGAGTCATTTCAGTACACAAGGATAGCTATATCATCTCTCAGGGTGAGCAGGATATATTTGCTGAGTTATCCGGTAACTTGCTCTATTCGGCTCAATCTACATTACATCTGCCCACCACTGGAGACTGGGTTTATGCTGATTTCTATGACAATGATTCGCATGCCATTATTCATGACATCATCCCCAGAAAAACCTTATTAAAAAGAAAAACGGCCGGGAAAGTCGTCGACTTTCAGCTCATCGCGGCCAATATTGATGTCGCCTTTATCATGCAATCGCTCGATGACAATCTAAACCTCAGGAGATTAGAGCGATACCTCGTGATGGTGAATGAAAGCCATATCACGCCGATGATTCTACTCAGCAAATGCGACCTGGTCACATCAGATAAATTGGA
>JAAUYK010182089.1_pt1 | contig 12991 bp, 12 predicted proteins | sample 7278021 | NCBI WGS metagenome assembly JAAUYK01 (sample SAMN14350223, study PRJNA611818) | marine sediment metagenome | isolation source: surface marine sediment (1.8m) | place: French Polynesia: Moorea | collected 2018-08
CGGCGCCAGAGGGTCGTGGTCGAGATCTGCAGCAGCTCGGCCGCCCGCTTGCGGTTCCAGCCCACGCGTTCGAGGGTCTCGATGATGTGCCGGCGCTCGAGGACGGGCAGGCTCTCGACGGCAGATCCGGAGCTGCGCGCGCCGCGGGCGCGGTGCAGGGGGGGAAGGTCCTCGACCCCGATGGTGCCGTTGCGGCACAGCGCGACGGCGCGCTCCATCACGTTCTCGAGCTCGCGAACGTTTCCGGGCCAGTCATGGGAGATGAGCGCGTCGATGGCGCAGGGATCGAGTCGCTGCGGTGGCCTTCCCGTCCTCTCCCCGAAGCGACGGACGAAGTGGCGTGCCAGCAGGGGGACGTCGGAGGCCCGCTCGCGAAGCGGCGGCACCTGGAGCGGGATCACTGCCAGGCGGTAGTAGAGGTCCTCGCGGAAGGTCCCCCTCTCGACCTCTCGCAGGAGATCCTTGTTGGTGGCCGCGACGAGCCGAACGTCCACGAAGCGGGTGGACTCGCTCCCGATGGGTCGGATCTCGCCTGTCTGCAGGAAGCGGAGCAGCTTGGCCTGCATGGAGAGCGGCATCTCCGCGACCTCGTCCAGGAGCACGGTGCCCTTGTCCGCGACCTCGAAGAGCCCCTTCTTGTTGCCGGTGGCGCCGGTGAAGGAGCCGCGGGTATGGCCGAACAGCTCGCTCTCGAGCAGGGACTCGGGGAAAGCCGCCGAGTTGACGGCGGAGAATAGGCGCGTGCGCCGTCGACTCGCTTCGTGGATCGCCCGCCCCACCAGCTCCTTTCCCGAGCCCGTCTCTCCGGTCACGAGCACGGTGCTGTCCGTATCCGCCACGAGCCCGACCAGGTCGAGCAGCTCCCGGATGGCGGGGGACTCGCCGATGATGCCCGAGGCGTGGGGCGACGAGGGGCCGCCGCGCTCGCCGCGCTGTGCGCCGGCGTCCTGGGGGGCGGTGGCGTGCAGCGCCGCGTCGATCGCTGCCGCGTCCCAGAGGGCCGGCAGCAGGTAGCTGACACCCGCGCAGTTCACCGCCTCCCGCACGCGGGAGACGCTCTCCTGCATGGTCACGAGGACGCGCGCCACGCCCGGCCGCCTCTCGCGAAGCTCGGCGAGCAGATCGAGCCCCGATTCCGGACCGAGTTGGTCGTCGCAGATGACCAGGTCGAAGTCGCCCCCGCCGAGAATGGTTCGCGCCTGGCTCGCGCTGTGCGCCTCCACTCCGCGGATGCCGCGACTCCGCAGCTCCCGCAGCAATCCGTCGCGAACCTCCGGATGGGTCGCCACGACGAGCGCGCTGCGTAGGGGACGTAGCGGTGCCTGCTGGTCGTGGCAGGCGGCAGGCCGGCTCATGCTGGTTGCTCCTCGATCATCATTCGGCAGCGGCCGTGATGGTGTTCGGCTGCGAGGTCGCCGAGAGCGCCGCCGACTCGCGCGGCCCGTCTCGTTCGTCGCGGCTTCTCAGGAACACGAACTCGACGCGCCGGTTGGAAGGAGAGCTGGCGCTCTCGCCCGCGCGGGGCCTCGCCGAGCCGTAGCCCGCTGCGCGCAGCCGTTTCGGGTCGATGCCTTCCACTTCCACCAGATGTAGGAGCGCCGAGACGGCTCGGGCGGCCGAAAGGTCCCAGTTCGAGCGGTAGCGACCGGCTGCCACGGGCGCGGCATCGCTGTGCCCGTCCACCGACACCTCACCCGGCGTCTCACGGATCAGCTGCGCGATCTCGTGCAGGAAGACCACAGCCGTGGAACGCAGCTCCGCCGAGCCGGGCCCGAAGAGCATCTGGTCGGGGACCCTCACCGCGACGCCATCGGGTGTGCTCTCCACCTGGACCACGCGCTCCAGGTCGTGGTCGCGCAGAGACATCTGCAGCCGGTCCAGCAGGGCCTGGTCGCGTTCCGGAACACGTGTAGGCACGTCGATCACGCGCAGGAAGGGCGTGGCCTCGGTCTCCGAGAGATGCACGACGGAATCCGCGAGGGACTCGATGGGACCGGGGTGAAGTTTCTGTACGCCGAAGGCGTTGCGCATCGAGCCCACGACGGCGGCGAAGCGGCGCACGTCCATGCTCGCAAAGGACATGAGCAGCACGAAGAACGTGAGGAGAAGGCTCATCAGGTCCCCGAAGGTGGCCATCCAGGCGGGCGCCGTCGGCTCCGACGGGGCCGGGTCGGTCTGTTCCGGCACATCGCTCACTTGGACTCGCCCGATCGCTGGGCCCGCTGCGCGGGCGCCAGATAGGCGTCGAGTTTCGACTGGATGACGAGGGAGTTCTCGCCCTTGAGGATCGACTCGACCCCCGCCATCGCGAGCGTCATCTGGGCGACCTCCTCCTCGGTCCGGTGCTCGAGCTTGGAGGCGATCGGGTTGCAGATGACGAAGGCGATGATGGCGCCGTACAGGGTGGTGAGGAGGGCGATCGCCATCGCGGGCCCGATGGCAGACGGGTCGTCCAGCGTCTTGAGCATCTGGACGAGGCCGACGAGCGTTCCCACCATGCCCATGGCGGGCGCGGTGGAGCCCATGAAGCGAAAGATGGTCTGGCCGCGACGGTGTCGCTCCTTCAGGGTCTGGAGCTCCGAGCTCAGGATCGAGCGCACGGCTTCGGGATCGAGGCCGTCCACGCCCAGACGGACGCCGCGCGCCAGGAAGGTGTCCGGGATGTCGTGGTTGTCCAGGGACACCAGGCCCTCCTTGCGGGCCTTGGCCGCGAGCCCGACCACCGTCTCGATGGTCTGCTCCGGGGACATCTTCCGTTCGAAGAAGGCCTGCATTCCCACCCGCATCGCGCCGAGTACGCGCGTCAGGCTCTCGTTGATGAGTGTCGCAGCCAGCGTGCCCCCCGCGACGATCATGATGCCGGGCAGATTCAGGAAGGAGGAGAGCGAGCCCCCGCTGGCCATCGAGGCCAGGATCAGGATGGTCCCGGAGACGATTCCGAGAATGGTCGCGAAGTCCATTCGAGAGCCTTCATTCTGCAGCCCCGCACCGCTCTGACGGGCCGACGCTCGGAACCGGCTTGCGGTGCGACGACTTGCAGCGACGTCATCGGTGAGGGTGCGCTTCTCTTGATCCGGGGAACTACGCAGTGCCCCGTCGGACGCGACGTACTCCAGGGTCGCGGACCCTTCTAGATTGAACGCCTCCCGGCGGCCCCGAGCGGTCGATTCCTCCCCTCGAGTTCCCGATGGCGACGTGGAGTGCGCAGCGGGGGCGCGGCCATCTGCCGCACTGCCAGTGGCGCCGGGTTCCAGCACGCGACCCACCCGAACCTCGTCGCCTCCAGGAAAACACGGTCGAGCTGCGCAGGAATGCCGAAGCACGGGCCGGCGCAAAGAGTTGTTCGAGTGCGCAGTTTCGCGGATTCAGCAGCTGGATCAGAGAGCCGAGTCGCTGTGGTGTCGTCAGCGATGGAGGTGAGAGGCGTGGAATCCACGGTGCTCCTTGCGGAGGGCAACGAGCTGGTGCGGAGGGGGCTGAGCTGCTTCCTCGCGCAGAGCCGGCGCTTCCGCCGGATTCACGAAGCCTCGACGGCGCAGGAGGCCCTCGAGGTCGCCACACGGGATCGGATCCACGTCGCCGTCGTGGGGATGAGCCTCGCCGAGGGCTCGACCCGGGAGCTGGCCGAGCGGCTGGGCGAGGAGACGGCGCAGACGCGCTTCGTCGTGATCCTCAGGGACGAGAGCCTGCGCGAGAGGGAGCGGGCAGGGGGCAAGGGAGTGCTCGGCGTCCTCGGGTCCGGGAGCTCGGCCAGAGAACTGCTCGAAGCGATCGACCGAGCCGTGACCGGGCGACGCTACCTCTCCCCGGAGCTCGACGCGTGCCTCCTGGCCGGGACGGCCGGGACGGGCGGGAAGGAGGCTCGCGGTGGGGAGACCGCGGATCAGCTCACGGCGCGGGAGAGGACCGTGCTGCGCCTCATCGGGGAGGGGGAGTCGAATCGAGGTATCGCGGAGCGCCTGGGCGTCTCGACGCGCACGGTCGACACCCATCGACTCAAGCTGATGCGCAAGCTCGGAATCCACAAGACGGTGGGGCTCGTCCGGCTGGCGATCCGCGAGGGATTCGTGGAGGCCTGACGGTGAAAACGGGAGCCCGGTATACGCAGAAACCGATCTCTGTGATCCGTGTTTCTACCTACACGGGGTCGCTTCGAGGCGATGTGCGAGTGGACGCGGAGCCGCTCGGTCTGTCGGCTGGAGAGGATGTTCGATGAGATCGCGCACGGTGTGTATGGAGTGCTTCGAGACCTCGATGCCGGATACCCTCCTCGAGGGATCTGATGCACTCGAGATGATGTTTTGGCTGTGTCTCGTCCTTCCCGGATGGCTATACTGCGCCTGGCGTCACGCACTTAGGCGCAAGGTCTGTCGTTCCTGTGGCGGTGAGTCATTGATGCGAGAGGCGAGAGCAGCGGCAGCGCGGTGGAATCCCGGTGCAGACCCCGGGTTTGCGGCGGAGATCCGAAGCGAACGGGGGGCCGTCCTCTGGCCTCGGCCGTTGGTCGCGCCCCGAACCCGACTGCGCAAGGGGTTCCTCGGGGCGGCGCTCGGCGCTGCGGCGCTCCTCGGCTGGATCATTGCGGTGTCCGGACAGGCGCCCTTCGCGATGCTCGTGGCCCAGGCGGCGACCCTCCTGGCGGCGACCTGGCTGGTGGCTGCGGCGGGTCGGGTACTGCATCAGCACATCACGGCCCGGGCGTGTCGGGCCTGGGCTCTCGACGGGCGTACCTTGCGCATCGAGATGCTCTAGCACTGCGGCGCTGTTCGCAACGCGGGGCTGCGCGACGCTTCACATCGTACCGACCGAGACCACGTGGGCCACGCCCCCCGCGGCCGGCCGGCCACGGGAGAGGTCGTGCAAGCCACGTCGCGCCTGCTGGAAGCGAGGGGGTCGGCGATCGCTCAGATGGTGCGTGCCCTGCGTCAGCGGGGAACGCGCGTCGAGGAGCTCTTCCAGGGCCTCGATCTCGATCTGGAGGCGCTCGAGGACCCTTCGTTGCGGGTCGAGTGGGAGCGCATGGCGACGCTGGTCGAGCGGATCGAGGTGCTCGCGGGCGGACCCGGCGAATTGAGATCGCTGTGCGGCGAACTCACGCGGGACCTGATGGGGAATGGTCTGCGAGGGGTCGCCGGGATCGCCATCAGCCTCGAGCAGCTCTATCGCCTCTTCATCGGCGAGCTCGTCCCGTGCCTGTTTCCGATCGACGTCGGCACCATCGAGGCGTCCCGGGAAGGGTGGCTGCGCATCCGTGCGTCGATCCCACCAGAGCGGGTGGGATGCAGCGCCCTGTTTCGCGCCATTCACGGGGCCCTCGAGACTCTGCCTCGCTTCCACGGACTCGAGAACGCACGGGTCGAGGCGGAGATTACTTCCCACGCGGCGGAGTATCGCGTCCGGCTGAGGGCAGAGGAGCTCTCGGCGCGAAGAGAGCAGCGGGATGCCGCAGAGGTGGCGGAGCTCGCCATCCAGGAGATCACGCGACGACGGCGCGAGCTGAGCGCGCTCGAGGGCGCCCTTTCGGCGCTCCAGGTCGAGCTGGGCCGTGCGACAGAAGCGCTGAAGAGCGCGCAGCGGCTCGCGTCGCTGGGCGAGATCGCCGGTGGCATCGCGCACCAGTTCAACAACCATCTGGTGGCCGCCTCCTGGTCTCTGGACATGTTGCGCCCGATGGTCGAAGGCAACCACCGGGCCGAGGAGCTCGTGGCGGCGCTCGAGGAGGGGGTCGCCCACGAGAAGGTCCTCACTGCGCAGCTCGTCACCCTCAGTCGACGACGAGCGCTGCAACCGGCTCCCCTGGATCCGAACCGCGCGATCGAGGAGCTGCGCGGCTTCCTCGGGCGACTCGTGACCGACGTCGAGATCCGCACCGAGCTTTCGCGGGACGTCGGAGGGGTCTACTTCGACCCGATCGAGTTCCAGCGCGTGCTGGTGTGCCTCGTCTCGGCCGGCCGCCGCGACGGCCGTGCGGGCGGAAGCGTCGAGATCCGCACCGAGCGGATCGTCCTGGCCGACCGGGGCGAGGCGCGGCGGCCACACGTTCGTGTGCGCATCTCGCACGCGGAGCCGGACGCGCAGGCTCCGCAAGAGGCGGTATCCGTCGATCCCTCCTCCTGTAGCGAGGAGGCGCTGGGTGGCAGCACCCACTTCGCCGCCGCACGGGGGCTGCTGGAAGAGCACGGCGGACGCATCCGTATCGTGAGCGAGCCTGGTCGCGGTCCCTGCTTCCACATCGAGCTGCCCCAGGTGCTCACCTAGTGCGAGCGGCGGGGCGGTCTCGCAGCCGCTCTCGCGAACCGCGGAGCCGCTATCAGACCCCGGACTTCCCTGTCCGCTCCGCTTCGTAGAGATCCAGGAACGCCTCGCGCACCGCATCCGGGCCGAGCTCGTCGAGCCGCGTGGAGAGCGCGCTGTCCTCGGAGATCCGGTCCAGGGTACAGATCAGGATGTCGGGCTCGAACTCCTCCTGGGACCGGGAGCGGAGTCCGCGGGCCAGGAGCCGCAGCAGATGATCGCGCCAGTCCACGGCGGGCCTCAGCTGTACACAGACGCGTCGGGACCGGGCAAGGCCTCCAGGGGAGGATGCAAGGCGTCCGCGGTGGAGATCCACCGCTCGATGTCCGCCCTGGCCCGCGGGCTCGGCCGTTCGAACTGCATCCCGGTCAGCACGCGGCTGCCGCTGTGGCCGCGCCAGCGCGCGCTGACCTCGATGGCCGTCCATCCCGAACCGAGCTGCAGCTCCAGGCGCCGAGCCGACTCCATCGGGAAGCTCGAATCGGTTGCGACGCAGGCCCCGCCCGGACCGATGTTCTTCGTCCGCGCCGGTAGAGGAACGCCGCTCTCCGACGTGTAGAGACGCGCCGCGACCTCGGAGGGCCTTCGCGGCGGGGGACGCTGGCGGGAGCGCTGCTCGGTGACGAAGAGGTAGGTCGCGATGCCTCCGCCGAGGAAGAACTCCGTGGCGTGCACGGGCAGCGCGGCGCCGAGGAGCACGAATGCCATGGCGCCCGTCACGCCCGCGATTCCGATGATCCACGTCGGCACGCGGCGAACCCGGGAAATGCTCGACCCCGGAGCGATGGCCTGCTCTGCGTCGTGCAGATCGATCAAGGGACTCCTCCAAAGCCGATGACGATGTGGACTCACGATCGGAGCTGGTCTCTGCTCACTTGATGCGTATCGCCGTCTCGAGCCCGTCGCATCTGCGCCGAAGCCGCGAAAACCCGACCTCGTCGCACGCCGCGAGTGTGGGATCTCCCATTAGAGCTACGTAGAAGGACTGAGCCGAGCGCCCGCACCGGGCACGGGAGCGCGCAGGAAAGCGGATGCTTCCACGCCGAATGCCACGCCCCTCAAGCCTTTCGCGTCAGCTCACGATGAGCTTCGCAGCCGCCCATCATCGGAGGGGCCCCAGTTGGCGAACGAGTCGATATCTGGGCTCGCCAGGATACCCGTCGAGCGCGGTTGCTCCGCCTGCCGCGAGACGGGCTACCGGGGGCGGATCGGGAACCTCGAGCTCCTGGTTCTGGACGAAGCGGTACGGGACGCCATTCGGGAGCGCCGGACCTCGCGGGAGATCCGTCGCATCAGCCGCAGGACGAGCGGGCTGGTGAGCCTGTTCGAGAACGGCTTGGTCAAGGCGGCCCGAGGGCACACGAGGATCTCGGAGCTGCTCGGGGTGCTGCCCCGTCTCGACGGGGTCCGTCCGCTTCCCGTGCTTCGAAGACTCGTCGGGGAGTGAGAACGTGGGCAGATCCTTCGCGGAGCTCGTGGATGCACATATCGAGGCCAACCGGACCCAGCTTCCCGTCTTCGACGGGACGGCGATGGATATCCAGGAGCTGATGAGCTCGGACGCCTTCGACATCGGAGCCGTCGAGGATCTGATCCTGAAGGATCCGGTCCTCTCGTCCGCGGTGCTGCGGCTCGCCAACTCGTGCTTCTACGGCGGTCTCGTTCCGGTTACGAACTTGCGCGATGCGATCGTGCGCCTCGGCGCGCAGAAGATGGCGAATCTCGCGGTCCTCGTGACGCAGAAGTCGAGCTACCAGGTTCGGGCCGCCTCGCTCCGGCCCCTGGTCGGCGGGCTTTGGAGTCATTCGGTCGGTTGCGCGCTCGGATCCCAATGGCTTTCCGGGCGTCTGAAGCGGGACGACGTGGCCGAGCACGCCTTCATGGCCGGCATGCTGCACGACATCGGGAAGCTGCTGGTGCTGCGAGTCATCGACGACCTGAGGCAAGAGCGTCCAGACTTCGTGCCCACGGGGAATCTGGTGCGCGAGATGCTGTCGCGGATGCACGCCGAGCGAGGCGCGATGCTGATGAGGAAGTGGACGATTCCGGACGTGTACACGCACGTCGTGGCACACCACCACGACGCGGATGCGGACGAGAGCGACGTGTTGCTCCTGATCGTTCGAATCGTGGACCGCGCCTGCAACAAGCTGGGCGTGGGGATCGACCCCGATCCGAACGCCAATCTGGCCGCTTCGGCCGAGGCCCAGATCCTCGGCATGAGCGAGGTTCTCGCTGCCGAGCTCGAGACCCAGCTCGAGGACACCCCGCAGCTCGCCGGGGCGGTCTGAAGCGGGATGCCGACGCAGCCCGCGAGAATCCGCGGGGCCCGGCCGCGCCGGAGACTCCGGTCCTAGGGATTGACGAGCCCCTCGCGGATGGCGAAGCGCACGAGGCCCGAGACCTTGTTGACGCCGATCTTCTCCATCAGCTTGTGGCGATGGCTCTCGACCGTCCGGGTGGAGAGCCCGAGGTCGTTCGCGATCTCCTTGCTCGAGAGGCCCTCGGCGACGAGTTGGAGCACCTCGCGCTCGCGACTGCTGAGGGCGGAGATCCCCGTGGCAGCCCGGTCCGCGCCGCCGCGCAGCATGGCGATGACGTGGTGGGAGATCTCGGGCGACAGGAAGGTGCGACCGCTCCGCACCGCGTCGATCGCATCCAGTAGCTGGTCGGCCGAGCCGGACTTCAGCAGATAGCCTGCCGCTCCCGCCTTGAGTGCTTCGGAAATGTGCGAATGGCGGTCGTGCATCGTTAGGACGAGCACGCGGGCATTGCAGCCTTCGGAGCTGCGGAGACGCCGCGTGAGTTCCAGTCCGGAGAGGAGCGGGAGCGAGATCTCCGTCAGGACGACGTCGGGATCGAGCTTCAATGCCAGGTCCAACGCGTGCTGCCCGTCGGAAGCCTCACCGACGATGGTGAAGTCCCGCCTCTTCTCGATGAAGGCGCGAACTGCCTCCCGGAAGATGGATTGGTGATCGACGAGCAGGATACGAGTCGTCATGCTTCCCTCCCATGGAAATCCGAGGGATCGCGGGAACCGTGGGCCTCAGCGTCGAGAAGGGGTGTGAGGACGACGACGGAGACCAACCGATCCGTGAATCCCTACAATCCGCCACCCAGGGGGTTTGCGTAACATACCGAGGGAAGACGGGAGTGCTATCGGTGCGTTCCATCAGTCGATATCGCACATCGACCGACATCGTATAGGAATCGTCCTACAGCCGGAATCGTCCCACAGCCCACAGCCCGCCCAACTGCCAACCGCTGCCAACCGCTGCCAACTGCCGCCAACTGCCAACCGCCGCCAACTGCCAACTGCGCGCGTCTCGAGGATCCGCTCCGGCAGTCCACGAGGAGTGGCGAGGCATCGCCGCGGGCCGGGGTGCCCTCGCGCGGCGTGGGCGGGGTACCGAGTCAGGCTTTCTCGTCGAGGAAGTCGTGCTCGAGGGCGTAACGAACGATGTGCGCGTTGTTCGTGAAGCCGGTCTTCTCGAGGATGCGCGCGCGGTAGGTGCTGACCGTCTTGGGACTCAGGCCGAACTCGGAGGCGATCTCTCCGACGCTGCGTCCAGCGGCCAGGCGCTTGAAGACCGCGAGCTCCCGCGGCGAGAGCTGCTCGTGGGGGAGGTGGCGCTCCCCTTCGACGAGTCGAGACGCGAGTTGCTCCGCGACCCGGTCGGTCAGGTAGCGACGACCCGAGGCGACACAGCGGATTGCGTCGGTGAGCTCCCGGGAGGAGAGATCCTTGCTGAGATAGCCCGAAGCGCCGGCCTGGAGGGAGCGTAGGGCAAAGCGCTCCTCGGGCTCCACGCTGAGAACGAGGATTCGGAGGCCGGGACAGGTCTCGTTGAGCAGCCGTAGCGTCTCCTCGAGACCCGGCCCCCGCATGCAGACGTCGAGGAGCAGTACGTCGCTGGGCGTTCGCTCGGCCAGCGACAGCGTCTCCTCACCGTCGGTGGCCTGGCCCACCAGCTTGAGGTCCGGGCACTCATCGATGATGCGTCTCAAGCCCTCGCGAACGACGGGATGATCGTCTGCAACAAGGACCCGGATCATGGACTCTTCATTTCTGCAGGTATCGGACCTATGAGCTTCTTTCCAGGCCTGGGAAGACGTTTGAACCAGGATTTCAGATGCTCTAGAAGGCAAGTGTGCCAGGCGCGAAGCGGACCGCAAGCGCGGTCCGAGGCGAGTCCCATCGAACGGGATCATCAGACGTCGTACGTCGCTCGTGTCGGTGAGAGAATTGTCGTCTGGCCGACCTCGCTACTCCGCCTCGCTACTCCGCCTCGCTACTCCGCCTCGCCACTCCGCCTCGCCACTCCGCCTCGCCACTCCGCCTCGCCACTCCGCCTCGCCACTCCGCCTCGCCACTCCGGCGCCGCACGGACGGGGGAGCCGGCCCCAATTGGACTCGCGTGCTCAGACCAGCCGGTCGAGCATCAGGGTAGCGATCCCGAGGAAGGAGAAGAACGCGAACACGTCGGTGAACGTGGTGACGATGACTCCGGAGCCGAGCGCCGGATCCTGACGCAGGGCCTTGAGACCGAGGGGTACCGCCGCCCCCATCAACCCCGAGATGCCGAGGGTGACGACCATGGCCAGAAAGAGCGCCAGGCCCAGCATGGGGCTGCCCTGCCAGAGCCAGGCCACGGCGGCGCTGGCGATGCCTGTGGCCGTGCCGAGCGTGATTCCCACGGCCAGCTCTTTCGACGCCGCGCGCAGACCGCTCGAGAACTCGATCTCCCCGAGTGCGATACCGCGGGTAATGACCGTGAGCGCCTGCGTGCCGCCGTTGCCCCCCATCCCGGCCACCACGGGCATGAAGACGGCCAGGGCCACCATCTGCTCGATGGTGCGCTCGAAGAGCCCCACCACCCAGGCTGCCAGGAAGCAGGTACCGAGGTTGACGAGCATCCAGGGCAGTCGCTTGCGGACCGAGTGGTGCGCGGGACTGAACACCCGGTCCTCCTCCGAGAGACCGGCCAGGTGGTACATGTCCTCGGTGGCCTCTTCGGTGATCACGTCGATCACGTCGTCGACCGTGATGACGCCGAGCATACGGCCGTCCACGTCCACGACCGGCACCGCCAACAGGTCGTAGCGCCGCACGACCGACGCCACCTCCTCCTGGTCTGCTTCGGCGCGCACGCAGACCGGATCCGGGATCATGAGCTCGCCCACGGCGCGAGAGGGCGGAGCCGCCACCAGGCGACGGATCGGCACGACACCGCGCAGGCAGCGCTGCTCGTCGAGCGCGTACAGATAGAGGATGGCCTCGTCCTGGTCGCCCGCGGCGCGGATCGAGTCGATGGCTTCCTGTGCGGTCATCTTCGCGTCGAGGGCCACGAAGTTGGGCGTCATCACGCGGCCGGCGCTGTCCTCCGGATAGAGCTCGTGCTTGACGAGCTCCTCGCGCCGGTGCTCGGGCAGGTGGCTCAGCACCTCCTCGCGGCGTTCCTCGGGAATCCACTCGACCAGCTCGAGCAGATCGTCCACCTCGAGTCGCGCGATCACGTCGGCGAGCCGCTGGTCGCTGAGCGAGTCGAAGATCTGCGGCAGGATCTCGGGCGGGAGCTCGCGCATCACCAGCGCGGCGCGCCGCTGCCGGAAGAGCAGCTCGAGTACCGTGCGGACTTCGTCCCGAGTCAGGTCCGAGAGCAGCGGCGCCACGTCGGCCGGCGGCATCTTCGCCAGCAGGCGCTCGGCACGTGCCGTCACGCCGCTCGCCAGCAGCCGTCGCAGGGTTCGTGCTGTGAATGCGGGCGTCGCCATGATGGGTCCCCGATGCCGCCGTCGGGGACCGGCGAGCCGGTCAGACGGAGGGCGTCAGGAGGATCTCGTCCACTCGCGTCGCGGGGCGCAACGCGGAAGACTCTGGTCGCGGTTCGTTCTGCAAGGTCTGGCTAGGCATGGGCACTCGGAACGGGTTCGCTGGATAAGTACCGTAGTTTCGGGAGCTTCGCTAACGGGCTCGACGCCGGGCCGGATCGTTGGCGAACGTCGCGGATGAGCGCGCCATGTCCAGGTATCACCTCGTCGTCGTCCCCCATACCCACTGGGACCGGGAGTGGTATCGGACCCACGAGGCCTTCCGGTACCGACTGGTCCGGCTCCTGGACGAGCTCCTGGACCTGCTCGAGGCCGACCCGTCGTTCCGACACTTCACCCTCGATGGACAGACCATCATCGTGGACGACTACCTCGAGGTCCGGCCCGAGGCACGGGATCGAATCGCGCGTCTGGTCCGCGCAGGGAGGCTCCTCGTCGGCCCTTGGACCGTGCTGCCCGACGAGTGGCTGGTCTCCGGGGAGGCGTTGATCCGCAACCTGCGGCGCGGACTGGCAACGGCCGAGTCGCTCGGAGGCGCGATGCGGCTGGGCTACGTGCCCGACCAGTTCGGGCACGTGGGCCAGCTTCCCCAGATCCTGGCCGGCTTCGGGTTCGAGGCCGCCGTGCTCTGGCGCGGGGTCGGGTCGGAGCCCGCGGAGAGCCCTTTTCGCTGGACGGCTCCCGACGGTACGTCGCTGCTCGCGATTCACCTGGTGAACGGCTACGGCAATGGCGGACATCTCCCGCGCGATCCGGAGGCTGCCGCGGCGCGACTGGAGGCCGAGGTCGGTGCGCTCGCCGCCCGTTCGCGCGTTCCGACCCTTCTCTTGATGAACGGCGGGGACCACCTGGCTCCCGCGCCCCA